>Ga0209305_1000251_pt1 | contig 39467 bp, 44 predicted proteins | sample COGITO_mtgs_1103_FD_184792 | JGI IMG/M metagenome (GOLD analysis project Ga0209305, IMG submission 184792) | Pelagic marine microbial communities from North Sea - COGITO_mtgs_110321 (SPAdes) (version 2) | ecosystem: Environmental > Aquatic > Marine > Epipelagic ...
CATCAAGGGCTAAAGTTCCTTTAGATAAATCCAAAGTGATTACAATGCACGTAACAACTCCAATTGAAGATAAAAAATTAGAATTACAAAAAGCATTGATTGATGGTTTTAGTGTTGTATTAGTTCCAAGACCATGGCCAAAACAACCAGACAAGCATTTCATGCCATCAGAAATAGCTGTTTACCTTAGAGAAAATGGTTTTGAAACAACAAAGATGAAAGTTCATGTTTTTGAAGCAATTACTACTGAAAACGAAACTAATTTTGAAGGAACTGTAAAAGATTTAGAAGGAAAAGAATTTTCTGATTTGTCTGTAATGGTGTTTAATCAAGCAAGTTTAGACTCTTACATGAATTATAGATGGCAATGGGAAAATTAGTTAGTAAATTACAATCCAGGCAATTCAATACTTTCATTTTGAACTAATTCAATCATGTAAAATTCAACATATCCACCTGCTAAAAGAAGTGTAATTACAATTCCAATTTCGATAATTGTTGGTTTAATAAATTGGGATAGATTTGTTTTTGTAATTATTGCTTTAATCAAAATAAAACTTCTAGAAATTGCTAATGAATAAGAAAAAATTTCCATTAATCCAAATGGAGATAAAAATAGAATAGAAAGGGGCGAAATATTAGCTATTTCAGGCATAGATGTTACAATTGCTGCAAATGCATATCCTGTAGACCATGAAGAAAAAAGTCCCCAAAAAATACCAAATCCAGGAATAAACATTGGTAATGCAATAGTTGTATTATGGACAAAAATACCAAATGCATCAATATCTAAAACTAGTTTTTCAAATTCTTTCATGAACAAAGATGCTTCTTCTTGACTAACAATAGACATTGAACCAAGTTGAAAAATAACTGTAAAAATGACTAAAAATACAAAAAATGTAATAATTCGAATTTTATTCATATTGCCTTGATTTAATGGACAATATTTGAGGGTTAGTTTAGAGCAGATTTAATTAAACCAAATTGTATTTTTTGATATGAAAAAAGAGTTATCTTTTGCACTAAATTATGCATTAAACAAGGGATTCCAAATCCATCCAGATGCGTTTAAAATTTTAGATGAAATTACAGATGTAAAACAATTAGAGAAAATTATAAAAGAAATTGTTAAAGAAAAAACAAGACAGAAAAAATTTCAAATTAATCAAAATGATTTAGAAACCTATCTTGGAATTAAAGATGATCCTAGTCTTCTAAATGAAATAAAAATTTTATCAGATCCCACTAGTAAAGTCACGTCAGGGGAAGGGGTTAAAGGATACAATGCCTTGTTTTCTAGTCGTTTTAACAAACTAAAACGAATTGTTTCTGATAGACCAGAATCAAAGATGATAAAAGCTATTTCAGTTGTTAAAACAACAAAATTAGAAAATGATGTCTATGTGTGTGGACTACTTACCACAAGAAATGCTGAAAGAAACATCACAAAATTGGTATTAGAAGACCCTTCAGGCTCATTTGAGGGTATAATTTTTGATGAAGAGTTACAAAAAACAGCTGGAACATTGTTAATTGATCAATTTGTAATGGCACGAGTTGCTTCAGCCAAAAACTCTGGATTAATGATTAAAGATTTGATTTTACCTGATATTCCAGATCAAAAAATTAACAAATCAGAAAGTGAAGTATATGCAGTATTTTTATCTGATTTACATATTGGTAGTAAGTATTTCATGGAAGATGAATTAATTGAATTTGTAACTTGGATATCTAGTCCTGATCCAGTTGCTAGAAAAGTTCGTTTTGTGTTAATTGGTGGAGATATAGTTGATGGTGTTGGAATTTATCCAAATCAGAATAAAGAATTAGTTTGTCAAACAATTGAAGAACAATTACAAAAAGCAGAGGATTTGTTAGATAAAATTCCAAAAAATGTGAAAATTATCATTATGCCTGGAAATCATGACCCAGGAAGAAGAGCTTTACCTCAACCTGCAATACCACAAAAATACAACTCAGGTTTATGGGAAAGAGAAAATATTGAAATGGTTGGTAATCCAGCTCTAATTTCATTAAATGGGGTTAAGGTATTGATGTTTCATGGTCAAAGTATAGATGATATTGTAAAAACTACTCCTGGTCTAAGTTATGATAGACCTACAGATGTTATGAAAAATCTTCTTAGAGCCAGACATCTAAGTCCAGTTTATGGTAGTTCAACACCAATAGCACCAGAAGTAGAAGATCTTTTGGTAATTGAAGATATTCCAGATATTTTTCATGTAGGGCATGTGCATAAGGCTCAATTAGACATGTACAAGGGAATTTTACTAGTTAATTCAGGGTCTTGGCAAAAACAAACACCTTTCCAGGCAAGTGTTGGAATGGTCCCAAATCCAGGTCTTGCTATTATTGTAAATCTAAAAACGTTCCAAGTGTTTCATGAGAATTATAGCTCAAACTCAAATAATGTCTTGCAAAGTTAATTCATCTTTGAATGATTTTTTTATCATTTCTGAAGAAACTGTTAATTTGTATTTCTTTGTTCTTCCATGAATTCCTTGATGAATTAGTCTTCCAGAAATAATTCCAGATAGTTCAATTTCACTCAACATTTGTGTAACTCGTCTTTGAGTTAAACCATCTTTTCCAACTGTTTTACAGAGATTCTTGTAAGAGGAGTAAATCTCTCCAGTAGAGGACCCATTAGCCTTCATTATAGCTAAAAGTACCAATTTTTCATGTAGTGGGTATGATTTTAGAGAGGCTTCTTCCTTATTTTCTTCAATTTTTAGAGAGGCTTCTCTAACATGTTCAATTGTAACTTTGTCAGACTGTTGTCTTTCAGCAAGTTCTCCGGCAACTCGAAGTAAATCAATTGCTCTTCTTGCATCTCCATGTTCTCCTCCAGCAAGTGCAGCACAGAGATTTAGTGCAGGATCTTCTATGGCATTTTCAATAAAAGATTCATTGATTCTTTCTTCTAGAATTTTTTTAATTTGTTCAACATTATAATTTGTAAATACAATTTCCTCTTCTCCTAGACTGCTAATTACTCTAGGATCTAGTTTTTCTTTGAATGTTAAGTCATTTGAAATTCCTACCATTGTTAGCGAACCAACTTCTAATTGCTCGTTTGCTCTGGTTAGTTGATATAGAATATCTTTACCAGTTTTTACTACTAATTGAGCAAGGTAATCTATTTCATCAATTACAAAAACTGCATTAAGTTTTTCATCCCTAATTCTATTAAGTAATCTTTTGAAGACTTCGCTGATTGCCAGGCCAGTTGTGGGTAATTCCTTCTCATTTAGGCCTAATTGCCTGCCTAAACTAACCAATAATCCGTATAATGTTGTCTCGTTTTTAGAATTTGAATATAATAATTTAATTGGAAAATTTGATTTTTCTACTCTTTCTTGGATTTTAGATAATACTTTCTTTACAACTAATGTCTTACCTGTTCCAGGTTTTCCATATACTAGTAAGTTTGATGGTCTAGATTGTTTTAAAATTGGTAATAATGATTGGGTTACTTGTTCTTGTTCTGAGTCTCTATGAAGTATAATATTTGGAATATATGTAAAATGAAGAATTTCTCGATTTTTAATAATTGATTTTCCAGATTCTGCTGCATCAAGCATTCGATCAATTGGGTCAGACATACTCAGACACCTTCATTTCCTAACAATATCATCATACACATCTTAAATTAATGAGAGTATAGAATACAATAGTAATTCTAGTTTAGTTTGTAAGTAATTATTTTTAGTTAGTTTTAGATTTTCAAAAAAAATAAATTTTAAAAAAGATAGAGTGGAAATATTGGTGTGTGGGATCTTTGTTTTGAAAGAAAAATTAGTTAACAAAATGTTAATTTTATGTGAAGAAAATCAAAAAAAACCTCATTTTAACCCCTTTATTTCCAATCCAGGCGTTAAGAAACCTCTTAACACTGTGAATATGTCAAAATCACCCCTTTATTTCCACTCCAGGCACGATTATTTCATTACTAAGGGGTTTAATTTAGAAGTTAGATGTTAATAACAAAAAATTAACTAGGCGTGAACTAGGCAGTCAATCTTAACAAACTACAATGTTAACAAAACTGATCAGATCAGTTCAACCGTTAACATTAGATCTGTTAGATCTCAAAGATGGCAAAAAAACGTATACGAATAGATATGGAGGATGCAGACGGGGCCCGTTATGATATTAAATTAGAAGGGAACGTTACAAGGGATAAAGTCCTTAAAATATTTGAAATGATGGACTTGATGAATATTGAAGAAGAGCAAGATCAATCTGTTAAAATGGATTCTGTAGGCTCAAAAATCTGGCATATTGTAGATAAATTCTTCCCTATGGGCAAATTTACTTCAACTAACATTCTAGAAAAATATGAAGATGAGTTTAATGAACCAGTAAAACTTAGTGTAATTTCGACATACTTGTCACGTTTTGCCTCAAAAGGCAGGGTAGAAAGGGCTAGAACAGGTAGGGAATGGACATATCAATCTATTAAAATTACTCAAAAACAACAATAATTGATCAAACAATAGTTACTTTTCTAACAATCAATCTATCCTTACCAAGAATCATTTTAACATATTCTCCTTTTTGTACATCCATAAATTTTCGAAATTGTTTTGGGATAGAAATAGTGCCTGCAGATGTTATTTTTACTAATACTTCGTTTTCCTGGACTGACATAATATCATTATAATTTAATAATATATATAATTTAATATTTTATTATAATAATAATTAAATATAATTTATGATGATTTTAGACTAAAATTTACTAATTTACAAAAAATTTCTTTAAAATATTTTTTTGATAATCTATACAACAGTTGAATTGGAAATAACATCTTCAACTTTAGACTTACCTTTTTCAGTAATAGAATATGTGTATGGTTTTGTTTCTGTATTTCTTTGAACTAAACCACTTTCAAATAATTTCTTCATTAATCTAGAAGTATGCTCTCTACTACGTTTTGTTGTGATTTGTATATCACGTGATGTCATAGCTTTGGTTGTGATTAGATGCAACACATAATCAGTTGGGCTCACATGTTCAATATTGGGAATTTTAGGCACAGAAATAGGTTTTTCAACGGCAATTTCAGGCTCCTTAATCACTTCAACTTCTTTTGTTGACTCTTCATTATTTTCAACTAATCTTTGCATAAATTGCTTCAATTCTAGGTTAGGGTCAACAGGCTTTTCATCAATTCCTTGAATTTCTAATGCATCTAGGCGTATTTTCATATCAATTAATTGTCTTTCATAGTATTCTAAACGCTCTGTTTGAGTAGGATCATCAATATCACTACTAGATTTTATGAATGGACGTACTTTGAAGAATAGATACAAACCACCTAAGCCTAACAAAAATGCTAAAATCACACCTAAAATCACTTCAGGATCAGGAATTTCTACTAACATCACAATTTCTATGCCTATGTTGTGATTTATTGTGATTGACCAATATTATTTCACACTTTAGATTAACAATCTCACACTAACAATCACAATCTCACAATGGTAATCACCATTAAACATTAATTGTAATAATCACAGTAATCACACCAATTACATATTTGATGCCTGTCTGATTAGTTTCTCTATCACACTAATCACTTCATCTTCTCTTTCAGGAAAGATATCACTCTCATTAATCACACTAATCTGTTCAGAAAGTTTAGATATCACATCAATATCATCAGGCAAAAGTATGCCTAAACCACGTAAAAGTATGATTGAATAGAATAATGCAACTAATTTCTCTCTAGATTGGCCTACTTGCCTATAATACGCTCCTTTAGATATGGAAAAACTTGATTCTAAAAGATCCTTTTGATTTAAAATTATTTCAATTTGTCGCTCTGTAAACAGTGATTTTTTGATAATTTTACTAATAATGTTGTTAAAATTAGATTCTTTAGACTCTGCCATAGCTATACAAAACTGTATACCGCTATTCCAATTAAACTTTAAAGTGTCATATACAAACCACAAATATGGCTGGAAAAGTAGAATCGTTCCTAAAATCTGAGTTAGAAAAGAAAAATGCACTACTGTTTGTGTTAATTGATTCTGAAGTTTCAAATTTGGAGGCTTCTAGTAAACTAGCTCAAGATGTTGAAAAAATAGGAGCATCTGCTATCTTAGTAGGAGGTTCATCTGCTACTGATCAAATTGAAATGTCTCAAGTTGTTAAAGGCATAAAACAAAATATACAAATTCCAATTATTCTCTTTCCAGGAAATGTAACAGGTGTTGTACCTGATGCTGATGCTATTTTATTTAGCTCCTTAATGAACTCAGAAAATCCTTATTTTATCACTCAGGCACAAGCATTGGCTGCTCCAAGTGTAGCAAAGTTTGGTTTAGAACCATTACCTACTGCTTACTTAGTGATTGGAGATGGTACATCTGCTTGGTTTGTTGGTTCTGCTAGAGGAATTCCATTTGAAAAACCAAAAATTGCTGCAGCATATTCATTAGCAGCACAATTTCTTGGAATGAGATTTGTATATCTAGAAGCAGGATCTGGTGCAAAATCTAGTGTAACTCCTGAAATGGTGAAAACTGTTAGACATACATTTAATGGATTTCTAATAGTTGGTGGTGGAATCAAAGATGTTGAAACTGCTGAAAGTCTAGTTAAAGCAGGTGCCGATGCATTAGTTATTGGAACTTTCCTTGAAAAAGGCGGTAGTCTTACAAAATTAGAAGAAATAGCAAAAGCAATTCAAAGTAGCAAATAATACTATATTATTATGTCTGAAAATGACGCAATTTCTCGTATTCGTGGTATTGAAATGCCAGATTATTACTTAGATTACTATTCAAATCTCTCAACTGAGACATATTCTATATTTGAGCATGCAGCAGCAGCAAAATCAACTCTAGTTGATTCTTCAGGCATAATCGAGCCTAAAATTGCATTTGATTTAGCAGATAGAGTTGCAAAAATGCACGAAATTGATATTGCTGACCCATTAAGAGAAATTTTAAAAATTAATGGAAAGGAACTTTCTGCATTAATTATAGCAAAAGACATTGCTTTAGGAAAATATTCACTACCAGATGCTTCTATAGAAGAGAAACTGGATCTTGCAGTTCGTGTAGGATTAGCAATAATTACTGAAGGTGTTACAATTGCACCTCTACAAGGAATTAGTGAAGTAAAAATTAAAAAAAATAAAGATGGAACTGACTATCTTTCAGTTTCAATTGCGGGACCTATGCGTTCTGCAGGAGGTACAGAATCTGCTGTCACTCTACTAATTGCAGATCATGTTAGAAAAATAGCAGGGTTATCAAAATTTCAAGCAAATTCTTTTGATGATGAGACAGGCAGATTTGTTGAAGAATTGAGAATTTATGAAAGGGAAGCTAGCAGCTTTCAATTTCATATTTTGGATGAAGATATTGAACATGTAATTTCAAATCTTCCAGTTGAATTGGCCGGTGTAGATACTGATCCATATGAAGTTGTAAATCATAAAGGAATGACTCGAATTCAAACTGATAGAGTTAGAGGAGGAGCTTTACGTGTTCTTAATGATGGTTTGATTGGAAGATCAAAAAAATTACTCAAAAGAATAGAAATGTACAATTTAGATGGTTGGGAGTGGCTTGGTGAGCTTAAAGGTGCAGTTCAAACAGGTGATAATCAAGAAGATGCTGCAGCAAAAAGAATGCGTGAAGTAATTACTGGTAGATCTGTATTATCTATGCCTAACAAATTAGGTGGATTTAGGCTTAGATATGGAAGAGCATGTAATACTGGATTTGCAGCAGTAGGATTTCATCCTGTTGTTGCTGAAATTTTAGATCATACGATTGCAGTTGGAACACAAGTCAAATGTGATCTTCCTGGAAAAGGAGCAACTGTAGCATTTGTTGACTCTATTGAAACTCCAACTGTACGTCTACTTAATGGAGATGTTGTAAAAATTCGAGATGTTAAACATGGAATAGAAATTAAAAACAAAATTGAAAAAATTCTACACCTAGGTGATATTTTAATCACATTTGGAGATTTTCTTGAAAATAATGCTCAACTAATTCCTTCAGGATATGTTGAAGAGATTTGGATAGAGGAATTAAAACAAATCATTTCAAAATCTGAGCCTAAAAACCAATATCTAGAACAGTTTTTGATCAAATTACCCTCAGTAGATGAGGCATTAAAAATCTCTATTGATTTCCAATTTTCATTACATCCACATTATCTCTATTATTGGGATAAAATTTCATCAGAAGAATTAATTCAACTTTTACAATCAAACAACTTTAACGAAAATAAAATTGAATATCCAATTGAAATTAAAAAAATTCTAGAAAAATTGGGAACACCACATAAAGTTGTAAATCAATTTATTGTTTTAGAAAATGATGAAGCAAAAATTTTCTTTAATTTATTATTTATAAAAAACCCAATAATCAATAAATTATCAGTTCCTGAAATTTTAACTAATTCATCTAAAATTAAAATTAATAATAAATTTTCTACTTCAATTGGAGTTAGAATAGGAAGACCTGAAAAAGCTGCTCCTCGACAAATGAAGCCTCCCACACACGTATTATTTCCAATTTCTGATAAAGGCGGACCAACACGAGATCTTCTTAAAGCATCACGAAATGAGCACTTTTTTGCAAATATTTACAATAGACACTGCTCAAAATGTAATGAACCATCTATTGGAATTAATTGTTCACTTTGTGGTGAAAAAACAACAATTTCTTTCAGATGTAATAGTTGTAGAGATATACTAACAGAACCATTTTGTGAAAAATGTAAAAGAAAAGCTCCTGCTCATTCTCATAAGGAATTTCCACTAAAATCACGATTATTATTGGCTCAAGAAAAAATGGGCATTCGTGCAAAAGAACCTTTCAAAGGTCTCAAAGAATTAATCAGTCAGGATAAAATTGCAGAACCTCTTGAAAAGGGACTTGTACGTCAAAATTTAGGATTAACTACATTCAAAGATGGAACGATTAGATTTGATGCAACAAATTCTCCTTTAACTCAATTCAAACCATCGTGGATTGGAACTTCTATTGAAAAATTAAAACAATTAGGTTACTCTCATGATATTGATGGAAAACCTCTTGAAAATATAGATCAAATTATTGAACTTAGAATGCAAGATGTAGTAATTCCTAATGAAAGTGGAAGGTATTTGGTTTCTACTTGTAAATACATTGATACACTTTTGACTAAACTTTATGGTAAATCTTCATTTTACAATGTGAAAAATACTGAAGAATTAATTGGTCATTTGATTATTGGTTTAGCACCTCATACTTCTGTTGGAATTGTAGGTAGAATTATTGGATATACTGAAACCCATGTTTGTTTTGGAACACCTAATTGGCATTCAGCAAAAAGACGTGATGCTGACGGCGATGCTGATTCTATTATGTTGTTGATGGATAGTTTACTTAATTTCTCACGACAATTCCTTTCTGATAGAATAGGAGGTTTAATGGATGCTCCACTCCTTGTTCAACCTCTTGTTTTACCACACGAATCTCAACCTCAAGCACATAATCTTGAAGTAACAAAAATTCTTCCTCTAGAATTTTTTGAATCTACAGTTCAACAAAGTAAAGCATCTGATGTAACTTCAGTTGAAATTATTAAATCAAGATTAGAAACTAAAAGACAATTTTATGATTATCATTTTACTCATTCAACTTCATCACTTACAACTTCTAAATCTCGAAGTGCATATTCAACATTAGGTTCTATGCTTGATAAATTTGATATGCAAGTTAGAAATGCTGAATTAATTGATGTAGTCAATCCATCTGAACTTGTTTCAAATGTAATTTCAACACATCTTGTTCCAGATATTATGGGAAATCTTAGAGCATATGCAAGACAAAGTTTCAGATGTACTGCTTGTGGAAAATCATATCGTCGAATGCCTTTAATTCAAACTTGTGTATGTGGGCATAAACTAATTGCAACAATTACTAGAGGTTCTGTTGAAAAATATCTAAAACTTGCAAAAAGACTCGTTGACAAATACGATGTTGGGGAATATCAACGTGGAAGAATTCATGCTCTATCTGATGAAATTGAATTAGTTTTTGGTAAAAGTCAGGGAGATCAGTCACTCCTTACAGATTATGCGTAAAATTATCTTAATTTGACGTATTCGTAGGCACCAAGTTTACTATCAAAACAATATTTGACTTTTTGATAATCTTTTCTCCAAGATTTGACTTTTGGAAGAATTTTCTTTGGATCCTTTTTCTCAATAATGATTTGTTTCATGAATGTTGCAATTTCTTTCATTTCATTTTCTTTCATTCCTAATCTTGTAATTTCAGATACACCTAACCTGATACCTCCTGGATGGAAATAATTTCTTCCAGCTTTAATATCTCCAGGAATAAGTTGTCTGTTTACAATTATGTTTGCTTTTTCTAATTCAGCTTCAACTTTTCCGCCATCAGAATAATCTAAAACATTAACTGCAATTTGATGTGATTGTGTAAATCCTCTACTTTCTCCTAATACTTTGAATCCTGCATCACTTAACGCTTCAGCAAATGATTTAGCATTTTTAATTACATCAGATGCATAGTCTTTCCCAAATTCTAATGCTTCAGCAAATGCAACAGCTTTTCCTGCCATATTGTTAATATGATGACTACTTGTCAAACCTGGGAATGTTGCTTTTTTAATTGGTTCTTCATGTTCTTCAGAACCTAAAACTAATCCACCTTGAGGACCAAACAAAGTTTTGTGAGTACTCATTGTCATTGTATCTGCGCCTTCACGTAATGGATCCTGGAATTTACCTCCTGCAATTAATCCTGCAACATGAGCTGCATCATAATTGATGTGTATGTCATATGTTTTAAGAAAATCAGATAATTCCTTTACAGGATGTGGAAATAAGAACAATGAACCTCCAAACATTGCCATTTTAGGAAGACGATTATTCTTTTTGAGTTCCTTTACTTTTTGTTTAGTTTTTTCAACATCAATTGTCATTTCTTCAGCATTAAATGGATAAAATTCAATTTCTAATCCGTGAACTAATCCAGCCGTTCCAGAATGTTCTCTTTTACCATGTGAAATATGACCCCCAGCTGGAATAGATGGTGCAATCATTACATCGCCTGGATTGGAATAAGCTGAGTAAACTGCTAAATTTGCAACTACACCAGAAATTGGTCTTACATCGGCAAATTTTGCTTTGTATAATTTTTTAGCTAATTTCATACATTCAAACTCTACATCATCAATGTAGATACATCCAGCATAGACTCTTTCTCCAGGCCAACCTTCGGCATATCTATTACCAAAATCAGAAATTATTGCTTCTCTTACTGCCGGACTTGGAATATTTTCGCTGGCAATCAAAGGAATTGAATTTTCAAACCATTTATGATGTTCTTTTAATTTTGCAAATATTTTATTGTAAGATTCCTTATTTTTGGATTTAACCATACATTGTAAATTGGTTTTCCCAATTTAAAAACACCGATATCTGTTATTTTTTCCCTTATCTTGATCTGGAAGGTATAAAAGGGGAATCTGGAGTTTTGCCATTTATGGGTATGCAAGCAACTTCAAAAGGAAATATGCCTGTTGTACTGCTAAAAGAAGGCGGTTCAGAAACTAAGGGCAAAGATGCACAAAAAAATAACATTGCAGCTGCCAAAATTGTTGCTGAAATTGTTCATACCAGTTTAGGTCCACGTGGAATGGACAAAATGTTAGTTGATTCCTTAGGCGACGTTACAATTACAAATGATGGTGCTACTATTCTTAAAGAAATTGATGTTCAACATCCAGCAGCAAAAATGCTAGTTGAGATTTCTAAAACTACTGATAATGAAGTAGGTGATGGAACAACTTCAGCCGTAGTTTTAGCTGGTGCATTACTAGAACATGCTGAATCATTAATTGATCAAGATGTTCATCCAACAATCATTGTTGATGGATATAAAAAAGCAGCAAGAAAAACTAAAGAATATCTTGAAGAAATTGCAGATTCAATTTCTCCAGTTGATAAAAATATGTTAAATAAAATTGCAAAAACTTCAATGCAAACTAAATTAGTTAGAAAAGATTCTGATTTACTTGCTGATATAATTGTAAAATCAGTTGTTGCTGTCACTGAAAAGGAAGGTGAAAATTATGAAGTTGATATTGATGATATTAAAGTAGAAAAGAAAGCAGGTGGTTCCATTAAAGATTCTATGATTATTGAGGGTATTGTACTTGACAAAGAAATTGTTCATGGTGGTATGCCTAGAAAAATTACTGATGCAAAAATTGCATTAATCAACACTGCATTAGAAATTAGTAAGACTGAAACTGATGCAAAAATTAACATTTCTAATCCTCAACAACTAAAATCATTTTTAGATGAAGAAAATAGAATGCTAAAAACAATGGTTGACAAAGTCATTGGTTCTGGTGCAAATGTAGTCTTGTGTCAAAAAGGACTAGATGATATGGCACAACATTATTTGGCTAAAGCAGGAATTATTGCAGTTAGAAGAATTAAAGAAAGTGATCTTACTAAACTAGCAAAAGCAACAGGTGCTAGAATTGTTACAAATCTTGATGATTTATTTGAAAAAGATTTAGGTAGTGCAGAAACTGTTGAAGAAAGAAAAATTGAAGAAGATAAATGGGTTTTCGTTGAGGGTTGTAAACATCCAAAATCTGTAACTTTACTTTTACGTGGAGGTTCACAAAGAGTAGTTGATGAAGTTGAACGTTCTGTCCATGATGCATTAATGGTAGTAAAAGATGTAATTTTAAAACCACAAATTGTTGCAGGTGGAGGCGCACCTGAAACATTTGCTTCAACAAAACTTCGAGGTTGGGCAAAATCATTGGAAGGAAGAGAGCAATTAGCTGCAGAGAAATTCGCAGATGCTTTAGAAGCCATTCCATTAACACTTTCTGAAAATGCAGGAATGGATCCAATTGATACTCTTACAGTTCTTCGTTCTAAACAACAAAAAGGTGAAAAATGGACTGGAATTGATGTTATGAAAGGAAAAATTGGAAATATGAAATCAAGTGATATTATTGAACCATTAGCAGTTAAACTTCAAATTGTTTCAGCAGCAGCAGAAGCAGCATGTATGTTACTCCGAATTGATGATGTAATCGCCACCCAAAGTTCTGGTGGTGGCGGTGGAGGTGAAGGAGGAATGCCACCTGGAATGCCACCTGGAATGGGTGGTGGAATGCCACCTGGAATGGGTGGAATGGGTGGAATGCCTGATATGGGCGGAATGATGTAAAATTATTGAAAAATTTTCCTTTCTTCAAAAGTTTATTTGATTACTAAATTTACGAATCATAATGAGTAACATTTCATCTAAAGCCCTTTCAAGCTTCAAGTATGTCTATCTAATTGTATTTTTTGCTTTACTTTCTGGAATTTTTTATCCATTAATTACAGATACAAGTTTTGAAACTGTGATTAGCGGGATTTTGGTATTATTTCTAGGTCTAGCAGGTGGTGTTTTATTATACAAAACTACTACATCTGAAACTAAAAGAGAAATATTTTTTGTGGTTGGATTTATTTTAATTGGAATTTCTACATATTTAATTTTTCAACTTACTGGAAGAGTCTAAACATCAAAGTATAGATAAAACTCATGTGGGTGTGGTCTAATTGCAATCTCTCTTTGATCTCTTCTTTCTAATTCAATAATTTTATCAATTACATCATTGGTGTAAATTGGATTCAAGAATTTTCTATCACTTTCTAATTCATCTAATGCTTCTCCCAAACTTTTTGGAAGAACTCCAATTCCTCGTTTAGTTCTATCAGATTTTGTCATTTTAAAAATATCATCGCGTATTTGATCACCAGGATCCATTTTCTTTTTGATTCCATCCATACCTGCTGCTGTAACTGCTGCAAATACAAGATATGGATTTGATGAAGGATCAGGTGCCCTGAACTCTAATCTTTTTAATTTGGAATATTGTTTTCCTTTCAGGTGCTTTGGAACTCTTACAATTGCTGAACGATTTCCTGCACTCCATGCAATATATGCTGGGGCTTCATATCCTGGTACTAATCTATGATATGAATTTGTAGTAGGATTACAAATTGCAGATAATGCTTTTGCGTGATTAATAATTCCACCACAGAAATATCTGCCAATTTGACTTAATTCAATATCATCATCAGGATCAAAAAATGCATTTTCCTTTCCTTTCCATAAACTGACATTAACATGCATTCCAGAACCTGCATCCATTGCAATTGGTTTAGGCATACATGTTGCAACTTTTCCATATTTTTGTGCCACATTTTTGATTACATATTTGTAAGATTGTGCAGCGTCTGCAGCATTTGTCATATAATCATACATAATATCAATTTCACATTGTCCTGCAGTTGCAACTTCGTGGTGATGATTATCACATAAAATTCCAAAATTTTTACTAAGAATATTTACACATTCATTTCTGTATGGTGTTAGAGTATCTGAAGGCGGTGAAGGATAATATCCTTCTTGTAATCCCATTGGATAACCATCTCCATCATTACTCCATGGTGCCTCTTTTGATTCAATTGAATATGATTGTCCTTTGTATGGTGTTAATACATCCCAATGAACTTTATCAAAAACAAAAAATTCTACTTCAGGACCCCATGTACTAAAATCAAATCCTTGAGTTTTGATATATTTCTCAGCATTTTGAGCAATTCCTCTAGGATCTCTAGATAATCTACCTCTATTTTCACCCCAATAAACATCACAAAGAAGTCTAGCTGTTTTATTTTCAGTCATCCAAGGAATAACTGCAAATGTATTTGGATCTGGCTTTAACAATAAATCTGAATCTTCTACAGATGTAAAACCAACAATTGATGAACCATCTAGTTTAGGTAATCCATCTCTCATTTGTTCTGGTGTAAATGTATTTGCTGAAATTGTGGTGTGATGAAAATGACCAGTAAGACCTGTAAACTGTAAATCAATGAATTGAATTCCTTCATGTTGAATTCTTGCAAATACTTCGTCAGGTGAATATCCTATTTGCATAGCTTTTCCGTGACTGACTTTATATGGCAATTTTATACTTCAATCAAACACAAATACAACCAGCATTTAAGGATTAGGTAGAATATGTCCGAATCAAATCAAATTGATATGAATTCATTACATAATACAGTTTTACGGGAAACTGAAAATGATTCCTTATTAGAAATTAAACCAAATTTTTATCAAAACCTATCTGATTTTATTGGAAATTTAAGAAAACAAGAATTTGACGATGTAGAAAATAAAATTAAAGATACAATGATCGAAATGGTAACTGAATTAACATCGTTATTGATACATATTAGATTGGAAAAAATTTCCAATTCTGATGATTTTGATATTAGTTATCTTCTTGACGAGGAAAAATTCATTTTAGATTCATTAGATGAACAAAATGAAAGAACAGAAATGATTCTTTCAGCAACAATTAATGGAAAATCAAAATTTCTTGAATCATTAGCTGAAAACCATAAAATCAAGAAAGTTGTAATTAGATTTCTTGATAATGTAGATGAAATTGTAGGTGCTGATCTTGAAAAATATGGACCATTTAAGGCTGAAGATATTGCTACAATTCCATATGAAAACGCTCAGGCTTTAATTGCTAAAAATATTGCAACTAAAGTAAGATGGGAAGATTAGGTAGAAATTATACCTATTTGTCATAAGAATATGTCTCATACTGGAGTGGATGTAATTGATTTTCTATTCTATACAATTTATCCAGTAATTGGAATTTTCATTGTTGAAATTATTTCTCGAGCAATCAAACTTCCAAAATGGATTAAACTTTGGACTCAGGCAGTTGTATCTGTAGCTTTTGGTATTTACTATTGGTTTATTCTACCTGCACCCCAAAATTTTCCATTAACTGCAATGGTTATGTTTGCATTAGCAATTGCTTTAGTTTATCAAGGAAGACGAGCAAAAATTTCTCCTGAGAAAAGCCCTTACTAGTTTGATTATTTTCCAAAAAATCTTTTAAAAATACTTCCTTTCCCTTTATTTCCATCACGAATTACTTTTCTTTGTCCAAATCTTTCAGATCTAATTTGTCGTAGTTTTACACATCTATGTTCTTCTGGAAGTCGATGTTCAGCACAAAATGGATCTTTACAATAACTACAATGAAATGGCATATCTGTCATATCCCCGCAATATGCACATTTTTCAGCTATCATAATTTACTATGAATTTTTTCTTTTAAAAAACTTATGAGAACTTGATTAATTTTTTTAAAATATTACTAACAAAATTTCTAAACATTTTTAGTATTGATAAAAAAAATTCTATTGATTACAAATGATTAATGATAAAGTTGCAATTATTACTGGAGCAAGTAGTGGAATTGGTGAGGCTACAGCAATAACACTTGCAAAAGCTGGAGTTAAAGTTGCAATTGGTGCTAGAAGGGTTGATAGATTAGAAGAATTATCTAAAAAAATTATTGCTGAAGGTGGAGAAGTTCACTTTCAAAAATTAGATGTTACTAAGCGTGAAGAATGTGATAATTTTGCTAAAGCAGTTTTAGAAAAATGGGGTTCAATTGATATTTTAGTAAATAATGCAGGGTTGATGCCATTAAGTTTTTTCAAAAATCTCAAAGTGGATGAATGGGATCAAATGATTGATGTTAATATCAAAGGAGTATTGTATTGTACAGGCTCAGTTATTTCTCATATGAAAGAAAAAAAATCAGGACATATAGTTAATCTTTCATCAGTAGCTGGTAGAGTAGTATTTCCTGCTGGCAGTGTTTATTGTGCAACAAAATTTGCTGTAGCTGCATTTACAGAAGGATTAAGACAAGAATTTAGTGTTCGATCTAATATTCGTGTAACTAGTATTGAACCTGGAATAGTTGCAACTGAATTAACTGATACTATCACTGATGAATCTCTTCAACAATTTGTAGAAAATGGAAAAAAGATGGAAACATTACAAGCACAAGATATTGCAAATGCAATTTTGTATGCAGTAGATTCCCCATCACATGTTAATGTCAATGAAATTTTGATACGACCTACAACTCAAGAAAAATAAATTGTCGAATATTCCACATGTAGTAATTTTAGGTGGAGGTTTTGGTGGACTTGCTGCAGCTAATGAAATACGAAACACATTAGATTCATCAAAAGTCAAAATTACAATTATAGATAAAAAAGACTGGTTTATGGTTGGATATGCAAAATTATGGATAATGAATGGGACTAGAACTTTTGAAAATTCTATTGGTTCATTAAATGAATTACCAAAAAAACAAATTAATTTTATCAAAGATGAAATTATTGAAATTAATCCAAAAAATAATTTTGTAAAAACAAAATCTGAAAATATTTCATTTGATTTTCTTATAATTGCCATGGGAGCAGTATTGGCACCTGAAAAAATTCCAGGTTTAACAGAAAATGGATTTAATTTGTATGATCATAATCAACTTGATGAAATTCATCACAAATTAAATAAAATAGAATCTGGAAAAATTGCTATTGTCATTATGGGAATGCCTTACAAATGCCCACCAGCCCCTTTTGAGGCTAGTTTACTAGTAGATTCTATGCTTAGAAAAAGAGGAATACGTGATTCTGTACAAATTGATTTTTACAGTCCTGCACCAATTACGTTACCAGCAGCAGGTCCTGAAGTAAGTAAACAAATACTTGATTTAGTGAATTCAGAAAAAATTACTTTTCATAACTCTCAAAAAATTAAACATGTGGAATCTAAAAAATTGATTTTTGAAAATGATGAATATAGTTTTGATATCCTTTTAGCAATTCCACCACATATTGCACCCAAAATAATCTATGATTCTAATTTAGCAAAGGCACCAGGATTTATTCCAATTGATAGGGATTGTAAAACACCATTTGAAAATATTTTTGCAGTTGGAGACGTTACAAGCTTAACAGTAATTGATTCTTTGGTAGTACCTAAGGCAGGAATTTTTGCAGAAGGTGAAGGAATTACCGTTGCAAAAAATATTATTTCAAAAATTGAATCAAAGGAAACGTCTGCCATATTTGATGGTAAGGGTGGATGTTTTTTAGAATCAGGTAGAGATACTGCTTCAATTATTGAAGTAGATATGTTTACAAATTCTAAACCTTCTACTAAATTAACAGAATCAACAAAAGATAATCTTTCTAAAAAATTAGATTTTGAAAAAGAAAGACTATCAAAATGGTTATGATTAATCTTTATTTTCTTTATCTCTTGTTAGATGTTCTAAAATTGCTTTAACTTCAACACCTAAATCTTGATTACCTTTTGACAAGTTTAATTTTTCAGCAATACTATTTTTAAAATCTTGATCTTCTATCTCTATACTTCTTTTTTGAACACAATCTGTATGATCTTTATCAGTAGCTGAAATTTTATTACAAATATTACAAATTTTCATAATTTCTATTTGACAATAGGACGATTTAATAATTTCATTTTGTGCCTGTGAAATTAGGGATCGTAGTCTAGCTTGGTATGATACTAGCCTGGGGGGCTAGTGGTCGCAGGTTCAAATCCTGCTGATCCCATTATAATTTTAAAATTTTGAGCAATTTTTCAAAATTGTCTCGTGTTTTTTCTTGTTTGTATGATTTTAAGGCAAAAATAATTTTTTCTTTAGATGAATTTTTGTAAATTTTTTGAGCATGTTTTGCAATACCTGATCCGATAAAAAATGCTTGAGTAATTGATGTTACATTAGAGGGTCTTCTTTTTGTACTGGAGCTCTCAAAATCAATTAAAACCACTTTATTTTTACCAACAATAACATGCTTTGAAATGTTACTTAATTCACCATGATCAAATCCAATTTGATCTAATCTATAACAATCTTCTAAAACATTTCTTATTGTAGATTTTAATTGCTTCGCACTACCTGATCCTTTTAGCATTTCAATCCAATCACTAAATTTTTTACCTTCAATGTATTCCATAACCAAGAAATTTTTACTAACATCAATCATTTTGGGACCAACACTAACTGAATTTACTAATTTTAATAATATTGATTCATTTTTCATATTTTCTCTTTGAGAATCAGTTCTTCTAATTTTTAAAGCAACTTCTTTGTTTCCTCTTTTTACAAGTACAACAAGACCAACGTAACCTTTTCCTAATATTTCTAAATTCCCAATTGTAGTTGGACCTGTCAAACAAATTGATTTTATTTTTAATTTTTCTAATTCATTAATTCTTGATTTTATTTGACGATTAGTTGCATTTGGATATCCTAAAATTTTTGAGTATGGTTCTTCTGTAAATTTTTTAATTGAAATGAAGGAGTGTGCCATCTACTGAAATCACTTCAGATACCTCCTCTTTAATTGATTTACTTAGAGTCTTATTTCCTATAACTACCTTAAAACCTCGTTTAAAATCACTTTGAAGACCTTTTGGTATGCCTACTTTAAGATTTTTTTTCAAAAATTCGTTCATAAATTTTTCTGCACTGACATGTTTTCTTTTTTCTAATGAATTTATTTTTGTATTATTTCCAATCCATACTAATTCACCTTCTTTAAGATTTTTAGAAATGAAACTATGTGAACTATCATTTCTAAAAAATTCTGGTCCCCTCTTTTGATATATTTCACTGATGACTGTAGATTCTAAAAAGAATGTGAGATATGCTTCTTTTTGTTGATCTGTATATGATTTACTTCTAAGTACAGTAAATCCTTCTAATTCTAATTGTGTGGACAATGTTGATGTTGCTCTTTTAATTTGCCCCCAAATAATGTCTGGACTTCTAGTTTTGAATTCAAATCTTACAATTAGTAAATTATTCCAAAACTTTTTTGATATTTTTGATTTTTGATTTTTAAAAAATTTTAAACTTGGTTTATTTTTTAATGCTCTACAACTAAGAATAAATTTTCCAATGTTTTCGTTTGAAATTGCAGCAGCTAAATTTCTATTACTATCAATTGGATCAATTACAACTATCGCTGTATCAAAAGATTTTGAAGTTTTTCCAATAATTTGTTTTTCCTTAATTTTTGTCATTGATTTTATTAAATTTTCAAAACTTCCAAATTCTAAAATTAAAACTTCTGAAATGTATCCACTGAAACCTTGTTTTGCAATTTCTGCACCATAAATTTTATTTGATTTTAAAAATGTCTTTAGAATTCTTACTTCATTTCTCATTTTTAATGTTAATGATTTTTTCATAAATTTAGTATGAAATGGTGATCTATCAGCAGCACTTTTCCATTCACCAATTTTAACATCATAACATGGTACAATGTTGATTTTTGTATCCTTAATTTTAGCCTCAACATAAGGATGTTGAGAGTATCTAACATATGGAGAATGTTTTTTTAGTGATTCAAAACCTATTTTCTTTGAAATATTTTCTAATTTTTCTTCAGAAATATTTTTTTTAAATTTAATAAAAATATCAATATCAGCATTTTTTGATAACCATGTATCTTTAGCATATGAGCCTCCAAATTCTAATTCTACTACTTCAGAATATTTTTGAATCTCATTTTCAACTAATTTGTATACTTTATCTGCAATTTCTTTTTTTGATTTTTGATTTATCTCAGATGGAATTGTTGTTTTTGCAATTTTAGAAATAATTTGTTTCATTATTTTACCACTAATCATTTTTTAATTGATTTTATATTAATTTCATTATTTTGACATATTTTCTAATAGTTAACTTCATAGACGAGTATTTTTTTTGATATATGTTGAGTAAATTACTTGTATGCCTAACAGGTATGCCTGGTGCTGGTAAATCTACAATTGCTGAAGGTTTGAAATCCAAAGGTTATGAAATTGTTAATTTAGGAAACGCAGTCAGAAATGAAGCTAAAAAAAGAAATTTAGAAGCAAGTAGAGAAAATCTTGGAAAATTAATGTTAGAACTAAGAGAAAAAAATGGATCTGGTGCAATAGCTGAATTAGTTAAATCAGAAATAGAATCTTCTAGTGCAAATGTGTTATTAATTGATGGAGTTAGATCTAATGATGAAATACAAGTTCTTAAAAAATTTGGAAATGTAAAATTATTAGCAATTCATGCATCTACAGATACCAGATTTAGTTTCTTACAAAAAAGAGGAAGATCTGATGATCCACAAACAAAAGAACATTTTGATGAAAGAGATAATCGTGAATTGGGTGTTGGTATTAGCAATTCTATTGCATTATCAGATTATGCAATCTCTAATATTGGTTTAACAAAAGATGAATTAATTACAAAATCATATGAAATAATTCAAAGATGGATTGAATGAATATTCCAAGTCTTAGCTGCAAAATAGAAATGTTTTGTACAATAAACCCCTCTGAATCTATAGAAAAAATTGAACAGGCAATTTCTAATATTTTTCCTTATTCAATTATAAATAATAATAATTTTTCAATAAATGCACAATCAAAAGAATTAAGATCATTTGAAAAAATTTATCAATTTATTCATAATAATAATCTACAAAAAAATTATTTACGTTCACTCGAAGATAATTTACAAGATGATACAACATGGTTTTATCTAAATAAACAAGCAGCATTTGTTGAACAAATTGCAATATGTGAAGAATCAAATGAATCTCCATTGGGACCAATCAAAGTTATTTTGACATCATCTAATATTGATGCAATAATTGATTGGATAGTTTATGATTAGATAGTTTATGATTAGATAAAATTAGTTAAGAAAATTCACTCATTTTTGATTATTTTTTTTAGTATGAATTTAAAATCTATTTTTGAAGAATATATGAAATGTTAATAAAATTAGGCATAATTGGGGCTGTTTTGGTTTTAGGCGGTATGATGTTTTCTACCGAAATTATTACATTATTTCCAAATACTTCAGCATTGTTATCTGATTCACTAAAAGATGACATTAATGGTTTGAATGAAAAAGTAACAAATTCTGCTGAAAATCGTTTAGATTCTTCTATTGATAAAACTATTCAAAGTATTAGCGATAGTGTGTATGAAGGAATTACAGAAACTGGAGATAAATTAGTTGAAAATGTTAATGAAAAAATTTCTCAAGGAATTACAGAAACTGGAGATAAATTAGTTGAAAATGTTAATGAAAAAATTTCTCAAGGAATTACAGAAACTGGAGATAATGTTAAATCACAAATTGTAGAACCAAGTCAATCATCTAAAGAAACTCTTGTAAATGAAGTATCTGGATTTGATCCACTTAGTTTTATTAAAAATATATTTAAAATTAATTAATTTCTACTTCTAAAAGATCTTTAGCAGTAATAACTGAATTATGAATTTGTTCTGCTTCTGTCTTATGTCCAATTTCATCTTTATATCTTGCAGAAAAATGTGTTAAAATTAAATTTTTTACATTTGCCTTTTTTGCTAGCTCAGCAGCTTGTTTTGCTGTTGAATGACAAGTATCTTGTGCTTTTTGTTTTTCTTCATCAAGAAATGTAGAATCAAAAACTAAATAATCACATTCATTAAAAAATTCTTCTAATTCTTTTGTTGGCATTGTATCTCCTGAAATTCCTATTTTCTTACCTGGACGTTTTTTACCTAATACTTGTTCTGGTTTGATTATTTTTTCATTATTAATAACGTCTATACCATTTTGTAATTTATTCCATAATTCACCTTCTGGTATGCCTAATTCTTTTGCTTTTTCAACATTAAATCTTCCTGGTTTATCTTTTTCTTCAAACAAATATGAAAATGCAGTTATTGAGTGATTTGCTTTTGCTGCATGAATTAAAAATTTATTATTTTCATAAATTGTTCCTTCATTTACAATTGTAATTAGAATAGAAAATGGTAATCCAAAATTTAAGATTTTAATATTTGCAGCAAGAAATTCATCAATTCCTTTAGGGCCAAAAATTTCTAAAGACTCTGTTCTATTTTGCATTGACATTGTTTGTAATAATCCTAGAATCCCTACACAATGATCTCCATGTAGATGTGTCACAAATAATTTCATTTTTTTATTCCATCCTAAACCTGATTTCATATATGAAATCTGTGCAGATTCACCTGCATCAAACATTAGAATTTCACCTTCTTTTTCTAAACATATACAAGACAATCCTCTTTTTTCTGTTGGCTGTGCAGCTGATGTTCCTAAGAATACTAGTTTCATTTGATTAGAATAGTTCTTGTGAGACTTTTATGCCTATAGATGTGATATTTTTTCAATCCTTTTAATTTCATTTTAGGATCTAATTCTTTTTTATACATTATAGCAATTTTTTTACCTTTAGGAATAATTGAGATAAATCTTTTTAAAACTTCTTCAGGTTTTTCTGATGCTTTTGAAGATCTACCGTATGGTAAATCAGTAACAATTCCGTTGAAATCATTTGAAATTTTTACTAATTCTTGAAAATCTGAATTTAAAATTTTTGATTTATAACTATTAATCTTAAGATTTTCTTTACTCATTTCACACATTTTTACGTCAAAATCTATTCCAATTGCATTAATGCCCATAGATTCAGATTCTAGTAATGTTGTGCCTGTACCACAAAACGGATCACATAGGGTTTCCCCTTTTTTCAATCCAATCAAGTTTATCATAACTCTTGTCAGTTTCCAATCTAATTCATGAGGGTATTTTTTACTTTTTTTAGGATGTTTCATTTCTTCATTTTTTTCTGAAAAACCAAAAAAATTCTCTTTATTTGTAAAAATTAGATATACTGTAATATCTGGATTTTTTAAATTTACTTTTGCATGTGTAAATTTGGATATCATATCACCCATAGAACTCTCTAATTCTGGTACATTCAATTGATTTGATGATAGATTTACTACTCTACATACAAAACTTTTTGTATTTTTTAGCACTTGAAAATTGTCTTCATCTAAAAATAATCCTGACATTTTTCTTAATATTTGTCCAGAAGTTTTTACAAATGTAGCACGTTTTGTAATCTCTTTCCAATTTGTTTTTGATTGAATAATAATTAGATTTGAAATTATTTTTATTTTAGCAAATCTATCGTACATTTTTACAATAGAAATTATTTCATCAGTTGCAAGTTCTAAATAATCTTTTGATAAAATAAAAAAACTTTCTGGCATTACATTATTGCCTTTGCAATAGTCTTTGAAATATCAACTTTTGATGTTTTTCCTAGAATTGTATTTGTACTAATAATTCTTGTGACTCCTGATTTTTTTATTTCTCTCTCAGCATTATTCATTAGAAGTGCGTGTGTACATGCAACATAGATTTTTTTACATTTTTGTTTTTTAAGAAATTGTGTAGCTTTGATAATACTGCCACCAGTACTTATCATATCATCGACTAAAATTAAATCCCTACTTTCAACTTGTTTCAAATTTTTTGTTTTAATTTTTACTTTTCCTGTTTTTCTGTCTCTAGTTTTTTCTAGCGCGATATAATCTGAATTGAATTCCTTTGCAAATTCCTTTGCTCTTTCTTTTCCACCTTGATCCGGTGATACAACTAAGGGATTTTTTAGGCTCAATTTCTTAAAATATCCTACAAGATCCGGAATTGCAGTTACATTTTTTGTTTTAATGTCAAAGTACTTCAATCCAATTAAACTATGAATATCTACAGCAATTATTTTTGATGCTCCTGCACCTTTGAATAATTTACCAAGTACTTTCATTGTAACAATTTCCCCAGGTAGAAATTCTCTATCTTGTCTAGCGTATCCCATATATGGAATTACAGCAATTACTTCTGATGAATTTTCTTTGGCTTTAGTGATTAATGATAATGCTTGAACTAAGTTAGTATCCACAGGTGGATAAATTGATTGTACAACAATAGATTTCTTTTTTGATATTTTACCAACCAATGTAATTTTACTTTCACCATCAGGAAATATTTTGATTTCTGATTTTACAAAATTAGCCTTTATTTGTTTAGATAGTTCTTTTGCTAAACTTTCAGAAGTTTTTCCTGAAATTACTGATAATTCACTCAATAAGCAAATATGATTTGAAGGGATTCTTAAGTTTTGAGAAATTATTTTTATTCGTCGCCTTCTCCACGACCTAAATCTCCTAATCCATACTCATCAATTACTTTATTTCTAAATTCATCTTTTTCATCAATTTCTACTTGCTCTTTCTTCTCATCTCCCTGATATACAGTTCTGATTGGCCATGGGATTCTAATATCATATTTTTTAAATTCTTCATACATGATCATTCTTAGATCTGTTTTTGTTTTAAATTGGGCTCCATAATCTTTTACGTATAGCCACATTGAAAAATCTAATGCAGAATCATTGAATTGATTAAATCTTACAACTGGTTGTGAAATATCTACATGTAGATCCTTATCACACCCACAACTTGATTTATTTTCATCTAAGTATGAGCATCTATTTTGTCTAATTAGGTGTCTTCCTTTACCATCTTTAATTTCAATCATACCACGTTTTCCAATTTTTACTAAAATTGCAGCAACTTGTTTTGGATCATTAAGATAGGAAACACCTACTGTAACTACTGCAGGAACAAGTTTGTTTTCTTTTGTATAATTGATTATTTGAGCTGTTACCAATTGTCTTGTAGGAATAATTGCTACTGATTCATGTAATCCATCTCTAACATAGGTCACTCTAGGAGTAATTTTATGAACATATCCATTATATCCAGATTCTAATTGTACTCTTTCACCTTCTTTGAAAATATTGTCTTTTCTAATCATTAAATATGCAAAATAATTTTGCATTGTTTCTTGTAATGCTAAACCTATACCAATTGCAAGACCACCTGTTGCAGTAGCTAATACAAACAAATCTACTCCCCACCAAGATACAATTCCTAAAATTGTTGCAGCAAAAATTCCTACTGGTAAAATTTGTTTAAATGATTTAGGAATTCCTTCTCTTTTTTTACGTGCATATCCTACTGGTCGAGAACTTGGAATTAATGGCTCAAAACCATTTAGTCTTTTTTCCTCTCTCCAAATATCAATTGCAAATATTTCATCTGGCTTTGCACCAGGTTTTAATTTTCTTCCTGATTGATTATTTCCAGTAATGCAATTGTTAAAATATTTCAAATATTTTGCTCTTTCAGATTCTTTCCATTTTTCAAATGGATTAGTTGCTAATTTTTCATAACTTCCAATTGGATTTCCTTTTGAAGTACGATATTGTTCTAATTTAATAATTCCTTCTTTTGTTTTACAAAGATTTTTGAATTCCTCATCAGTAAAATCTTCAGGTGTAATAGTAGGTGGAATCCATTTGTATAATTTATGAAAAAGATCATCATCATCTGAAAAACCTTGCATATCATACCAAACTTGAAAATCTTGTTTTTCAAGAATTGATTTATCACGTTTTGTAAGCATTATTGGAATTAAATGAGAAATTGTATAACCAATAACTAGAATATTGAAAGTATTGAGAATCTTTGCAAAAGTTTCTTCAGGAGTTAATTCCATTGTTGATAAATTTGAATCATTTTCAAATAATTCTGAAGTTTGAATATATGCATTAGTTGACGAAATAAGAGCAATTGCAAAAAATGGTAATACTGCATTTTGCACAAATTTTGATAAATGTGGTCTAGTGTAAAATATTTTTTTTGATTTTATTAATGAGGAGAATGTCCTATACGCAGCAACTATCATTATTATTCCAACTATCATTATGATGAAAGCTAACTGAAGTGATTCTGACGAAGCTAATAACTGTGAAACTGTGTCAAATTCACCAACTGAAATTTGTGAAATATCTCCTTCGGCCATAATTTGTCTTGTTACTTAGTTTAATTTTCTAGAATAAAATGTTAAGCCATTTTGATTATTTAAAAAGAAAAATTCAACAATTTTTCATTTTTTCACGCCTAGAATTGTTGCAACATTTAACAAGGGTTAGGGTACTAATTACAAAATGACCTATCAAAAATCAATATGGAAAGATACTCCTTCCATGAAATCTTATACGTTATCTAACTTTCGTCAACTTCCACAAATTCAACAACTTTCTGAAGAAAAACAGTTTGAAATGGAAGTTGTAGGAAACGTCTTACCTTTTAAAGCAAATAACTATGTAGTTGAACAATTAATTGATTGGAATAATATCCCAAATGATCCAATTTTTGTTCTAACATTTCCTCAAAAAGGAATGTTGAAACCTGAGCATTATGAAAAAATGTCTACTGCATTAAAAAATAATGCTGATAAAAAAGAAATAGCAACTATTGCAAATGAAATTCGTTTACAATTAAATCCACATCCAGCAGGTCAAATGGAACTTAATGTTCCAACATTAAAAGATGGGACTAAACTCTATGGTATGCAACACAAGTACAAAGAAACTTGTCTTTTTTTCCCTAGTCAAAGTCAAACATGCCATGCATATTGTAGCTTCTGTTTTAGATGGCCACAATTTGTTGGTATGGATGAAATGAAATTTGCAATGCAAGAAGGTGAACAACTAGTTCAATATGTTAGAGAACATCCTGAAATTACTGATGTATTATTTACTGGTGGTGATCCAATGATCATGAAAGCAAAAATTTTCTCAAAATATATTGATACTTTAATTGAAGCAAATCTTCCAAATCTTAAAACTATTAGAATTGGAACAAAAGCACTAGCATATTGGCCTTACAAATTTTTAACAGATTCAGATTCTCAAGAAATGTTAGATATTTTTAAGAAAATTACTGATAGTGGTTTGCATCTTGCATTCATGGCTCATTTTAATCATCTAAATGAATTATCTACTGATGCTGTAAAAGATGCAATTAGAGAAGTGCGAAAAACAGGTGCTCAAATTAGAACTCAATCACCGCTTTTAACGCATATCAATGATGATGCAGAAATGTGGGCAAAAATGTGGACAAAACAAGTTGAATTAGGTTGTATCCCATACTACATGTTTGTAGTAAGAGATACAGGTGCTCAACATTACTTTGGAATTTCTTTAGTTAAAGCACATGAAATTTACAAAAAAGCATATTCTTCAGTAAGTGGAATAGCTAGAACTGTTCGTGGACCAAGCATGTCTGCTACACCTGGTAAAGTCCACGTAATGGGAACTACAACTGTGAATAATGAAAAAGTAATAGTTTTGAGATTTATACAAGGCCGAAATCCTGATTGGGTTGATATTCCATTTTTTGCAAAATATGATGAAAATGCAATTTGGTTAGACGATTTAGAACCCATTTCTGACAAAAAATTCTTCTTTGAAGAGGGCATGATGGAATTTCAAAAAACTAAACTAAATTGAGACTAATTACCATAAAATTTACCTGACTTGATTGACAATTCTATCTTACTAGACAATATTAGTAAAATAATTTTTAAAATATAATAATTGGATACTAAACAAGTTTTACAAGCTATACAAGATGAGAACATCTCTTTCATAGATTTTTGGTTTGTAGATATTTTTGGAGAACTTCATAATGTTGGAATGCCAAGCTATGCAATTGATGAAAATAGTTTTGTAAATGGTCTTGAAAAATTAGATGCTAGTTCAATTGTCGGATTTAAGTCTGTAAATAATTCAGATATGATTTTAATGCCTGATCCAAATTCATTTAAAATTTTACCTAATGATTATGATCCAGGACACAGAAAAAATGCAAGAATATTTTGTGATCTTTATGATGGAAGTACAAGAAAAGAGTCACGATATAACAGAGACTCTAGAGGCATTGCACACAAATCAGCTGAAAAACTTGGAGACTTTGGTTTTACTCATACCAATTGGGGACCTGAAATAGAATTTTTTGTCTTTGATTCAATCAATGTTTATCCATCTCCTTATGCTGCAACACATTCCGGTGGAGGTTCTGGTTATTCCATTGAATCTAAAGAATCACCATGGGCTAAAGGAAATGTTAGTACTGCCATAGATATCAAAGAAGGATATTATCCATCACAACCAAAAGATACACTTGAAGGATTTCGAAAAGATGTATGTGATGATTTGTATAATTATTTTGGAATAAAAATTGAAGCTGAACATCATGAAGTTGCAACTTCTGGTCAATGTGAAATTAATTTAGTTTATGATGAGATGATTGGAATGGCAGATAATGTAATTGCCGTTAAAAATTTAGTCAAAGTAAAAGCTAAAAGAAAAAATAAAGTAGCAACTTTTATGCCAAAACCAATTTTTGGTGATAATGCATCAGCTATGCATACTCATCAAAGCTTATGGAATAAAAATAGTAATGCAATGTATGATCAAGATGATGAAGTTGCACAAATGAGTCAAATTGGTAGATATTATGTTGGTGGAATTCTAAGTCATGCATCAGCATTATGTGCAATTTCCAATCCTACTACTAATTCTTACAAACGTCTTGTTCCTGGATTTGAAGCACCAGTGAATGTTTGTTGGGGATTAGCAAATCGTTCAACTGCAATTAGAATTCCAATGTATAATAGAAATCAAGAAAAAAGTAAAAGAATAGAATATCGTGTGCCTGATCCAACTGCAAATATCTATCTTTTAGAAGCTGCACTATTGCTAGCAGGATTAGATGGAATTAAAAATAAAATTGATCCAGGTGACCCTATTGAAGAAAATGTTTACAAACTTTCTCCGGAAAAGAAAAGAGAATATAATATTGGTTCTTTACCAGTTTCATTGAAAGGTTCATTAGATTCACTTAGTAGTGATTCTAGATTTTTGGAAGAAGTTTTTACAAAAGACTTTCTTGAAACATATTCTAATTTAAAATATAAGGAATATACCGCATTTGCACAAACTCCAACTGCTTGGGAAGTTTCAATGTATGCAGATGCATAACTGGTACAATTATCAAAAATAACATTTTTAAAATTAGATTTTAATTTTAAATCATGAGATATTTTTTTCTAATACTTTCATTATTGCTTATTCCAAGTGTTGCTGGAACCGCATATGCACATACAGTTGATGCAGTTGGAGAATATCGTGTAGAAATTGGTTGGATGAATGAACCAGTTGTTTCTGGTGAAACAAATGCTCTTGAATTATACGTTAGCCCATTAACTACTTGTCCTGAAATCCCAATACCTTTGGAATGTGCAAATTCTCAAGAATTTCAAAACGGTATTGAAGGATTAAGAAAATTATTAAAAATTCAATTTGTATATGATAAAACTCAAACAATAACTTTGCCTTTAGTAAACGATCATGATATACCAGGAAAATATTATGCATTCATTACTCCAACAGTATCTGGATACTTTCAAGCAAATCTAATTGGAAAAATTTTAGATACACCTGCAAATTTATCTATGCATCCACCTCCAATTGCAGAAAGATCCTATATTGAATTTCCTGAATTATCTGATCTTGCATTAACTGAAGTTATTGATGATAATGCAAAACTTGTTGAACGAATTACTATTCTAGAAAATACTGTTAAAAATCTAGAAAATTCCAATAATCAAATACAAGATGAAATAGATACGAATGATATTTGGGCAACGGGAATTGGAATAATTGCTCTTATCATAGCCATAATTGCTCTAGTTAAAATAAGAAAAAATTAATTTTATGAGTAATTTTTAATAAAATTTTCCAAATCATTGATATCTTGTAATGTAATAAACTACAAGTATAGGAAAATGAGTACTGATCCTAACTAGGTTGATAAAAAATGGTTGAATCTAATTATGATATTTTAGGAATTGTGGAAGGAATAACAGAGAAAGAAATTAGAGATGCATTTAGAAGATTAGCTTTACAATTTCATTCTGATCGCGGTGGAGAAAATGAACAATTTATTAAAATCAAACAAGCATATGATGATCTAAAAATTGGTAAAAAATACCCTGATACAGATATTGAAAAAATTAAAAATTCTAGAGTCTATTCGGATGAAAGTGAAGAAGATGTTAGAAGAAAAAATCAGATTTTAGGTCAAGAATTATCTAAAGAAATGAAAACTGCTGAAGAATGGGCCTTAGCATTAAATCAATCAAATACAACTGCAACTAGATTATTTGGTTCAAAAACTCTTGGTGAAATTGAATTAGAACGAAAAGCAACTGGTACATTATCTATTAAAGGCAATTTTATGGCTGGAAGTTTAACATATGATGGACCTATAATTATGCAAGGAAGTATTACTAGTCCTTCATGGACTCAAGAATTTAAAACTAACATACATCTAACTAAAGGAGATTTCAAATTTATTAATCCATTAGAAAATAAATATAAAATTGAAAATGGTGCTAGAATTATTATTGACAGTGGTAATGCAGTTATAGGTAATATTTATGGTAGGAAATTTAGAGTCGAAGATAAAGAAGGTAGAGTTGGAATTTTCCAAATTCAAGAACATAGAACAAATATTTCAGCACCCCAAGGAAAAATTATTGCTGAAAATATTGCAAATACTGTATCTCTAGATGCAGATACAATTATTGTTTTAAATGTAGAAGAGGATTCAATACTATCTGCACGTGAAATTTTATTTTACGGAAGTAAATTAACTTTTGATTGTTTAATTAAACTAAAACAAAATGGAACAATTAGATTTTTTGAAAATTTTTCTATACAGGGTTTAAGTGGAGATGCAATTATTGAATTAGAAAATGGTAAAAAAATCAGATTATTTGATCTTAAAACTAAAAAAATCAGAGATTTAGATGATAATTTAGTTTCTAATAAAGAAAATTATTCAAAGGATGCTACATTAGTTGGCAATGGATTTACAATTACATATCATATGTTAGATAATCTTTCAAAAAAACAGACAAATAAGCAACAAAGTAAATGGTCATCAAAATTTAGATTTTCTAAAAAATAGTTAGATCTTTTATCGATTTAATATGCATGAAGATTTAAAAATAAAATAAGAAAAAGAAATTAAAAATTGTTTGAACTAATCTAATCGATTAATTCAGTCCAACCTTTTACGAAGACTGAGTTTTTGTAGAGTGGAACTGGTTGTCCAACTGTAAAGTCCATTGGTCTCATCCAAAAGATTGCTTTTGTTGGGCATACACCTATGCATGCACCATCAGAAATACATCTTTCTGGGTAGAAAACGAATGCTTTACCTCTTTTCCAGCCTTCAACAGGTTTTACTCTAAGAACATCTGGTCCAAGTGTTGTACAGATTTCTACACATAGTGCGCATCCGATACACATTTGTTCGCTGATGTCTGGAATTATTCCTACTGGCATAACAAAATTAAATCGTGATTTGACATTAATATAATTTTCCTAAATTTATGCTGCTATAACGGCGTTTCATAAATTATAACGGCGTTTAGATTTAGATCGCTTATTTTTTTAATCCTATTTTTGGTTAATGGAATTAATAATTAGATCATTTTGCTTTTTTTTGATATAAAAAATTCCCATTTTTACTAATTTCATAATTTTTTTCCCTCCTGGTGATAAAATCCATTCACTATTTTCTTTTTTTCTAGCCAATGCAGTGATTATAATTGTAGAATTAGATTGTTTTCCTAAAGATGAGAGTAACATTATACATGAATTAACAAATCTGGCAGACTCTAAATCGTCAAATATATTATAAATTCCATTAAATGAATCAATTATAATTAAAAATTCTTCTTTTGATATTTTATTACTAATTTCTGCTAATTTTTCTTTCCAATTTAGATTATTTGGTTGAAAAATCGTTAAATTCTCTTTATGTTGAATAATTTTTGATTCAATATATCCTGAATATAACAAATCCATATCTACAAAAATAATTGGATTTTTTGTAGAAGAAATTATTTTATTTAAAAATTCTATTTTATGAAATGAATTTGAAGATAATATCAAATTTGGTATATTTTTTTTAAATTCACTTTGAATGTATTTCAAATTATCGTCTAGAATTATCTCAGGACTTTTATCCAACACTAAAATATGATTTTACAGATATAATAATGAATTTAGTATCAAAAGATATTTCTCATGATTTCCCCTCTTCAAATAAAATCTATTTGAATAATGCATCTGTATCCTTAATGCCATCTCAAAGTATAGATGCCATGAAGGACTTTTTAATATCATACAATTCTTTAGGTCCTGATTCTAAAGATTCAGAATTATTTGTTGCAGAAAAATTATCTAATGTAAGAAAAATTATTGCTAAAATTATTTCTTGTCAATCTGATGAAATTATTTTAACTCAAAGTACTACTGATGGAATTAATATTGTTGCTAATGGACTTTCATTTGATAATAGATCTAATATCATAATTCGTGGAATGACACATGAACATCATTCAAATTTTTATCCTTGGATTAAATTAAAAGATAAAACTTCAGTTAGAAGTCTTTCAATAGATTCAAATGGATTTTTTGAATTAGATAATTTAAAATCAAATATTGATGAAAATACAAAATTAGTTGCTCTAAGTCACGCTTTGTATAATACGGGTTCAATATTACCAATACAAAAAATTTCTAAAATTCTTAATAATAAAATTCCACTTTTCATTGATAGTGCTCAAACAATAGGATGTATTGGTGATCATGATGTTTCTAAACTAAATTGCAATTTTATGTCCTTTAATGGCTCTAAATGGTTATGTGGTCCAATGGGAACTGGTTTATTTTATTGCAATAAAAAATCTAGTGAACTATTAGAGCCAAAAACAATTGGTGGTGAATCTGCAATTATTGAGGCTGAAAATAATTTAATTTTTAAAGATTTACCAGATAAATTTCAAACTGGCTTTAGAAATTATGTTGGAATTGTCGGATTGGAATCTTCTGCAAAATATCTATTAAATTTTGGTATGGAAAATATCCGCAAAAAAAATCAACAACTATCTAATCTTTTTAGAGATGAATTACAAAAAATACCTAAAATTATTTTGTATGGACCAGAAGATCCTAATCAACGAACTAGTATTGTATCGTTTAACATTGAAGGTTTAGATCCACAAGAAATAGTAGATAAACTTGCACAAAAAAATATAATTTTAGCAGTAAGAGAGATTATGGAAACAAAAATCATTCGGGTATCACCTCATTTTTTTAATACTGATTCAGAAATACTTCAAGTTATTGATGAAATTAAAAAATTATAGGTTTTCTTGTTCTTCAATTACCATCATGGTTAATGTTGATTGAACTTTACTAATTTTTCTAATTTTATTAGTAATTATTGCTCGTAATTTTTCAGCATTATCTGATGATATTTTCAAAACTATGTCATAAACTCCGTATACTCCTCTAACTTCAAATTCTACATTTTCATCTGTAAGAATTTGTTTAATTTCAGTAATAATTGATACATCTGTACCTAAATCTGAATTTAATAAGACATAAGCAGTAGGCACAAAATTATTTTTGATAAAACAGTATTTAACTTTTCATAATTTAAAAATAATTTTTTAAATTTACATTTTTTCTAATTTGACTTCTTTTTTTAAATTTTTTTTCGTAATGCTAAAAACATAGTAAATTTCATCAAATGATAAGATGAGTAAACCTGGTAATATGTGGAGAAAAGTTCATGGTAAAATTACAAAAAAACCTACTAATTTTTCTTGGTTAATTGAGGAAAAGTTAGCTGGTTCTGGAATTCCTACAACTTTAGATGAATTTGATTGGCTTCTGAATCAAGGAGTAAAATCTATTGTAACTATGACTGAAAATGCTTTACCTGGTGAATGGACTCAAAAAATTGATTATTTACATGTGCCAACAGCTGATTTTCATGCTCCTGATATGGAGGGAATAGATTCAGCAGTAGAATTTATTCAAACTCAAATTCAAAATGATCAATCAGTAATGGTTCATTGTGCTGCAGGATTAGGAAGAGCTGGAACAATTCTTGCATGTTATTTTATAAAATATCAAAACTATTCAGCTAAAAATGCAATTGAAAAAATTAGAAAAGCAAGACCTGGATCTATTCAATCAGATGTGCAAGAATTAGCAATAAGTTATTATGAAAAATATGTGAGAAATTAGTTATACAAATTCTGAAACTAATTTTCCATCAACGTTTTTAATTTTCAACGTAATGTTTTCTTGAAAATGTAAAGTCATTCCACCTTCAGCATCTGGATCTTCAACCTTTACCAATTCCAACATTTTGAGTTTATCAAATTTTTCCATTCATAATCACCTATTCTGGAATTGATATGGTTTCAATTTTTCCATCAACTGGTTTGATAAACATAAACCTGTTATCTTTAAAGATGAAAGTTATTCCACCTTCTTTATCAGGTTCTTCGACTTCAAGAATTGGTTGTCCTAATAGACCGTCATATTTTGCCATTGTTAATTCAAGAAAAAAGTTCCTTATATCCTAATTGATTGTAATTTCTATTTCATTAGAATTATTTTTGATACTTCCTGGCTCAGTGTAATCATGTTTTTGCCATGATGAAAATACTTCTGCTCCAATCTTGTGTTTACCTTTTCCTAAATCAGATGCTTTGAATACAAACTTTTCATTAAAGTCCATAAATTCTTCTCTAACTTCTTCTTCAGAAAGTCTGATAAATGGTTCAAAATTCTTTGCGATTTGAACCCAAATTCTTCTATCCTTCATTGGATTAACTAATTTTGGATTTCTTGTCCAGAAAATGGCAGCTTTTCGATATGAATCGATAGTCCTTCCTAATTCTTTCTTTCTAAATCCGCCTGATGTCAATTTTACACCATATTTCAGTTTCATTGAAACATCATTGTTATTGTATGCTTTAGTCCAATTTGCTTCATTGAATGCATCTCTAAGGTCCCCCTCAATTGAAAATTGGACATTTATCTCAATATTTTCATCTGCTGAGTACTCTTCTTTTGATTTTACGAGTGTTATTTGTGAAATTTTGCTTTCTGCCATTGCTACAGTTCATATGATTTATATCCGCAATAAGTGCTTTTTCTGAATACATGAATGCACAAGTGATCAGTTCAGAAGCCAAAGAAATCAGTATTTCCGTCACAGAAACTGATATTGGAGTATTATACATTATTCAACATGAACTTCTCAAGGCTTCAAATGTTGATTTTGCAGGTGTAATTGTTAAACATCCATTAACTAATGAGTGCTGGATGAGAATTAATTCTAGTACAAAACCATTAACTGAAGTTAAAAAATCAGCCGAATCCGCAATAAAAATGGCTGAAGAGTTCAAAGAATTATTTAATTCAAAATTAAGGTAAATTAGATTGAAATTTTGCCCCAAATGTGAGGTCAAACTAAAAAAAGGTGATTCTGGCCTTGAATGTTCAAAATGTGGTTATACTGAAGGAGAAAAAGTAACAAATAAGAAAAAACCTATTGTTGAAGAAGAACCTGATTTTTCACTTCTTGCTTTTGAAGGCGATGAAGGTGAAGATACTAATCCTACGGTAAAAATTGATTGTGAAAAATGTGGACATGATGAGGCAGTAGCTTGGATGTTTCAAACTAGAAGTGCTGATGAACCAACAACTAGATTTTACCGTTGTCAAAAATGTAAATACACCTGGCGTGATTACACATAAGGTTTAACTGGAACTTATAGTCAACAAAATTAAATTGACATTCGGAGCTAAAACAAGTGGATCAGATGATCTTAAAGCAATTATTTCTGCAATATCCACATTAGTTGAGGAAGCAACTTTTGTTGCAACAGCTGAAGGAATTACTTTTAGAGGAATGGATCCATCTCATGTTGCACTTATTGACATATCTTGGCCAAATTCAGCATTTGAAAAATATGAATGTGATAGTGATATTAAATTCGGTGTTAGAATAGATGAATTTTCGAAACTTATCAAACGTGCAGATAAAAAAGATAGTATTGAAATCAGTATTTCTGAAGAAAAAATGTTACTAGTAACAGTTGGAAAAAATAAAAAATATAAAATACGTCTTATTGAAAGTTCTGCAACTGATACACCATTACCAAAAATTCCTTATGATTCAAAAATAATTCTTACTTCGTCAAAATTTGATAAAATTCTTGGTGATGTACAAGTTGTATCTGATTATTTAACTATCAATACATCTGATTCTAAAGGAGATTTTTCAGGAAAAGGTGATTCTGGAGAAGTAATAATTGATCTTGATAAAGATGCAGAAGACATAGAAGAAATTTCTTCGAATGCTGATAGTGTTGGTACTTACAGCCTAGAATATCTTAATCCTGTAGTTAAAGCCGTAGGTAGTAATGCAGGTTTTATCACATGTGAATTTTCAAGCGCAAAACCACTTAGAATTGAGTTTAAAGTCGCCAATATAGGCAGAATCCACTTTTATCTTGCTCCACGCGTGGAAAGTTAAAGCATTTAAAGATTGAATAATTCAGATACTTTGAATTGAAACTTATTTTAAAATATGGTGGAACCTCAATCTCTAACACAAAGGATATCCAAGCAGTAGCTAAACATGTAGCAACATTATCTAAAAAACATCAAATTGTTTTAGTTTGTTCGGCAACAACTGGCACAACTGATGATCTAATTGAAATATCTGAATCTATCAAAAAAGAAAATAAATCTAAAGCAGAGCAACTTGCATCAAAAATTACCAATAGACATAAACAATTAGCAAAACAAACAATCAAAAAATCTGATGTTCAAAAAAAATTATTAGTAAAATTAAATGAAGATTTCATAGAACTTGTTGCACTAATAGATGGTTTAGTTTTGTTAGGAGAAGTTACATCAAGATCAATGGATTATCTAATTTCATTTGGTGAAAGATTATCTGTAAAATTAATTTCAGCAGCATTGAATGATTTATCAAAAAAATCGATTCCGATGACTGGTAAAGCAGTAGGTATTGTAACTGATTCAAATTTTGGTGAATCAAAACCATTAATGGATACAACTAGATTAAGAGTATCAAAAACCATTGATAATTTATTTTCTAAAAAAATAGTTCCTGTAGTAGGTGGATTTTCAGGTGCTGATCAACATGGACATACAACAACATTTGGCAGAGGAGGTTCTGATTATTCAGCAACAATTATTGGTTCTTGCATAAAAGCAGATGAAATTTGGTTGATGAGTGATGTTGATGGACTTATGACAGCAGATCCAAAAATTGTTAAAAATGCAAAATTACTCAAAGAAGTATCTTACACCGAAGCAATTGAAATGGCTTTGTTTGGTGCTAAACAAATTCATCCAAGAACATTCGAACCTCTATTGGCTAAAAAAATACCTATGAAAATTAGAAATTCATTTAGTACTAGTAATGAGGGAACTTTAGTTACTGCATCACCTTCAGCTTCTGTAAAAAATACTGTAAAATGTGTGAGCAATATTCGTAATAATGGATTAATCGATATTAGAGGTGGTAGTATGATTGGAACACCTGGAACTGCAGCTAAAATATTTGCAACTTTAGCAAAAGCTGGTATTAATGTAATGATGATTTCTCAAAATCCTTCTGAATCAAGTATAACAATTGTAGTAAAAAATTCTGATCTTGATAAAGCTGTTAGTGTATTGGAAATGGATCTTTTAGGAAAAATCATTAAAAAATTAGAAGTTACTACTGGAGTATCTATAATTGCATTAATTGGTTCTGGAATGAGAGGTACAATTGGTGTTGCATCAAAAGTTTTTGCAGCAATTGAGAAAAATAAAGTGAACGTATCTATGATTACTCAAGGTTCATCAGAACTAAACCTTGCATTAGTAGTTAAAAATTCTGATACAAATTCAGCTGTACGTGCAATACATAATGCATTTACTCTTGATAAAATCAATTAAGACAAATCATTTAAAGTAATAAAATCAGTCAAAATTATTGAAAAAAATTATTATTATTTTGATAATTGGATTTTTTATTACTGGAATTGTTTCTGTTTCAACATTTTCAGATCAATATGCTGATGCAGGTTCTACAAAAAAAGTTCATTTTACTCAAACAATTACATCTTCCCAAGATCCTGGATTGGGACATGAAAATCACCAATTAGCAGTTATTTTATCTCCAAATGAGGGTACAATCTATGATGGTTCTATGACATTTACTTCTAGTGATTTAGTCAAAGTAGTTGTTTTACATGAAATTAATCAAAATGATGTTCAAGGTCAAGATACATGGACTGTAAATGAGAATACAATTTATGGTCTATCTTTAATTGACCCAGAAAAAAAATCAGGTTCCTTTGAATTTACTGGAGCAGGGCTTGCATTACACTCAACAAATTCCAAAGAATTTACTACAACTGTTAGCGTTGATGGTTGGATTAGAGGACAACCAACTCAAGTACTTGCAGAAAAACTTGAATTTGTAAAAGATGATCCTTCATTATTACTTTCAAGAGCTAATGTTCCAGCTGTAATTCCAATGCACCAAGGAATTCATACTGGAAATGATATTCTTTACATAATTACTGATGCTAGTGATCAAGATTATGTAAACACTATTTCAGAAAAACAAAAATGGAATATTCAACTATCTAAATCTATTAAAGATATTCCAGAAGATAATTCTCAAAAAATTTTTATTTTTAAAAATGGAATTAAAGGAGATGGACTCTTTGGATTCCAAAATGAAGTTTTTTCTAGTACACCAAAACA
>Ga0209305_1000254_pt1 | contig 39376 bp, 38 predicted proteins | sample COGITO_mtgs_1103_FD_184792 | JGI IMG/M metagenome (GOLD analysis project Ga0209305, IMG submission 184792) | Pelagic marine microbial communities from North Sea - COGITO_mtgs_110321 (SPAdes) (version 2) | ecosystem: Environmental > Aquatic > Marine > Epipelagic ...
TTGGATTGTTAGTATGCAACATGAGAGTTACCTTTGGTTGTTTTGATTAAAAGATTCGACACCTTTATCAAAACGGGTAACTCTCTCTTTTGCAAGAGATATGTCAGATTAAGTCGAGACTAATACAAGTAGTCACAAAAATGTATTGTTTGTTCATGAAAAGTTTTATAATTTTCTTGAAACGCCACTTTTAATACGGTCTCTGTGTGCCGGGGCTACGTATATTTCTACCGTTGTTTTCACGCTCGCATGACCAAGTTCTTCTGCTAGCATTGTTTCACTAAGTTCATCTAAAGCTTGAGTTGCTCCAGTATGTCGAAGCCAGTGAGAAGAAGCACCAGCAATAACGTGCGCTTGTTGTTCTTTACCTTTGCTTACTAACTTTCTAATGACTAAGTTAAACGCTTCTTCAACCATATTGTTTAAACTATCTTGATGCAATGGCGCACCTGTTTTCTGAGATGGCATGATAGGCGTATTTTCATCAATATAGGGCAGGGGTGAGAACCCTAATGACTCTCTATAACGAATTAGCACATTATCAATAAATTCATCAGGAACAGTCACTAAGCGTTCTTTTTTGCCTTTACCTATTATGTTCAACACCCAGCCTTCACCTGAAGGATCTTGTCTAAAATGCCCAAAAACAGGGGTGCAATAATCACGATTTGAGAGCTCCGATATTCTTAAAAACAAGACTTTTAATGACAGTACTAAAAACCGATGTTTTTCAAACATTGGTTCTTCATTTGCAGCACTTGTTAATGTCTCAACAAATAACTGCCAGGTTTCGTCATCTAAGGTATGCGGAGCCTTATATATTTTTCCATTTATCAGATACTTACAACTTTTTTTAACTTGCGATACCGGGTTACGCATCATTTGTTCTGATTCAGTTAATTCCTTCAAGAAGACGTTTAAAGAAGCATACGAGTTTTGCAAGGATGTTTGATTAAGGCTATACCTTAAGGTTGGTTTCAATTTAGCGATTCGTTCAGGTGATATTAATTCCAGGGTTTTACGATCTGCTTTAGATTGTCTCAACACAAACGGACGCCAAACTGCATTAACTAATCGAATGTCTGAATTAGGTTTAGATTTGAAACGACTAGCGATGGTTGTGTCTGCTATAAGCGCTTTTGGCGGTGACCAAATCCAATCTATGTAATGACGTACAACATCGATACCAACATCGAGTACTGAAATATTTTTTTCAATCCAGCAGAACAACATGAACCGTTCAGCTTCATTTCTAAATCGAGTTTGTGTTCCAATTGAACTACCAACAACATTGTTTAGAAAGCGCAGTAACAATGACAAATCTTTTCGAGCATCAATACCAGAACTTTCAATGTCGTTGAGAAAGCTATACAAAGAAGGGTAGACATTTTTAAACTCAGTAGTGCCTAACAATGATAATTGCTGAGGTAGTAGTTTTATAGAATCTGTAATAGGATGATATTTCATACAGGGGATTATATTAGTAGATACACACGCAGTCAATTCGTAATAATAGTTATTATTGCGAATTGAATAAGCCTTCTTTTTAGAGCGCATACTGTCCAACTTAATAAAGTTAAGGTAGAATAACTTAGTTTGCAAATTGACGATTGCTAATGAAATTAGACTATAAAAATATTTTCGATGCCACGACAGTATCATCAAACCAAGCTTCTATCGATAAAGAGCTTTCTGATGCCATGATTGAGATCCATAGTTTATTAGACTTTAATAAACCTATAAAGAATACAGTAAAAGTATTGGGCGTTACGCCAGCTCAAGCCCGTATTCTAAACAAAGGGGATATAGATAGTTTTAGTATCTTTGAGTTAAAAACATTTATAGAACGCTTAACAAAAACCATTTAAACAAAATATAGTTGTTGTATGAGGCTACATCCTCAAATTGCACATCAGCTATAGTGAACACGAACGTATTTCATTAACTAAAATAACTAAAACCCCATTCAGTTTAAACTCAGCTAAATGTGTTGAGTGACTCATTCTGCAACATACAGCGTCCTCTAGAAGCCAGCTCTAAATGAGAATAGTGCGCTACAAGCTAAAACGGCATTCTGTCTAAGGAAACCCAAATTTGTTGTGCATCCAATATGCATACAAAAACACTTTTACTGATTTAGAAGTATTTTTACTGATTTAGAAGGAAAATTTTTACCACTTAAGAAGGTTGTCCGCGATATAACAAACTTATCCACCTACCTTGATAACTATTCACAATTACGCATAATGTATATTATGTTAAATAAGATATATGCACACATAGTTATTCACACCCGTGTGTATGGTCAGATAAGTTGAGATTTCACGGCGCAATGAGAATTTAATCAACTCCCCTGCAATTGATGTTTGTTCGTTAGTTAACTAGATTTGATAAGTGAGAATTATAAAAAAGGAAAATGACTAAGACATTTTGGTTTGTTGGTTGGAATGGTTTATGAGTTAACTTGAATCAATTAATAATATTTCACATCAAACTTTCACGGAGTCTAGTCTTGGTTTTTCATTTGTTGATATGTTGGCTGAACTACCGTTTAGGTCGCTGATTTTCGATAATTTCACCTAAGCACTTAATTTATATATAGAAATTAATTGATTTAACTATTTTCAGCGAGCGTTACCGCTACTGTCATTGCCGAGTAGAATTTCATTAGAATTACGAAGCCCTTGGGCCTACTGTCATGAATTTTATAAGAGAACACTTCTGGATTTTGGCCATAACTTTCTGTATCAAATAAAAATGCACTTACTCGCTCAATAGTATCATCAGTAATTGCATTAATTTCTTCGGAATTTTTAGAGCTTAGATCACGTAATTCATTGCTCATGACAAGTGCTGGTCCTTCCCATTTAGTTTGAGTGTGATGGTAATATAAGCCTCGTGCTATATGTGATAACACGTTATCAAAACGTTTTAGGTCGATTGAATACGCGGCGGTATGTTCTACTTTTCCATCTGGATGTTTCAGCATTACACGTTGATAATTATCTAAAAAGTTCGAATACGTGTCAGGACGCCTTTCAATTGCCCGCATAATCTTCGTGTTAAACAGTTGCTCCTTTATGTCGTTTCCATGAAAGCAGGTAGATAGACAAAATACTAAATATTCATCGTCTCTACTTTTATTATTATTGTGTTCCTCACAAGATGGCACCGTTATTAGTTCTTTGCGTAGGCTGAATTCCCCAAGCAAATCCTTCTGTTTGGGAAATAAGGCTTTTGGTGGTATGTGCTCTTTCGTCGTTGCTAAAGCGTCGCACATGTAACATGTATTGGATCCCATTAGCTACTCGACTTTTCTATCTTTACCAGATGAAGCACGTTTTTTTCGTTCAACCTGAACATAAACTGTATCGGTAGTTGCACTGCTGGAGTGTCCCAAATCTTCAGACAAATCTTTCAGGGGCCGTTCCCTTTCAATTTCCATACTGGCACCGGTGTGACGCAGATAATGTGTCGTTGCTTCATTTAGTTTCTGAGCAGCTTCTGACCCTTTTTCTGACTTCATTTTGTCAAATGCTGCATCAAACACTTGTTGAATGAGCCTACTTATCTGTCGACTCGTTAACCCACCACGGCCTCTAACTTTCTCTACCAATACGGTTTGCTCACCTTTTGATGGTAACGAAGAAAGGCCACGCCACTCACGATAACGCTTCAAGTAACTTAAATAACCTTGAGGTACGGTAATATCGCGTATTTTCTTGCCTTTTCCGTAAACTTTAAACCACCAGTTATTATCTTCATCCGTCCAAAAATGGCTCATTACGGGTGTCCAGTCTTGTCTTTCTGAAAGCTCAGATAGCCGAAGAAACAAGGTTTTCATTGTAGATATTATGAATAAATTTCGCTCGAAAAGGGCGTCTGTATCCGCTAATTCAACCGCGGTATCTAGCAAATATTGCCACTGGTGCTCTGTTAGTCGGCTGATAGTTTTTACCTGGCTATCTTTTATCATGTGCTTGCAATCACGCTTCGCTAATGGGATGGGATTGCCAAAGCAAATTTCCTCCTCAATCAGGTGTCGGTAAAACGAACTAAGCGCAACAAATGCAGATTCTAGGGTCTGTAGAGACGGTTTGTATTTTCTGGGGTCGAGTACTCGGTCTTTATCATATTTTGGCGGCGTTTGTCTAAATGGTGTCCAGTTAATGTTTGAAGCAAAATATCCGTTGCTTAAGCTAAATCTGTCATGTAACTGAGTGCTGATCCATTTAACAGGCGGCGCGACACAAAAATCAATGTAACGCAAAATATCAGCTTTGCGTAAATCGTCAACAGGCTGCTTATCAACCATAAACACCCACAGTAAAAACTTTTCGATGTCGTTTCGAAAACGCACGTACGTGTGTTCAGATTTGTTGCGACCAATATAAAGTAGGTAATCTTTTGCCCAGTGCCAATGTTGCTGCATCCACTTAGGTTGATTCTCTAAGTATGCAGACAATTGCGGATAGACACTAAGACTCAGCTCAGTCAGTTCAGGATAGGTTGGAAACAAAGGTGTGGGTTTAGTGATGGCCAAGTGAGTTTTTATTGTAGGTTAAGGTGGCAACACTATAACTTACCCTTATACATTATGTCTAATACTGAAGAGTATTAGACATAGAAGATTATTTCTGTGCGTTGTCGACAAACTAACTATCGAATGGATTCAGACCTTTCTCTCTGAATTGCTGGAGTATAAACTTTTCGGCTTCGTCGACAATGTTATTTATATCAGAATTATCTATTTCAAACACGAAATCTTTTACATGATCGGCGTTTTTAAATCGCCCACTATATGCTGCGTTTTTGCCATAAGAAAGCTCGCCTTGGAAAAGGTAAAGCGATACCAATACCTTGTCAGAAAAATTTACTTTACAAGAGAATATAACAGAATCAAAAAGCTTAATTTCTTTTTCATTAAAGTGTCGTGTTCTTTCATCGCCAAACTCCATTGTGACGGGCTCTGCAAATTCAAACTTATCTTTACTATATAAATAGAGTTTTTCCTGCTTATCCCTGAGTTCCCTGCTTGATATCATGGCATCGTTTAAATTCAAACGCGACGCCCTGTTATATAGTGCATCAACTGCACCTTTAAAATATTCAAACTCTTCAGGAAATATTGGCTCTTTGTAAGATAATTTCATTGGTGCCATTTTCTCCTCTTTATCAGCCGAGTTGATCGCTATATAAAACTCATTGGTCTTGTTGCTTTCTAGCATAAGTTCATTTAAGAGAGAAAATTCTTTTATAGATGTTATTACTTCGACTTGAAAAATATCAGTAAAATTAAAACTCGGATTCATACAGAGTTCTCCTGATATATTCACAGTCTCAAGGACCAGATCAAAAAGTGGCGTTTTGATGCGATGCTTACTTAATTCTTCAGGGATAAATGATGGCGTTGAGAATAACCTACCCGGAAAGTGGTATTGTTTTCCGTGTGGTTCAAGCGATATGCTTACCGTGACGATAGGTTGCAAGTCCTCTTTTGGCCCAATCTTTAGTGGCATTTCGGTTGCATCTTGAGAAGACACTTGGTTCTCACTATCTGCTATGCCCATTGTCGTTGAGTAAATCTGACTAACCCCTTGAAAGCTAACATCAAAACCGATCAATGCGTCAACAAATCGCTTAATATTCGTTTCACCACCTTTGATGTTTAAGGTCACTCCAAATAGACCTGTCTCCTTTTCGAAGCTATTTAAATATGACACCTTTTGGGCAATATACTCTTTAAAATCTTTCCCGACATACTTATTTATAGCCTCACGAAGACTAGGGCCTGTCATTGATATTAGGTGTTGGTTACCAAACTTAACGGTATATTTATTCTTATTTAGCCGAAATTTTTTGTTTTTAAGTTGCCTTTCTCGTAATGTTACGAGTATCTCTCTGCTAAGAGACTTATCAATTTCTCTCAAGTATCCCCTACTCGGTAATATACCATCATCACCATACTCAAAATACATGACAAATGAAGCACCGCTGAACTGAATTAGGTTCAGTAGGTTAGAAAATGTTAAAGAAACAGACATCTTAAAAGTCTGAGACGCTTTTACTTGAATACGGCCTACGAAATATGAATGGTTTGAAAAACAGAAATCGTCACCTCGAAAGTTTTCAATTTCTATATCCCAACCGCCTTTATCATCGTCAGATGAGTTGGCTATAAAACCGGTATCCTTACACAATAACAAGAACGTATTTTCGCCCATTTTTCCTAAATCATCTGATATTCTCTTTGTGCTCATGTCGATTTATAAGCCTTGACTCTAAACAGCAGTTTCAATAAATTTCAACCGAAAATATCAAATTTTAGGTGTTTTTTACAATGTTTTAAACTAAGCAACGCATAATCAACTAAACCTGCGTTATGCCAAAGCATTTTTTAAAAAAAGCTAATGCTCTCTTTAAGGATTCCAGTCACAGTGCATAATTTCGAATTATAGCTCTGAATCTATTCCTCTTCACGAAACTTACTCAAATAAAGCTTCTCGGCCCCTACAATTAATACCAAACCGATTATCGCGGCCCAGATTACCACCATGTCAGACGATGCCTTAATCCAAATAAATGCGCCTAGCACCACTATATCCAGCACGATTGCACTTAACAGAATCGCTACACTTGCGTTAATTTCTTTACGCAAATGCTTAAACACCCCCCAATGTATCGCAATGTCCATAAGCAGATAAAAAATTGCACCTAATGAAGCTATGCGGCTTAAATCGAAGAAAATTGTTAGCAGTATGGCAATCACAACGGTATAAACAACCGTGTGCTGTTGAATGCTGCCTGGCATGCCAAAATGACTGTGCGGGACCAGTTTCATATCGGTCAACATAGCTAACATGCGCGACACGGCAAACACACTTGCGATAACGCCAGACACGGTGGCGACAATGGCAAAGCCTACGGTGATCCAAAGACCGCTTTTACCGAATGCGGGTTTTGAAGCTTCTGCAAGTGCGTAGTCTTTAGCAACAACAATTTCATCTATCGATAGATTGGTTCCCACAGCAACTGCGACTAACATGTAGATGACAAAACAGATTAAGATTGAAACAACGATGGCGCGTCCCACGTTTTTCTTTGGGTCAACAATCTCACCTCCGCTATTGGTAATAGTGGTAAAGCCTTTGAAAGCCAGTATGGCCAGCGCGACTGAACCGATAAAATTACCAACACTTGTATCAGCTGGCACAATAAAAGTACTGGTAATGCCAGCGTCGGCAACGTAAATACCACCGCCAGCCAACACTAGCAATCCCAAGACTTTCGCTATGCCCATAATGAACGACGTAGTCTGAATGATTTTATTGCCAAGTACGTTTATTAAAAATGCGGCAATAAGTAAGAGAACACCGAGAGCGGGAACCATCCATCTTTCAGGCTCAAAATCAAAAGGTTGCAGCGCGTAGTTGCCAAAGGTTCGCGCAACTAAGCTTTGATTAATCACCATTGAAAAGTACATCAATAAGGCGCAGCATGCCGTTATTGTGCCCTTCCCGTACGCTTTTTCTAAAAACATCGCGATACCGCCCGCCGAGGGGTAGGCGTTAGCTAGTTTTACGTAAGAATACGCGCTAGCTGAAGATATTATGGTGGCAGCGAGAAAAGCAAAGGGGAACCATTCACGCGCTAGCTCGGCTACTTGCCCAGTAAGTGCGAAAATGCCAGCACCTATCATTACGCCCGTACCCATTGCTATTGCACCGGCTAAGCTCAAACTGCCTTTGTCATAATTGGAGTGATTGTGATCAGCCATATATGAGTTCCTTTATCATCATTTTACAAAAAACGCGTACCAACATTTATTGGCAAAGCGATGCTACATATCTTGAAAGCGATTCAAGCCTTGTGCCATCAATATTATTTCTTGATTTTCAAGCTGCAATAAGTTGTTTAGTAGCTCTACATGATGAGGGATAACGGCCTGCTCTTTTAGGTATGAATATAAGGCGATAACTTGTTGATGTTGGTCAAATACCGTTGCGACAATTTCAGACTCTGTCTTATCTTCGAAATCACCTTCGCAATGATCGTGCAGAATAATTGGGTTTTTCTCCAAATACTCTATAAATAAAGTTTCCAGTTCACCTAACTGCGCTTTATCTGAAAATGACTGAACTAACACTGCAAGATGTTGTTCGTGAACGAGTAAGTATTGCATTGCCATTCTCGTCCGCTCGGAATGACTTGGCGCACAATGTTTAAGACATTTCGCCAATTGCTCGTGAAATTGCACCGTCCAGTGCAGTATGTCGCGCATACTTTCTATCTTCATAAATATCCTTGGAATCTAGAGGCCAACTAACAAATCAGCAATCAAGTTCAAAGTAAACGATGCACATACAAACTTCATAACAGGCAGATTACCGTTGCATTACATCTTTGTCAGATAGCTGTTTTTATTGGGCGTATCTGTTTTATTAGGAGAGATTTAGGATAAGGTGAAAATAAAAAATCAGGTTGGAAAGAATTTTGCAATAGACAGTTTATGCAACAATCATTGGTCAGTTTATAAATTCTTACTAAATAACCGGTAGATTGCGAAAGATGCTTTAAAGCTCGATTAATAAAGGGAACCTTAGATTTTATTTGTTGCGCAACTTTTACACATTGTGTGAAAAAAATACGCAGTAAAAGGGGTTGATTTTCATTAGGTAGATCAAGAGATAAAGATGAAGACGTTTCGCAGCAATAAAAATGGTATCGCCGCTTCAGACGACGAGGCATCAAGAAGAGCCGTACCTGATTTTAGCGCAGAATAATCATCTATTACTTAAATTGACATGAGGACTCAAAAATGAAAAATACAGCACAGCTATATCGAATGCACACTGACGAACACATCTGTCCTTATGGTCTGCGCTCAAAAGACCTCCTTGAAAGAAAATGCTTTGAGGTGCAAGACTATAAATTGACGTCACGAGAAGAAACTGACAAGTTTAAAGAAAAACACGATGTAAAGACCACCCCGCAGGCTTTTATAGACGATAAGCAAATTGGTGGTTATGACGATCTCAGAGAGTACTTCGACATGGGGCCTGCGGGTCAAACAGGCACTACTTATACGCCTGTGTTGGCCATTTTTGCAGTCGCCTTTTTAATGAGCTTAGCGACTAGTTTTGCATTCACAGCCGGCTTTAACTTGATAAAAATAGTTGAGTTATTCGTTGCCTACAGCATGACCATATTAGCTATTCAAAAACTGCGTGACCTATACACCTTTTCAAACTCATTTATTACTTATGACCTGCTAGCCATGCGCAGTATTAGATATGCCTATATCTATCCGTTTGCAGAGGCCTTTGCCGGTATTGGGATGCTTGCGGCGATATCTGGTTATATTGTTGGTCCTGTATCGCTTTTTATTGGGACTGTGGGCGCTATATCAGTATTTAAAGCAGTTTATATCGACAAAAGAGACCTTAAGTGCGCTTGCGTTGGTGGCGATAGTAATGTGCCACTCGGATTTGTTTCACTCACTGAAAACCTTTTCATGATTGGGGCGGGTATCTGGATGTTGTATAAAGCGATTGGTAACAACTTTTAAGACTAGATTGCACAGCAGTCAACAATCCGACTGCTGTGCATTATCGATAAGGATGTGACATTATATTTACCTTCCATTAAATTGCTGCGCGATGTACCAAATTACGTTATTCACGTTGAACGCTAGAGCCTACGCAATTAACTAGTTCACCAAGTTGCCGAGTTCATTGAGCATCAATTGACCGTCCTCTTTATGATAAGGACCTTGCGGCCATTTCTCTAGGACATCTAATACCTGCTCACTTGGCCGGCATAATTTTACGCCCTTAGCGGTGCATACTATAGGGCGATTGACCAAAATGGGATGTTCCAGCATAGCTTTAACTAGAACTTCATCAGTTACGCCATCAGATAGCAGTCCGAGTTCTTCAGCAGGAGATTTGCTCGTGCGAAGCGCCTTCCGTGGTGTTAGGTTTGCTGCTGCAAAGAGGCCGAGCAATTGTGACTTCGTCCAGCCTTCTTTCTGATAGTCGATAACAATTGGCTCATAACCAGCGTCGCATATAATGCTTAGTACGTTTCGAGACGTGCCGCATGCTTCGTTGTGATAAATAACAATCATGGTTACTCCTTCATTTTAGCCTAATTACGCAAACCAATGTCTCGTGCGGTTTGCAAACCATACAAGTGAGAGCATTACAGGTACTTCTACTAATACGCCCACAACAGTAGCAAGCGCCGCTCCAGAATGAAGACCAAATAATGAAATTGCCACAGCCACTGCTAGCTCAAAGAAGTTTGATGTACCAATCATGCATGCGGGAGCGGCTACATTATGTGGTAGCTTCATGCGCTTAGCCATGTAGTAGGCAATCGCAAAGATACCGTAGGTTTGTATTAGCAAAGGAATGGCAATTAACACGATGGCTTCGGGTTTAGCTAAAATTGTTTCAGCCTGAAAACCGAACAACAGCGCCACTGTGGTCAGTAAACCTACAATTGACCACGGTTTCATTTTGGCTAGAAACCCGTCGATTTTAGAGTGGTCGTTGCCATTATCGAGCTTTTTGCGGGTTAGCGCTCCTGCTATTAGGGGAACTAGTACATACAGCACTACCGACAGCAATAAAGTATCCCAAGGCACAGTAATATCCGTTACACCTAGGAGTAATCCGGCAATAGGCGCGAAGGCAAAAATCATGATGATGTCATTAATAGAGACCTGGACTAAAGTGTAATTAGCATCACCTTTGGTCATTTGACTCCACACGAATACCATGGCGGTGCAAGGGGCTACGCCTAACAAAATCATACCGGCGATATATTCGGTTGCGGTTTCTGGGTCTACCCAATCAGCAAATAGCACTTTAAAGAACAACCAACCAAGAAAGGCCATGGTAAAAGGTTTAATTAACCAATTGATGACCAGCGTAAGCACTAATCCTTTCGGCTTTTTACCTACATCTTTTATCGATGAAAAATCAATTTGCACCATCATTGGGTAAATCATCAACCAAATAAGCACCGCAATGACGACATTTACGTGCGCAAATTCAAGTTGAGCAATCACCGCAAATGCATCAGGCATGATGGTGCCGGCAATGATGCCCACTATGATGGCGAGGCCAACCCATACCGACAAGTAACGTTCGAATAATCCCATAATTAATTCCTCACAATGACTTTTGGTTGACGCGCTGACTCACTTGTTCAGCGGTCTCAACACGCTCTGAGTAACGGTCTACAAAATAATCTTTGCTATCTCTGAGCAACAATGTGAATTTCATTAGTTCTTCCATGACATCCACAATGCGGTTGTAATAGGGAGAAGGTTTCATGCGACCATCGTCATCAAACTCTAAAAAGGCTTTCGCAACTGAGGATTGATTGGGAATAGTGACCATTCTCATCCATCGCCCTAATACCCGCATCTGATTAACTGCATTAAAGGATTGTGAGCCGCCACATACTTGCATGATTGCTAATGTTTTGCCTTGTGTTGGCCTTACACCGCCGATATTCAGCGGCACCCAGTCAATTTGGCTTTTTAGAATGCCTGTCATCGCACCGTGACGCTCAGGAGAGCACCATACCTGACCTTCAGACCATACCATTAACTCGCGTAGTTCTTTGACTTTTGGATGAGCTTCATCCTCGGTATCAGGCTGCGGTAATCCTTTGGGGTCAAATATACGGGTTTCGGCACCAAATGCCGTTAGCAATCGTGCACTTTCTTCAATTGCCAAACGACTGAATGAACGCTCTCTTAGTGAGCCGTATAACAGCAATATTTTAGGTTTATGCGCGGATATATTAATATTCATCTTAGCGATGCTAGGCATATCTAATACACTTTCATCAATGTTGGGCATGCTGATATCTTGTTTTGTCATCAGTGAGCGCCTATTTCAGCAAGCTCTAATTTAAGCGCGTCTTTATCTAAGTATTGTGCAGCGATATTCTTTAGTTTTTGAACCCGCTCTACAATTTCATCAATGCAGGCTATAAATGCTTGTTCAGTTTGCACCTCGTCACCCTCTATTTTTGACGGGTCGCTCAAGCCCCAGTGTACTTTTAGACTATTGCCAAAATATAATGGGCACGCTTCGCCTGCGGCAGAATCACAGACCGTTACCACGACATCTGGCTGAAAATCTTCAAAGTCATCCCATGACTGGCTTTGTAAACCGTCAATGGCGTAGCCCGTTTGCGCTAAATACTTAAGCGACAGTGGATGCACCACGCCAGCAGGTTGGCTACCTGCACTTTTCGCCTCAATCACATCCCCTGCAATCTGATTAGTGATGGCTTCAGATAAAATGCTTCTGCATCGGTTATGGGTACAAATATAAAGAATTTTCATGTGTTGACCTTTAATTAACAGCAAGAGAGTTTTGAAGATTGCGATGACACTAGTTTTTTCAGTGCATCACCAAAATAGGTATCATTGTGCGCAGCCGCATTCACAATGACATCATGTGCCCATTCAGGAAGCGTTGGGTGTAGTTTATAAAAGACCCATTTACCACGCCTTTCATCTAACAAAATCCCACATTTACGCAATTGCGCTAAATGACGTGATGTTTTGGGCTGGTCGAGTTGTAGTGCTTCAATTAAATCGCATACGCAGGCTTCGCCTGTTTTGGCTATCAATAGGAGCGACTTGAGTCTTGTGTCATCAGCAAGGCATTTAAAAAAGGTGCATGGGTTCATAAAAATCACATGTGGTAAATAATATATGTGAAATATCGCATATATTTATATAACAAGAAAGCACAATTTGAATTTAGCCTAGATGAAGTGGCATAGTTAGATTGTTAACACCTAACTTTATTAACGCTAATGCGGATTTCGCGGGGATGGGCACAAAACCCCTTTTAGGTTCGTTTTGCGCGTTGTTGTCATAATTTAGTGTGAATATCCTGTATAGCCTTTTTTATTTAAGCGATAAGGCAACAAATACTCTTCAAATTACCCTAAATAGGTGCGTATTTCAATCGCGTTAGCTTACCAGCGTGTTTTGCTTACTCGTCATCAATAATCATTGTTGACGAAGTAATATATCTTGATAAACTAAATGATAATAGTTATCATTGGTATTCATAAAGTAATATCCACATATATAAGGAAAATTTGTGTTAAAACCTTTATCACTCTCACTAGTCAGTCTATGCTTCATATCTACAAGTGCCCATAGCGCTTCTGTTACTAACAAATCAATGACTAATAGCTCAGAGAAAGACATCGTTTCCGCTAAGCCTCAACACATAGAGCACATTGAAATCAAAGGGGATGCAACTATTAACGATGCTTTTCCATATAATCTAAACACCATATCTGATAGCAAAATATTGGCTGGCAAAAAAGTATCAATAGTCGATTTAAGCTTGCAACCCACGTTTGTGGAGCCAAACTTACGCCAAGTATTTTCCCGACTACCGGGGCTCTTTGTTTCAGACCAAACAATTCCAAGCATCTATAACGTAAACTATCGCGGATTAGGCAATCCCCATGAATCTGAATTTGTCGCGTTTTACCAAAACGGTATCCCATTGGCTTCCGACATGTTTGGATATGCAACTATTTATTACATCCCGCCTGCTCAGCGTATTGAACGTATAGAATTTGTTCGCGGTGGTGCAGGTTTGTTGTATGGCCCACAAATAGGACCTACGATTAACTTTTTAACTTCACGAGCAAATGCTGACTTGCCTGACAGTGCATTGACTGAACACTCCTTTGGAAATAACGGCTTTTACAGCACCTATAATGAGGTAAGACTTTCTCAAGGTGATTTAGGATTCATGGCAAGCGTTGACCATAGGACTTCTAGTGGTCAACGAAGCAATGAAGACTTTGAAGTAAACTCAGCCTATCTTGGTGTTTCTTATAAGGGGCTCGATGACGTGCGTCTAGGATTCGATCTTGATATTTACCAATCCGATTCTGGAGAGGCGGGGCGCCTTTCCTCTTCTGAATTTAATCAAAATCGATATTTAGTAAAAACGCCCTTTAACCGCATCGAAATCGATCGTGTGCTCGCAACGTTAACGTATGACCAACAAATTAGCGACGATGCGACGTTAAATGGGAAATTTTGGTATTCATTTCAAGACCGTTTCAGTCGTCGTTCATCTGCCTTTTATGAGGCTGGATCAGAGCCAAACACAACTAACATTGATCAACAAGAATTTACCACATTTGGTCTTGATGCTCGTTTCGCGCAAGCGTGGGGAGTTGATCACATCTTCACATTAGGCACGACACTATACAGGGATGACAGTCCTCGTACCCGCTATATTAGCAATGACATTCGTTCAAATACACAACGACCAGAAGACTTGCTGTTTGAGCAAGACCGGAAACTAACTTACAGTGCAATTTTTATCGAAAACTTATTTCGATTCGGTGATGTGAGTATATCCCCTACTTTACGGTACGAGAATATTAATTATGATTTATTCGAGCCGCTCAAGCGTGAAAGCCTTCAAAGAGATCCTATTGATATTGATAAAACGAATCAGGAGTTATTATACGGATTAGGTGCAAGCTACAGGTTAAGTGACAAAGCAGAGCTTTACGCAAATCTTTCTGAGTCATACCGCCCTCAAAGATTTGATGATTTAGCAAATCCCAATGCAGAACTGTCTGACATAAATAGACCTGAGATTTCTCGCGCTGAGAATTTTGAGGTTGGATTAAGAGTATCCCCAACCACGGGTTTTAATCTTGATATTAGTCTTTTCCAAATTGACTTTAGCGACAAGATTGAGCAATTACAGTTAACCGTTGTCGATGTCCAACGAGTGAATACTGGTGATTCAAAACACCAAGGTCTTGAATTTACAGCCGAATACAACGTGTTTCATGCATCAGGTAATGACAATGAACTTTTACTCTTTGCCAATGGTTCATTACTTGACGCAAAAATTACTCAGAGCCAGTCGAGCAGCTTAGTTGGTAACAGACCAAGCTTCGCCCCTGAGTACTTAATAAGAACTGGCTTCATTTATCAGCACCGGGCACTCAATGTGTCACTGACTGCCACGTTTGTAGATGACCAATTCTGGCAAGACTCAAACCTAGCGCGTGGCGAAGGGGCAGCACAAATAAATGCGATAGTTCCTAGTTACGAGGTGCTAGACTTAAGTGCAGATTATGAAATCAATGCGTCTTGGAGTATACAGGCTGGTATAAACAACTTACTTAACAATAATTATTATAGCAAAGTAAGAAATGATGGGATTGAGCCGGCAGCTGAGCGAAGCGCATACATTGGATTTAGAGTTAATCTGTAAATGTTAGGTAAACAATAGTATAGAAAGTCACGGTAGACTTACAGGTCTATCGTGAACGCTCGTTAATTACATTTTGTTCAAGTCTCAATAACTTTACAAGCTTCATCTGAGTGGTGGCGATTCACTATTATTTAACTTAAAATATCACTTTACAAGCAAAGCAGCGGTCAGTAAAAGACCCTGTTTACTCCTCCATCAAACCCGATACTGCAATTAGTTCAGCAGTGACAAAGGCATCTTTGGGAATAAAATCAAACTCAGAATAAAAGAATGCTCGTCCAAATCTGTTCCGAGACCAACGGCTTGTACCCACAAACTTTCTGTACCTCACTTGCTTAGTTTCAACTATCGTTCCTTCTTCAGAAGTGATGCTGATTAAGATATATCCTTCAGGTAGTCCATATGAACTGTAAGAACTCAACGTGCCTTGCACGGACCAACTTTCTCCTTTGGGATAAACCGAAACTGAAGAAAGCCTCCATTTTTGATTCTTTTGTTGTACGATTTCTGTTTTAAATGAGCTACATGATATCGTCATGATCGTGACAAGTATGAGAAACACTATTTTCAGATAACAAATAAAAATTTTATTCATGTCTATCTTCATTTGAATTAATGTCAGCCTGCTGATGCACATCGCACGCAGCAGGCCAACTGAGGTCAAGATGACACTCTTGCCATATCTTTTAACTTCCCTTTTGAAAACCAGGCAAAAAGCACAGGCAGTACAAAGAGCGTCAAAAATGTCGCGGTTACTAAGCCGCCTACAATAACACTTGCTAACGGTTTTTGGATTTCAGCACCCACGCCGTTAGACATTAACATTGGAATTAGCCCTAGCGCAGATGTAATCGCCGTCATCAACACTGGCCGAAGTCTTGATGTAGCACCATCGAATACAGCGTCAGATACTGATAATCCGTCTGCAATGCGCTGATTGATGCTTTCTACCATCACCACCCCATTTAGGACCGCCACTCCAAATAAGGTAATAAAACCTACGGAGCTCGGTACAGAAAGATATTGCCCTGATAACCAAAGTGAAAATACTCCGCCTATCACAGCTAGAGGCACATTCACGAGGATCAGCATTGCCTGACCAAACGAAGCAAAAGCAAAGTACAGTAGTAATGCAATTAAGCCCAACGAAAGCGGCACAACTAGTGATAATCGTTTCTGCGCCCGTTGTTGATTCTCAAATTGCCCGCCAATATCCACTGAATAGCCAGTAGGCAGTGCTAGCTGCTCATCAATAGATTGACGAATATCTGCCACCACGCTACCCATGTCTCGACCTTGAACATTTGCCTGGATAACAACTCGCCTCTGTACGTCATCACGTCTGACTTGCGGTGGACCAGAAGCAATCGTCACTTCTGCAACATCTCCTAAACGAACCCATGCACCTGACGGAGTTTGTAAGCGCAAGTCGGCTATCGTTTGACTGTTATTTCGAAATTGTTCAGCAAGCCTGACATAAATATCATAGCGCTCATTACCATTGATGATTTGGCCAGCGCTGGCTCCACCTAAACCTTCGCTTACGAGCTCCATTACATCACCCACGGCCAACCCATAGCGCGACAGAGCGCGGCGATTCGGTGTCACAATCAGTTGAGATTCACCGGCAATTTGCTCCATAGCAACATCTCTTGCACCTTCAACTTCTTTTACTAAAGCTTCAATGGCTTGGCCTTTTTCAGCCAAGATGTCAAGATCAGGTCCAAATAATTTAATGGCAAGTTGAGCTCTTACACCCGATAACAACTCGTCCACTCTTGTCGCGATAGGTTGAGAAAAATTGAAGAGCAAACCCGGATGTTGCTCCATTTTTTCTTCCATTAACGCTTGCAGTTCATAGCGGTTACTTGCACTTGTCCATTCAGGCACTGGCTTTAACCCGATATAAATTTCGATATTGTTTACAGGCTCAGGATCGCCTCCTATTTCGGCGCGACCGATACGCGACAATGTATAGGTGACTTCTGGAAACCCCATTAATATATTCTCAAGCTTAGGGGAGACCTCTAGGGCAGTATCTAAACTAGATGAAGGCGCTAAAGTAACACGCAAGTTAATGGTGCCCTCTTCCAGTTCTGGTACAAACTCTGTGCCAAGCCGAGGAAGCACTACACCAGCAGCGACTACCATAATTGCAGCAATTCCAATCACTACTTTTTTATGCAAAATTGCCCACGATAGCCCTTTGCGATACCCCGCGTCTAAAGGTTTCAACACAACGCTTTCTCGTGGTTTCACGCCTTTTTTAAATAGATACGTCGCCAATGCCGGTACAATAATCAGTGCAACTAATACCGCCGAAAGCATGGCCAACATAATACTAATAGCCATTGGTTGAAATAATTTTGCTTCAACGCCTTCAAAGCTAAACAAAGGCATGAATACCACAAGGATTATGGCTGTTGCGAAGAAGATAGGCCGGGCTACCTCCTTGCCCGCTTCTTGTAATCGCAAAGCGATACCGTGCGTATCATGGGACGAGTCTAATGGATCATCATCTTCAACATGTTCACCCAATTGTCTCTTGTGATCATGCTCAGCATCAGGGTGAGTCAAGTGTTTAAACATGTTTTCAACCATTACCACTGAGCCATCTACTAGCATGCCGATTGCCACTGCAATGCCCCCAAGCGACATAAGGTTGGCAGAAAGTCCAAACCACGACATGACCATTAAGGCAATACCAATAGAAATAGGGATCGAAATCAGGACTAAAAACGTGGCTCGTAGATTCATCAAAAATAAAGCTAGAATAACCATAATAAATACGAACGCTAACATTAGCGCATTTACAACCGTATCCACGGCTTGAGTAATTAAGTCAGCTTGATCGTAGAATACTTCAAAACTCACGCCATCAGGCAATGCTTGGTTAATTCGCTGAATACGAGCATTGACGCCATCAATTGTGGCTTTCGTGTTAGCTCCCATGCGCTTAAGTACAATGCCTGAGACGACTTCACCTAAGTTTTGAATGTTACCGTCGGCGTCTTTTCTGGTCATGGTGGCAGCACCCTGACGAATTTCGCTACCTAACTCAACGTTCGCCACATCGGATACAGTAATCGTTGTTCCGTCTACGGTTTTTAAAGGTACCTGACGTAATTGCTCTAACCCTTCCTCGCCATGATCTAACCAGCCAGTGCCTCTTATCACAAGTTGCTCCTGCCCTCGGTTCATATACCACCCCCCCACATTGGTATTATTCCGCTCAAGTGCTTCCATCACTATATCTTGAGTCAAGCCATATCCAAGTAATTGAGATGGATTGAGGTTAACTTGGTATTGGCGTACTTCCCCACCAAAAGAGAGCACATCCGTTACGCCATCGGCAGGAAGCAGCAGCAATTTCACCACCCAATCATTTAAACTACGCAACGCCATAGCGTCTAGGCCTGAATCGGGCTCAGCCAACAATAGATACTGATACACTTGCCCCAATCCTGATGTGTTGGGTCCCATTTCTGGCGTACCGACGCCCTCGGGAATTAACTCTTTAGCCGCTTGCAGACGCTCGAATACCAATTGACGTGCAAAATAGATATCTGTGTCCTCGCTAAACACAACGGTCACACCTGAAAGACCTGTTTTGGAAATAGAGCGCACTTCCATCACATCCGGTAAGGCATACATCACCGCTTCTATTGGATAAGTAATTAACTGCTCTACTTCTTCGGCAGCTAACCCCGGTGCTTCTGTATTGACAGATACTTGCACGTTGGTGACATCTGGAAATGCATCCAAATTCAGTTTTGGAATAACAAAAACCGCGCTGACTATTAACGTTGTCAGAGCAATCACCACTAACAAACGATTAGTAACAGCCCAATCAATTAATTTATTAAACATAAAGACTCCTCCTAATTAGTGGTTGTGTGGGTCAAAACCGCCTTTAGCGATTTGTGAAGCGACAAAAAAAGCACCTTCGCTTACTACGCGAGAACCCGGCTCTACACCGGTTATTTCCCGCAAGCCACCAAGCGCTCTTCCAAGTTCAACTTCGACGGGTAAAAACTCGCCGGGATGATCTTCTACAAATACCATCCAGTCTCCATCGGGCCCTCGCATTAGCGCACTTTCTGAAACAGCCATTACCGGCATTTTTGTCAGAAAACGGAAATACACCTCGGCAAATTGACCAGGATGCAAACGATGTTCAGGGTTGCTCACTAATAGCCGAACCGTTCTCGTTCGAGTAATTGGGTCAATGGTATGTGCCTCTTGTGTAACCGTTGCATCAACTGTGAAGTCTCCCACTTTGATTTGTGCCGGAGAACCTGCTCCTAGCCGTAGGTTAATATTCGATGGTAGATGCGCTTCTACCCAAAGTTCACTTTCATCTGCCAACGAGATCAACGGTTCTCCCGCATCAATACGCTGACCTTGTTCAAACGAGTCACTGAGTACCGCGCCATCAATTTCAGCACGTAAGCTATATTCTCCTAATGCTATTGATTGCTGTGAGGTGAGCGTTTTCAAATCTGCATCGGATAAACCATATGAGATTAATACTGCACTAGCCGCTTCAAAATTAGCTTTTGCATCAATGTAGCGCTGCTCTCCAACAGTTTTTCGACCAAGTCCTTTTACTCTTTCCCATTCTGGATATGTTGTTCGGTAATTGGCTTGTGCTTGCGCAACGGTTTCGCTAAAAAGCGTGACCAGCACTTGGCCTTTATTTACCCTGTCTCCCAATGCCACATGACGACGCGTGACAACGGATGCCACTCTGGGTGATACTCTATAGCTGCTATAGCCGTTTGAAAATATTTCACCCGGTGCATACAAAGTATAATTGACAATTTTGGGGCTTAGTGTGCTTACTTTAATGTTGGCTAATGCCATTTGATTGGAGTCTAACGATGCAGAAGCAGTTTCATCATGCTCTTCATCATCTTTATCCTCGTTTTCACCTTTATCATGAGCATGTTCGCTTTCGTGATCATCATGTTCATCGGCACCCTCGCCTCCGTGCTCATCAAGCTTTTGACCATCTTGTAGTTCATGTTCTTCATGACCATCATCAGTATGTTCGTCATGTTTATCTTTTATGCTTTTATCGATGCTTGTTACCGTTTCATTGTGAGCATGCTGTTGATCAGACTCTTGTGCGAAACTTGGTGCAGCGCCGACAAATGTGGCGATGAAAACTGCTAATACTGTTTTATTCATTTTGTTAATCCTGTTACTCAATTGAGAAATCGTGTTGAACTGGGGGCAAGTCGATAAGACGACCTGATTGCAGCATGAGATTTTTTAATGCTATGCGCGTTTGCTTTTCGAGCTCTATGCCAGACAGTAAACTTTCTGCGCGTTGATTCAGTGCAATAAGGTAGTTAGTCGTTGATAAATCGCCACTGCGCCACTGCTTCTCTAACAAATCACCACTACTCTCGATGCGACCCTTTACCAATGATTGCCATTGCGTAAACTGTAGGTTGTAGCTTTGCCACGCGCCAAACGCTCCTTGTAAATCGAAACGAAGTTTCCGATACTGCGCTCTAAAACGTGCTTCAGTTTCTAACGCCATGCGTTCTGCGGCGCGAGTTTCTGCACTGTAATTGTTGCGAATGTTTAACGGTATGGAAAAGGTAAGCCCAACGGTGTTTTCTCGCTCTTCCCGCCCTGCATTAATACCAAAAGTAGGATTTGCTTTTGCATTACGTCTAGTGACTTCTGCTTCTTCTTTTTGCGTGAGCCATTGCGCATAAGCGCTTGCTACTTTTGGGTGTTTTAGTAATTCTTCATCAGACGGATATGTAGCATTAGAGGGCCAAAAGTCGTCGGGTATAATCCCTCGCTCTGGCTCCCAATCAGAAAGTAACTCACGCACCATTGCTTCAGCCATTTGAAGTTGAGCCTCTGCTCCCGCAACTTGAGCAAATTGTTTCGATAACGACAAAAAGGTAAGCTCTGCATCGATACTCCCTAGATCACCAGCCTCTTGACGTATTTCGACCAATTCAAGTAACGAATTAAGTTGCTGTTGTTGTGATTTTGCAATTACAGCGGCACTTCTTGCTGCACGCCAATTGATTAATGCGCCAATAGCATCGGCTGATTTGTTTAAAACGACTTCTTGGTATTGAGCTTGTGCAGCAGTGCGCATAAAACCCGCTTTTTGTCGCCTTGCGCCTTGCCTGTCCCAAAGGTCGATTGTCTGTTCAATACCCACGCTGTAGTCATTGTTATCGCCATTACGCGTATAATCAGTTGACAATTCAGGGTTATAAAGGGCTCGTTCAGAAGCTTCAGCAAGCGCACCTGTGCTTAACAATTGTTCTTTGGCCGCGACAATATCGGGATGTTTGTTTATCTGTGAAGAGAACCAACTTTCCCAGTTTTGATTTTGCGCATGAGCAAAAATCGGCACAAACAATAAGCAAGTGCACAGCAGTTTGGTGCCATTAAATGTAAGTAAGCTAAGCCGTCTCAATGATGTGGCTTTTGTTGTTCGAATACGCTTAAAAGGCGCAGATAGTAGTGGCGACCTGACATGCAGGTCACGCCCAATAACATGAGTGAAATTCATAATAATCCTAAAATTAAATATTAACGGACATCGCGTTTAAGGTTATCGCGACGAGCTTTAAAGAGAATTTAGGATTTTTGCTTAGGTGGGCGAAGTAGGCGGTTGATAGGTGCGTCTATAAGAGCATCTAGATAGTTAAAATTGTGGTTGGACACCACGTCATGGTGTTTACTGATACTGTCATGACCGACCCACTGAACATGTGTACCATGGCAATGACCACAGTGATGGCAGTCGGCTGGATTATGCTGCCCCTTTACTTGGTCGGTACTTACATCTTGCGTACTCGTTGATGACAAACTCTTATCATGCTCAGCATGATTGTGTTCATGTTGCAAATGTTGAGTGTCTATTGCATGAAAATCCAACGAATTAGCAACAGCATAAAACGACTGAAATAAAATCAGCATGATCATGATGTAACTTGTTCGTTTAAATATCTCCATCCTTAATAGTTTATCAATTATTAATCGTTTCGTCACGACATTGTTCATCCGCAAACTCAAACTCGACGGTTGTATGCTCAAAATCATATTTTTTAAGTGAGTGCTGTACGTTATCTTTGAGGTCTTGGATATGTTCTAAGGACACTTCTCCATTTAACACTAGGTGCACAGTCATCACATTGCGCTCGCCATCAAGTGACCAAATATGAAAATGATGTAAGTCGCTGACATGTTTATTGCTTAACAATTCATCCCTAATGTCTTCAAGTTGCTCTTTATCGGGTGTGGCTTGCAAAAACAGCATTAAAGTTTGTTTTAAATTCCGGATCACGTTGAAAAGAATGAATAATGTAAAGCCTATAGACAAAATAGGATCCAATATCGCCCAAGGCTTAAACATTAATACGATCGATACAATAAACACGGCCACCCAACCTAGGACATCTTCGAGCAGGTGCCAATTCAGCACACGCTCGTTAAGTGAATTCCCCTCACTGAGCTTATAAGCTGCAAAACCATTTACCGCCATGCCAAAGATGGACAAAAGCAGCATGCCTTCGACTTGTGGCATAACAGGATCAGCCAATCGAGGAATGGCTTCAAATAGAATCCAAATGGAACCAACAGTCAGCACAACACCGTTGATTAACGCGCCCAATAATGAAAATCGCTTATAGCCGTAGGAAAATGTGCGATTGGCATCTTTATCACTGAGCTTGTTCAAGCCCCATGAAGTGCCAATAGACAGACTATCTCCTAGATCATGTACCGCATCCGCCATGATAGCGGTGCTGTTGGTTAACCAGCCACCGATAAATTCAATAATGGTGAACACCACATTTAAGAAAAATGCCCAACCAATGCGCTTTGAAGCATCGCTAGAACGTCCTCGTGAATGGCTGTAGCTATGATCGTGACTGTGCATGTTTGATTTCCAATGATGGATTTAGCTTATTATGTTTGTATGATTTCACTTAGCAAATACAATCCAATGCTTTATCTTTTCTTCGCTCTACTGAATAGTGCCTTTTTTGCATTACTCTCGATGTGTAGATACAGCTTCAAGCACAATCTCCCTTTCACTTTTAAAACCGAATAATTTCTTGAGTACAATGGTTGCTGGACAAAAGCCTGTAAAGCTTTGCTGAAATAAATTTGCGCCGACAAAAACGGTGAACCATACAAAATATGGGTGTACCCAAATAGTAAGAATAACAGACAACAAAACCATAAAACCTGCAAATGCAGTGAGTGCTCTCTCTGAAGACATGACAACTCCTTAATAAAAATACCGAAAACGAACAAACAAATTTGAGGCATCCTCGAACTGTCCCCAAAAAGTAAAAGGTTGTTTACCATAAAAGATGTTTAAACCACCTGATAATCGCCATAAATCAACAGGGCTATATTCTGCACTAACTTTTAAATAACCATCTTGATCAGTGGTTGAATAAAAGTTAAAGGCATTTAATACCAATGCTTGCTGCATACCTTTATAACGCAATCTTTGCGAAAACCATACTCGATGTTGTTTAGGCTCAAATTTAGGCGTCAGTGAATTTTGAATCAACGCTTGATGATCGAGGATGCTTTCGGTGTGTAGTTGGAGGCTTCCTTCGAGGTTTCCAACAATTTCCTGCTCATATCCGAGTAACCATCGAGCTTGCCCATTAGGTACTAATGGCTTATCGCCATTTTCATCATCTACTGAATCGTAATAAGCAAACTCCGCATTAAATATACCATTTCCCAACGTAGTGCGAAAGCTTGCTCCGTAGACGTTCAATGATGAAAATGTAGGTCCATAGTCTTGTGTAATACTATTGGGGCTTTTATGAAATCCACTGTAAAAATACCCCGCGTATTCTGATTTGCCTACCGATTTATATAGCCTCAACGCATACTCAGGCGATTGGGGTCTCAAGGGAGGAGTGACATCAAAACCTAATGCTACCTGAGAGGCTGCAGTGGGGAGAAAAAATGAAAAATAGTCGCCATTGATGTATACGTCAGGTTCAAATTCAGGTGTCAAAACTACATCTAGATTAAACACATCAAAATACGCCGATACCTTTGCAGACAATGATGGAGACTTTAAATATTCAACCTCTCGTCCCGCAAAAAATGATTGAAAGTCTTTGGGAAAAAGATCGTTTAAAAAAACATTATCTCCAGTTCCCCACGTCAAAACTTGTTGACCAACCTTCGCATCAAATCTGTTTCCCCACGCACCCAATAAGCCAAGGCGAGCCTCCCATGTAGCTTCTCTGATGTTTATTTTTGTATGTTCCAAGACACCATCAAAATATGCGTCTGATACAAAAGAAAACTGCGAGGCCTGAAGGTCATAATTAAACTGCACTTGTAGACGTAAATCACTGAGGGTTTTGTCTGTTCCAATAATAGGATCATTCGACAAGCGGACGCCTGAAGCCATTTCTAGAAATCCGCTCAGTTGATAAATTTCTTCACTTTCCTCTTCCCAATCAATCATTCCCCAATCATCTTCATATTGTTCAGGAAAAGGTTTGGAATATACCTCACCATGAACACAAACAATGAATATGACTATACTCAGAACTCGCTGAGGCAAGAGCCTATGCATGTCCTCTTTGTTAAACCGGCTCATTATCATAGCGTTAGTCTAGCCAACGTCTAGGGGGATTGCGTAAACTGCGCTCGCTGAATAAGTCGTCATCAAGGCCAACGTTGTATTTTATGTTCCTAAACTCCATCAACGTATACCCACCAGTCTTGAGGTCTGAAACTTTGGAACGCACTACGGTAGGAAATCCTTGTACATCCTGAATTTCAACAGCCTCTACTCGTCGATAGTTGTCATCATTTTCCTTATAAAAGTTAATGAGAATGGGTAAAAAGCTTTTCTTATCAATCGTCACAGAATAGTAATCAAACTCAACAGTTGAATTGTCAAGAGGCACCCCTTTTAATACATAGTACTTTTTATTTTCTTCGATTAATTCAAACTTATCCTCAGAGATTGTGCGGCCAGATACATCTTCATAGAAAAAATGAGAGCCCACAAATGAAGTTCGTTTGTCCCCAGCCGATATACGCTTAACCAGATCCAACGCTGGCATATATAACCAACGATCATCATCCTTTTTTAAATCTGCATGCTTTTCAACACGAAATACCGTGTCCCTAACATCAGATGGCCTAGAGAAAAACACCATCATTTGCTGATCACCGTTATCAGTGATGTCACGACGTAAAATAGTAAATTGCCTCATTTGCTTACGACCTTGTGAGTCTATTATCAGCATCCGCGCATCGGCAATGCCGTCTTCTCCGGCATAGTAGGCAGCCTTTTCTGCTTCTTGCACTATTTCATCTACATTAACGGACTGCGTGATAGCCGCATCAGCATTATGAACAACGCTATTCAATACTAAAGCTAACAACGTTGTTGCTATTGCTATTTTGTATACCTTCATTTTTTTATTCTCCTTTAAATGACTGACCAAAAACCCAACGAGCACCTAAAGTCATGACCGATGGCAATATAAGCAACGTCACCAATGCCGAAATTGCCATGATGCTTGCGAGAAAAATACCAACAGTGATATACGGTACGAGTGGCGCAAATAACAAAGGTGTGAATCCAAGGGCGATTACTATGGCGTTGCGAGATATCGCGATTGCAGGCTCCTCGAACATTAAATCAAAAGTTTTTTTAACGCTTTGCGTAGATTTAAAAGTTTCTCTTGCACGCTCTAGAAAATGAATCGCAAAATCTACCGATAGTCCTAGTGTCAATGCTGATAATACTGCAATTGGCATATCGTAATCCTTGCCTATAATGCCAATAAGTCCATAAATAAAAGTGATGGTAATGGTGAGTGGAAGCATTGCCAACAAGCCAAATATCAGGGAACGAAATAAAGCCACCATAATAATAAACACAATTACGAATGCACTAATAAGGCTGTCAAGCATTCCAGCAACCATATTTTCTTGCCATACAACATTAAGATAAGCTTTACCTGCCCAATCCAATCTTATAAATTTGGGAAGTGGATTTTTTTCTATATACTCATCAACAAGATTAACCACTCGACTCATATCTTGGTTATCTCCAGATCTTAATTGCAACCATACAAGTGTTTGTTGAAAATCAGGAGTAACAAAGTGCCACAGATCATCTGGTCTGTGTGAGGATTGATATTGTAAAAGTGTTTGGGCAACTGCTTGAGGAGAATTCGGAATTTGATAATCTTTACTCTCACCTGACCGAAGCTCACGCGCAACCAGTTTGGTGACATCTGCCAGTGAATTAGATTTACCAACTAAGCCAGATCCATTGAGGTGGATTTGCAAGTCAGCAATATAACGAAGCAGCTCTGGTGACTGAAATGCTTTAGATCTACTCAACGTCGTTTCCAGTTGCTGCAACGTATTCTCTAAATAATTGACTTCTTCACCTGTTAGATCAGTGAAAAGTTTATCCTCAATAATGATGATCATGTTTTGATATTGAGTATGAAGACTCGCTTCTATGATCGCATCGGACTGCTCTTTCACCCACTCAAATAAAGTGTGTGGAAGTTCTTTATTTAATATTTCCACAACAGATAATAGTGGCTGAGTAGACGTCAAAACCATATAGGCATCATATGTGCCTGCAAAATTCTCATTCAGTACTTTGTCCGCTACTCTAATTTCGTGATCAGTTTTAAACCAACGAACAGGGTTGTCATTTATTTGAATTTTACTTACCCCCCAAACAGAAACGACAAAAACTGCGACAAAAACAAAGAGAAGCGACACTCGGTTCTTTATCGCGAATCTTCCAGTAGATTTCACAAAGCGGAGCAGTTTATTGCTGCTTTCCTTCGAGTGCATGGTGGTTTGCAACGATCTCAAAGATTTATCTGATAATCTTGTTAGAAATGCCGGAATGAACGTGATGGTGATTAAAAATGCGAGTAAGATCCCCGTCCCTACAAAAGCACCAAATATTTGAACCGGTGGAATTGGGGTTAGCATCAAGGAATAAAAACCTATGGATGAAGTGATTGAGGTGTATAACATTGGTGTAAATAAATGCCCGACAACCTCCTCAACGGTTTCTTTCAAATCATTGCCGGGTTTATAACGACCGCTAAACTCGGATAATATGTGCACAGAGTCTACGACTGCAATTGGCATTAAAAAAATTGCAATCATTGAAGACATGATATGCACAGTAAATCCGGCTCCAATCAAAGCCCCCATAGTTATCAAGACTGTCGCCATTGCAACTATCATCGGTGCAATGATCAGAGGAAGATTACGAAAAAACACTAACAACAATATAAATATTGTGAGACCCGCTAAAGGTGCAGCAACTATCATTTGATTAAACATTTCCACACCAAACTGATCTTCAGCTACTGGTAATCCTGTCACGTACCATTTAGCATTGCCACTCAGAGAACTTGTCGCTAAGCGGATTTTCTCAGCAATTTTAAAACTTTCATTTTTATTTTTAATCGGTATATAAATCGCGGCAGCCTTGCCATTTTTCGACACAAGCGTCTCTTGCAACAGTGGTAACCGAGAAAGACTTTGCTTAATCTTCATAACCTCAAATTCACTGATTGGCGGCTTAGACATAAGCCATTCGAATCGAATAGATCCGGATTCATTTTGAGTTATGTTGTCAACCGTTGATATCGACATCACATCCGCTGAAATCACACCATCAAAAGCCATGATTTGTTTTGTAATTTCAAAAATGTCTTTCAATGTTCGAGAGGTGAATATACCGCTGTCACTCTGAGTATCTACAACACCCACTACAATGGAATCATGCATTGCAAATTTAGTCTTCACTTCGTTATGAAATATGCGAGCAGGATGGGTTTCATCAAGCATATTTTCCGGGTCAGTATCGATTATGATACTCGGGATTTGTGCGATGAATACAGTGGTTATAAGTAGCAATAAAACATAGACCAATCTTGGTGAGGACGTACAGTGATGTATTATCTTTTTTGCAATCAAGTTCATTTTAACCATTCCCTTTTTCTGACATTAACTCGAAAATTAAACCAATAAGTAAGGCATGTTTTCGGTGTACACCATATATACGTTGCCTACCTTGTTGATGACAACGGACTAATTCGCTACGAGCTAAAATTTTTAGATGCTGTGAAACAACAGCTTGCGGTAATGCCAATTGAAACGAAATTGAATCTACACTTCGCTCGGTTGTCAGTAATAAATCAATAATTAACAGCCGAGTTTTATTTGCTAATGCTTTGATAGCTGGTAAGGCTTTCTCAATAGGAGCAGGTGCCCGATCACAACGTAAATGCAATAAATCTTGCTTGATATTTCTCAACATTAACACCCTGAAATCACATGCTTTTCTTACAAAAATGAATAAACTGCTCTTTGATTGCAATAAGATCGTATCCTTTAGGAGTGGTTAAAGAATTTAACGCTTCAAAAGTCTTCGAGGCACGATTCATCAATGCCCATAAATGCACGGCCCGAGTGCCCGTGCGGCAGACACAATGTACTTTCGCTTGCTCAAGATCACCGTATATCGCTAGTTTAAACTCTGCAATTATATGATCACTGTATTCGCCGCTCGTCACTGGGATATGAATGTACGTCAGTCCGAAATCTTGACATATAGCGGCGTACTCTCGACTTGACATTTGGCCTTGCGCTTCACCATCGGGGCGCACATTTATTAAGCTTACAACGCCTAAATTCGCCAATTTTTCGATAGTATTTCTATTCAATTCACCCGATACGGAATAGTTATCAGTAATCGAAATAATCTCCATAACAATTCCTTAAATATTGTTGAACAGCACAAAACCAGAGAGCGGAAGCAGCAATAAACCAAACAACCTTTTTAAGTGATATTGTGACATCCGCTTACTTACTTTAAAGCCAACTAAAGTGCCAAGAATCGAAAACACAGTGATTAACATGATAAGCATCCAATTTAATTGCTCTGCATTTTGCTTGAGTAAAAATGCGTGTTTAGCAAAGCCTGAAAAACCTTGCATGGCAATGATTAATAAACTTGTACCGATTGCTTGTTTCATTGATAACTTTGAGAAGATCAATAAGGCTGGAATGATAAGAAATCCACCGCCAATCCCCACAAAACCCGTTATCAATCCTATTAATAGACCAGCAATAGACAATTTAGCCTTAGAATAGGATGTCGTATATGACGAAGCCCTGTTCAGATTAACTGGGAAAAGAATCACTAAGCTAGCTAAGAGCATTATTAGAGAAAGTGTGATCATCTGCACTTCCCCTTCTACGAACTGAGAGAGATAGGCCCCACCGGATGCAGATATCATACTTGGAATACCAACAAACAGCGCAGATTGTATGTGCAGCTGGTTTTTACGACTGTGGGCTATGCATGCGACTAATGCAGTCATGCCCACGATGAATAATGACCCAGCGATTGCTAGCTTTTCGGGTTGATCAGCAAGATACACTAGTATTGGAACCGTGAGAATACTGCCCCCCGCTCCCAATAGTCCGAGCAACACACCCATGAGTGATGCCGCCAGCCAAACACTTAAATTCAGCATGATTAGTCTTTATCCATGCTTAACGGTACCTTCAAATAAGCGATACCGTTATCTTCAGCGATGGGGAGTGTTCCAGCACGAATGTTTAATTGAATAGATGGGAGCAACAATTTAGGTACATCTAACGTGGCATCTCTATCAGAGCGCATTTGAACGAACTCACGTTCAGACTTTCCGTCTCTAACATGAACGTTACAACGTTTTTGTTCTGCTACCGTGGATTCCCATGCATATTTTTCTCGATTTGGTGTTTTATAGTCATGGCCGACGTAAATTTTAGTATCATCAGGTAACGATAGTATTCGCTGTATTGAGCGGTACAGCGTTTTCGCGTCACCACCAGGGAAGTCTGCTCTTGCGGTCCCAAAGTCCGGCATAAATAGCGTATCCCCAACAAAAACATTATCTTCTATTTTGTAGCTAACGCAGGCAGGTGTATGGCCAGGCGTATGGATAACGGCTATATTGAATTGCCCCAGTTCAATAACATCGCCATCTTTGAATAGACAATCAAACAGCTCAATATTGCAGGTGAGCTGTTCTTTACAGTTGAACGTTTCTCCAAACGCATCGTGTACATCCTTGATATGTTCACCAATCCCTATTTTCCCACCGCACTTTTGTTGCAAATAGGTTGCCGATGTAATGTGGTCTGCATGCGCATGCGTCTCTAAAATCCAATTTAAATTAAGTGTATTTTCGTTAATAAACTGGATCAGAGTATCTGCACTGTCCGTGCTCAATTCACCTGATGCCATGTTAAAATCAAATACAGGATCGATAATGGCTGCATCCTTTGTTAATCGGTCGAAAACCACATAGGTCACAGTTTTGGTCTCATCATCAAAAAATGCTTTTATCTGTAACTTACTCATTTCAATTCACCGTTGTTGTCGTTGCACATGTGGTATAACAACCACTTACAGTATTTTAAAATTTATTGCTCCAACAATATCTTCGTTCGCTCAAACTCGTCTTTATCAATTTCACCCATTGCGAACCGTTTCTTCAGAATACTTATCGCATCGGTGTTTTCGTCATATTGTGTAGACACGGATTGTTTTTTATGACCTCCAAGCGCTTTCACAACTAGCATCACCACAGCGGTACCCAACGCGATAAACAAAAGCATCATAAAGACGCCAAAAAGCCAACCATAAACGCTACCACCCCACATCATATTATGGTCATAATACCGACCTGTTTGCTGAGCCCAAGCTACACTACTGGTGCTTATAGCCGTTATCAATAAGCCGCTCTTTACTATTAAATTTTTCATATAACCTCTCTATCTTTCTACTTAAAAACGTTCGTTATTGACGTACCTATCGGGATACATCGTTCTTATTTACGTATCTATGTTTGGCTATTCACAATAGAGCTCATAAAGCACTGTGATTACTTTTTGCGCCGCTTCACCTTTGAGTGAGTAATACACTGTCTGCGCATTTTTTCTATAACTGACAAGCCCTTGGTTTTTCATTCTAGATAACTGTTGTGATACGGTGGGTTGGTTTAAGCCTAATAATTCAACCAATTCACCCACGGATTTTTCACCATCGACTAATTGACACAGGATCATCAGTCGATTTTCGTTCGATAAAATTTTCATTAGTTCCGATGCTACTTCGGCAGACCGTCGCATCTCTTTTATATTCATATATTCCAAAATACCTATATACACATATTAATGCAAGTTAGAATATACGTTTATAATGTTTTATCAAGCAAAAAGGTGAAGTAATCAATGACAAGTTCTGATTACTTCATCTACTCTAGTTAAGAACACCTTCTCGTTTTGCATATACTATGCGATAAAGAACCGGAAGAATGACAAGCGTCAATAGTGTTGAAGACACAATGCCGCCTATCACAACAGTGGCCAACGGTCTTTGTACTTCTGCACCAATACCTGTATTCAGCGCCATGGGCACAAATCCGAGGCTTGCCACTAATGCCGTCATCAATACTGGCCGCAAACGAATGAGTGCCCCTTCAACAATGCTGTTCATCAATTCGCCAGTTTCCAACAAACGTTGCTTGATAAACGACAACATCACCAAACCATTGAGCACAGCAATTCCTGACAAGGCAATAAATCCTACCGAAGCAGATATAGACAATGGCATACCCCGTAACCAGAGCGCCATAACACCACCAGTCAGTGCCAACGGGACGCCAGTGAAAATAATTAAAGCATCACGTATTGAGCCAAACGCAATTACCAACATAGTCACAATCACAAATAAGGTGACAGGTACTACAATAGTCAAGCGTTGGCTTGCACTTTCAAGCTGCTCAAAGGTGCCACCATAATCAAGCCAGTATCCAGCTGGCAAATTGACTTCATTTTTTATCCTCGCCTTCGCTTCTTCGACAAAAGAACCAATATCCCTATCACGCACGTTTGCGGTGACAACAATGCTACGCTTGCCATTTTCACGGCTTATTTGGCTGGGGACCTTTTGAAAAGCGAATGTGGCTAATTCGCTTATGGGTACATGTTCACCTGAGGGCGTCATTATGGGAATGGTTTCAAGCTGAGTTAACTCATTTCGGATATTGTCGGCGTATCGCACGACAATTTCAAAGCGCCTGTCACCTTCAAAAATCATTCCTGCTGTCTCTCCGCCTGTGGCTGCATTGAGCCATAACTGCAAGTCAGCAATATCCAAACCATAACGTGCTAATTGAACAGGCTTTGGCGTAACTGTGAAAATTGGAATACCCTCGACCTGCTCAAGCCTGGCATCATCAGCGCCCTCAATGGTTGTAATAACCGATAAAATATCGGAGGCAGATGCAAAGAGCATATCTAAATCATCCCCAAATAGCTTTATCCCCAAATCTGCCCTCACACCACTAATTAGCTCATTAAAGCGCATTTGTATTGGTTGGGTAAATTCGTAATTATTACCTGGTAAAGTAAACAAATCTTCTTCAAGCGTTTCTACTAACTCCGCTTTCGTCATTGATGGATCTGGCCACTGTTCCCTCGGCTTCAAGATAACAAAAGTATCTGTAATATTTGGCGGCATAGGATCGGTAGCAACTTCACCTGTACCAGTGCGACCAAATACCGTCTTTACTTGCTCATATTGCATGAGTTTTGCTTCAAGTGTTTTTTGCATTTCAACGGCTTGATCTACTCCTGTACCAGGTATTCTTATTGCCTGCACCAGTATATCGCCTTCATTGAGCTGTGGAATGAATTCAGACCCTAATTTACTGCCCATCCATAAACTCCCGACAACTAAAGCACTCGCGCCCAATAATACTACCCATCTAAATCGCAGTGCCCCTAACAATACAGGACGGTATACTGCTTTAGCTCCTTTGATAATCGGGTTTTCTTTTTCGCTGATTTTCCCTCTCATGAAGATGGCGATTGCAGCCGGTACCACTGTAAAACAGAACACCATGGCTGCAAGCAGCGCCATTATCACGGTCGCAGCCATAGGATGAAACATCTTGCCTTCGATACCCGTGAGAGTGAAAAGCGGAATATAGACAATGGTGATAATTAAAACACCAAACAAACTTGGTCGTATGACTTCGTTAGTGGCTTCAAATACAACATCCAGTCTTTCTTTGAGCGATAATATTGCGCCGTTACGCTGCTGTGATTCGGATAATCGTCTAATGCAATTCTCAACAATGATAACTGCACCATCGACAATCAAGCCAAAATCCAGTGCACCTAAACTCATCAAATTAGCAGACACATCGGTTTTTACCATGCCCGATATAGTAGCAAGCATTGCCAATGGGATGACAGCAGCGGTGATAAGTGCAGCGCGCACATTACCAAGCAGAACAAATAAAACAACGATAACAAGTAAAGCGCCTTCTACGAGGTTTTTTTGTACTGTGTCTATGGTTTTATCAACCAGACTTGTTCTATCGTAAACAGCTTCAAGGATGACGCCTTCGGGTAAGCTTGTTTTAATTGTTTCCAGCTTTTCGTCCACAGCTTTTGCGACCGTACGTGAGTTTTCTCCCACCAACATCATTGTCGTTCCAATGACTGTCTCTTGGCCGTTTAGAGTTCCTGCCCCAGAACGAAGCTCTTTACCGAGGTTGATGTGCGCAATGTCTAGCACTTTTACAGGAATACCATCTATGATTTTGACAACCACTTGGCCAATATCGTCAATACCTTTTAATTGCGCTTTAGATCTGATCAGTACCTGCTGCCCATTTTGCTCTACGAATCCCGCTCCCTGATTGGCATTGTTGCGCTCAAGCGCACTGATAAGGTCAGTGGTGCTGATCCCGAAGTTTATCATTGCCACTGGGTTTGGATTTACATGATATTGTTTTTCAAATCCGCCTATCGCATAAACCTCGGTCACTCCCTCGACAAGCGATAATTGTGGTTTAACTACCCAATCATGGATCTCTCTTAATGCCATCGCATCATAAGGCATGCCGTTATCCTGTCGCGCTTGAGGCTCAGCACTCAGGGAGTACATGTAAATCTCTCCTAACCCTGTTGCAATAGGTCCCATCTCGGGTGTCAATCCAATGGGTAACTGTGCCGCGATGGCATTGAGGCGTTCGTTGACGAGATTACGAGCAAAATATAAATCGGTTTCTTCTTTAAAAACCACCGTTACTTGCGATAAACCATAACGTGAGATTGAACGGGTGTAAGACAAATTAGGCAATCCTGCCAACGATGTTTCTACAATAAACGTTACCCGTTGCTCAGTTTCTAAAGGCGAGTAACCTGGGGTTGCGGTATTTATCTGCACTTGCACATTTGTGATATCGGGCACTGCATCAATGGGCAATTGTTGGTAACTATACATACCAAAAAAAGCAACAAACAACGCAAACAACATCATTACACCACGGCGCTGAATCGATAGACGAAGAATTGAGGCGATCATGCTCTCACCTCCCTTTCTTTAAAGACTTTGTGCTGTTTCTGACATATAAGGCTTAAGTAGTTAGTCATCATCACCAGCCTCCATTTTTAATAGATCCGCTTTAAGTAGATAGCTATTTTCTACCACGACCTGCTGACCTAACTGAATCCCTTTTAAAATCTCTACTAAACGACTGTCGGTGCGGCCAATTTCTACTTGGCGGGGGTAAAATCGTTCTCCTTCTTTTACAAAAACAATTGTCTGTCCATCTAATTCTTGTATAGAATTTTCTGGCAGAGCCATATTAACTGCTTCGAAACCAATCTGAATATCACCCTGCACCATAGCGCCTAAAGGCCAATAACCATTGCTATTATCTACAGTTACAAAAGCGATAGAATACGGTTTGTTATCCGCAGAGGAAGAAATGTGACCAATAATTGATTGTTGCTGCAAATCCTCAAGCCTTAAACTGACTTCCAGATTTGGGGAAATACGAGTACGTTGTGTCGGGAAGATAGCCAGATGCGCTATTGCACGAGAATAATTGGCGATAGAAAGTAGCACTTGCCCGTTGGTAAGCTCCCCATCATTCGCGTGTCTAGCGATAACTTTTCCAGACATCGGTGAAGTGATTGAATATTGCTTTAAACTTTCGTTTGATTCAATGATTGCGAGTGTGTCACCTTTTTCTACCTTGTCCCCTATGTTTACGCTGATACGTTTTACTACGCCCTCGAAGCGGGCACGAATATGGCTTAGTGATGCAGGATCATGAACTATTCGGCCAAACGCTCTGGTTGTATTCGTTAGTGATCCCGCTTCGACTGATGCGACAGTGATTTTGTGTTGAAGCAACTGCTCTTGTGATAACACCACATACTCGGGTCTTTCTTCCTCTTCTTCGTCGTTATCGTCAGCCATGGCGGCAGTAGCAAATAGCAAAGTGAGTAGCATGGCTAACATACCGAGCAAGTCACGAGCACTTTTGTTTATTGTAGAATGTGATTTATTCATTATTTTTTCTCTATTAATTCTGAAGATTGAGCAGACGTCGATGTGGACTTACTAAAAATGGGGAGTCCTGTCAGTGCCTCTAGATCTGCGCTTCGCAGATGAACCAAGCCTGCGGCCTTTATCATTGTTCGTTGCATATCTATGAGTTGCTGCTGTGTTGTCACCCACTCTATGTAGCTGTAGCGACCGCTTTCATACCCCTCCCGCGCTAAGTTCAAAGCAGATTCCAAGGTTGGAATAACATTGTCTTGGAGGGTCATAACCGTCAGTAAGGCTTGGTCTTTTGCACTTATTACCTGATTTAATTGACGAGTGAGTTCACGAATTTTCGCTTGCTTTTGAGAGGCAATGCTGTCCAACAATGCTCGCTGTTGTTCGTATTCACCTAGATTGCGCTGCTTGGTATATAACGGTACGGAGACACTACCGACAAAAGCCGTATCATCAATTCCTTGAAGCCTTCGAATACCGGCCTCCCACGTAACGTCAAATTGCTGGCTAGCCTGTACCACTCTTAATCGTGACTCTTGCACGCGATAGTTTTCAGCATAAAGCAAAATATGCGGATTACTTTGTAGCTCTACAATTATGCTTTCAAGAGATGGCGAGTCTGGAAATGACAAGAGAGTTCCTTCTGCTTCTATGAACCCAACTGTGTTATCTCCCCACATCATGGCTAAATCGCGTTTATATTCATTTAGTTTCTGTTTACTTATCAAAAGTGATAAACGCGCTTGCGATAACGCCGCCTCTGCACGTTTTTGCTCGAGTGGCGCAGAAGCACCCGCTTTAACCCGTGTTGAGACTGTCTGAAACATCGTGCGCGCCAGTGTTTCTGACCGTTGTTCTGCCTTGAACAACTCTTGTTGAACGATCACATTGATATATCGCCGAGTCGTTTCACCTAATATGTCTAGCGAGCGAATACGCTGTTGAGCGCGCAGTTGTGCTTGTTTCGTACTCACCACATTCATTCGGCTGTTAACTTTATCGCCCAGCTCAATGACAGACGATAACGTCAATGTCAATTCGGTATCTCTGATACCAGACACGTCGCCTGTCCCCAGAACATTTTCAACTTCAATCCCAACAGCCATTTGAGGTCTTAATTTAGCTGTTTTTGCTTCACCTTCTAAAGAAGCCGACTTAAAATCAAATACAAGTAAGTCTGGGTTGTTTGATAATGTTCGCTTAAGTGCACTTTCAAGTGTAACGGAAGAAACTTGCGCATCGGCAGATTGAGCAGAAGAGCTCATTGTTACCGAACTAAAAAGCATGAATATAAGACTCGTAGTACTTATTTTTTTTATGCCCATTGGGCGTAAATACTGCATAAAATAACCTTTTTATTAAAATATCGACGTACACGGAATATCCGACGCACACTATGTTAAAAAGCCAGATTATTTTTGAGGGGGGCGTAAAAAGCGCTCTATTGGGGCGTCTGTCGTCTTGCGGAAATAAAAATACTGATCGATAGATAACGGTTTAACTAAGCTATTCATTAAGTGTTGGGCCAGAAACTTAATCTGACCACATTTACACAGTACGCAGTGGTAACACTTGGATTCTTCGCTCGACGTGTCAGCAGAGTTAACATTTTGCGCAGCTGTTTCATTAGCGTTAACTGATTTTGATAGTTCAGGGGTTGACGGTATCTCCGCCGGGTATTCATCGCATTGCGCAGCAAACGAAAAGCCCGATTGAAATAATAGCAACGCTATTAATAGCCATGTCAACCGGCGAAGCTGTGCTACGCGATTGAAAACATGTTTTATGCTATTACCTTTAGTCATTCAGTGCTCGCTGTCGCTCATTTTTGGCATCTTTGAGGATCATTTTCGCCCCGCGTAGAACTACACAGGAAACTATCACACCAATGATCAGATCCGGCCATCGAGAATCGAGCCAGAAAACCAACACCCCAGCAAAGATGACCCCTAAGTTTGCAATCACATCATTTGCAGAAAATATCCAGCTGGCACGCATGTGCACTTCGTCATTTTTCTCTTTGCGTATGATCACTAGACAAATGACATTGGCAACCAGTGCTATTGCGCCCATCGACATCATTAACCCAGATACAGGCTCGCTTCCATAAATTGACCGCCTTAAAATATCAATGATAATCAGTAAGCCCAGCGCCATTTGAAAATACCCGCTAATTCTTGCAGCATTCGCTTTGTGCAATAGGGATTTACCAATTGCATACAGAGCGACACCGTATACAACTGCGTCGGCGAGCATATCAAGAGAGTCGGCGATCAACGCTGTTGAATCAGCAAACAATCCTATCCCCATTTCGATAACAAACATGGTAGCGTTGATTCCCAACAGCCAATATAACACCTGCCGTTGAGACTGGTCTTTTATTTCAACTTCGCACCCACAACCACTCATTTGAAAAGCTCTCTTTATTAACTCATAGCATCAGTGTAAACTCTATACCTAGTATAGAGTCAAGCAGGGCGATGAATAAAATGAAAATTGGTGATGTTGCGAAGACAACAGGCTGTAGTGTACAAACTATTCGATTTTACGAAAGAAAAGGTCTCTTACCCCTACTCGAGCGCTCAATCGGCAATTACCGTGTTTACGATACCGCAACCATTCAACAACTTCAGTTTGTGAAACAGTGTCGCTCATTGGGTATGTCAACGGCTGAAGTTAAAACGCTATTGGATATCAAGTCGAGACCAGAACAAAGTTGTGCGAATATCAACACACTAGTTGCAAAGCACTTACAAGACGTCGTCATTCGTATTCAGGAACTACAGACTCTAAAATTATCGCTTGAAAATATGGCTTCTACTTGTGATGACGAAAAGACTGTTAGAGACTGTGGAATATTGAATTATTTACAAGCCTGAAGGGTTAATAGTGGCACAACAAGGCTGCCAACGCAGTTATGATGTATTTTTAAAAACGCTCATTTTATAGATTATGGTTGTGCGTTAATTCTAGGCTACAAACCTGCTTATTTTATTGAACTTGTACCTATCGGCTAATCTTTGGTTTTGGAATGGATTCCCCCCACCCATTGTAATAGCATTAGCTTTTTTTACTGGGGCAGCTATGCAAATCCATTTGTGGCCTTATAAGGCAATTTATGTCGGGACAAGCCCGGACAATGATGTTCATGCACATCATGCCATCCAAATTTGCATTGGTTTAGACAAAGAACTATCTGTCCAAAATGGTAAAACGCAAAGCATTCTTATAGGACGCTGCATATTGATTTGCGAGGACATTTCTCACAAGGTTCTGGCGCCTGATACCCAAATAGTGGCCCTTTTTCTGGAGCCCGAAGATGAGCAAAATCAACATTTCTTGGATGCCTTACGTCAAGCTGTGGGGGACGGGATAAGTGCAATTCCTTTGTCGGACATCCAGTTGGGCTGCATTACCCAACACCTACTTGCTGATGTCAATATCGACAATGTGTGGAGAACAATTAATACAGCTATGGGGTTAGTCAACTGGACTTCCCAGCTTTCACTAGACAGTCTGTTGTTCCAAAAAATACGTTTCCTCGAATTTAGCAGGTGATACACCACCTGTATGCGAATGGCGTTTTTTAGGATTGTAAAACATTTCTATAAAGTTA
>Ga0209305_1000256_pt1 | contig 39314 bp, 49 predicted proteins | sample COGITO_mtgs_1103_FD_184792 | JGI IMG/M metagenome (GOLD analysis project Ga0209305, IMG submission 184792) | Pelagic marine microbial communities from North Sea - COGITO_mtgs_110321 (SPAdes) (version 2) | ecosystem: Environmental > Aquatic > Marine > Epipelagic ...
CTGTGCATCACGAGTATCAGCGAATGCCATATAGATGTATGTATCGCCTGATGTATTAACTCCACCAGAAGAGCCAGTAATTTGAAATCCATCACTATTAAAATCTATTTGATTTGTAGATGTTACTTCTGCATTGCTTGTATTTGCTGTTAATACATTGTTTGCAGGATTTGCTACATTTCTTGTATTATCATACATCATCCAATTTGTTCCAGAAGAACTAGATTTCTTAATCAACACAAACGCAGGTTTGAATCCAGTGGTAACTACAGGTCCTGTTGTACTACCATTACCAGTATATGAACCAAATTTAGAGTAACCTGCTACTTCAGAGAAGCAGTAGGCAACATAAGTTCCACTAGATTGATTAGTATCAGCACTTGTACCAACACTAAATACAGAGCTTGTGGGAGTAGTTGCATTAAAAGCCGTAGTATCTGTATTTGCAGCACTTGTTACATTAAGATATATTACTTGGTTTGATGCTAAATTTTTATTGTACGTAACCCAACCACGAACAGCATCTCTTTGTTTTACTATTATAAAGCCTGGAGCAACTCCTAAACCATGACCTATAGTAGCAATTGCACCTGACCCTGTCCATGTCACCACAGAGAATCCCGTAGCAGGATTAGCTTTAACAGTAGAAGTAATCGTACCATCAGTATTGCTTATAGGTGAACCTGACCCTGCATCCCAACACCATGCTACATAAGTGTTTGTATTAGTATTTAATCCAGTATCACTTCCTAATGTAAATCCATCTGAATCAAAAGATGTTAATGAGGTTGCTGTTGTAACTTCTGCTTCAGTAGAATTACTAAATAATCTTTTAGTTGCACCTCGTACTGTGTCTAATAAATTATGACTTGCTGTTGCACCTCTATTTTTACCCCAGACTAAATCAGGTGAGAATCCTACACCTGTAATAGCCTGTGCTGCACCAGTACCAGTATATAAAACTGTGTTAAATCCTGTAGCCTGTGTAGTAGGTTTGAATGGTAAGTAGAATCCGTTAGTACCATATGTGCCTGTGTATTCTTTAGGTTGCCATACACCTGTGTCTTCATTGGTTTCACCAAAGTCTGATGGTGTAAGTGCTTGTCCATCTACTAAGTTGACTTCTGTTAGGTAGCCGTCAAAGTATTTATTTATTGTTCCATTAGAGTACCTTCTAGCACCAGTAACATGGGTATTTGTTGAATTAACAAAAGTATTATAATTTAAACTTGGGTACGTTGCCGAAGAAAATGATGTTATTTGCTCACCATTAACATAAAGTTTTACTCTATTAGTTGATGTTGCTTGTGCAGTATCTATTGCTACTACGATATGATACCAAGCAGAAGGGTCACGAAATAAACCAGTAGTAGTTAATGAAATAGTAGCTGTTGTTACTTGTTCATATATAAATATAGCATTAGCTGAAAATGTAATTTCTGTTCTATCAGTAGGTGTAACTCCGTCAACACCAAACAAACAATAATAAGAAGAATCTGCTACATTACCTCTTTTAACCCAAGCACTCCAAGTCCAAGTCTTACGATTACCTGCAGTAGTAGGAGTTCTTAATAAATTTGCAGAAGCAGACTCACGAAAGCGTAAGCTGTTCTCTAGGTTATAACCACCACCTGTGGATATGGCATTACTGTTGTTTAATAAACTCATCTAACCCTTATGCGTAAGATGCACTAACTGTTAAATAAGCATTAGTGCCGTTGTCAAAGTAAGATACAAGGTAAGTACCTGTTGTGCTAATAGTAGCTAAGTCCGCTGCATTAATCTTCGTATTAGCATGGGCTGCAATGGCATAGTCACTACCATTAACTAAAAGTATATATCCTGATTGGCCTGCGGTATGGTTAGTAAATGTAAGAGTACCTCCACCTGTCGGTGTACAAGTAAAGTTGTTAGTTACATTCATATCAAATGACAGGTCATTATCAGCAGTAACTGTTCCTCGTTGTGGGGCAGTGAATGTTTGAGTAGCATCTGTCACCGCGTTATCAGCATCATAGGCTTGTACATCTGAGCCTATAGCTAATCCAAGGTTAGCCCTAGAGGTTCCTGCGTCAGCTACGTCAGATAAGTTGTTTGCTGTAGTTAGTAATCCAGCAGTAGATATAGCCGTTACTTGCCATGTTGATCCATTGTAAATGCGTGTCTCATTCGCTACTGTATTAAAGTACCAATCACCTGCGGTTACAGGATCGCCATTACCATCTACAGTAGGATCGGATGCTTGCGCTCCTAGATAAAAAGCTTCAATACTGTCCGCTGCATTTTCAGCTGCGGTCTGTGCAGCTTCAGCAGCAGTCTGTGCATTGGAAGCATTAGTCGCACTAGCAGCTGCGTTAGTTTCACTGGTGCTTGCATTAGATGCAGATGTAGCCGCATTGCTTGCCTGAGTGGTTGCTATGCCTGCTTGTGTTGTTGCAGTAGAAGCTGATGTCGATGCGGATGATGCACTTGATGCTGCATTGGTTTCGCTAGTGGCTGCATTAGTTTCTGATGTTGCCGCATTGGTTTCGCTAGTGGCTGCGTTACTTTCAGATGTACTCGCTGAACTTGCACTACTTGAAGCACTAGACTCAGAAGCTGCTGCGTTACTTGCACTTGTTGAAGCTTCACTAGCTTTGGTTGTTGCTGTACTAGCAGAAGTCGCTGCATTAGTTTCTGATGTAGCTGCGTTAGTTTCTGATGTAGATGCTGCCGCTGCACTAGCTGCTGCCGCTGCTTCACTTGCCGCTGCACTAGCTGCATCAACTAATAGATCCCATTTAGCTGCATCGGTATTGGTGAATATAGGTTGTGAACCAGAGGATGTATGCGCTGTATTACAGAGGTAAACATTGTTGTTACTGGTATCTTTAACTAAGTCACGTTTGTTATAGGTTGTTCCTGCTGCCCAGTCACCTCGGTTATCACCAATGATCTCACCAATAACTGGATCCCCGTTAGCATCAAACGCTAAGGTTTTGTTTGCCCGAACAGTGTTGATAGGCAATGTCATATTGACTGTAGTTGGATCAGTGTTAGGTGCGCGTAGTGATCGGTTAGATTGTTCTAAGTTTTGTTGGGTAAAGATGGTTAGACTATCAAACTCATCGTTTAATGCTTGAGCAAATAAAGGGCCACCAGTAGTAAAGTCTGTTGATCTTTCAATGGCTCTATCGCCAACAATAGTAATACGATCATCAGCGTCTGGTGTAGTAGGTACATTCACACCAACAACAATAGTTACGCTACCTGTACCAGTACCACTAATAGATACTGTATAATCAGTAGTAAGTGTAAGTTCAGTCTCATTGAAGTATACGGCAATGTCTGTTTCAGACAATACCTCGAACGCAAAAGCATAAGGACCTGTACCAGCAGATCCTGTATAGACTATGCGCCTAGTTGTGTTTGATATATCAATTGCCATATGTTTTCCTCTTTAAAATTCTAGCATAATTTGGGGTTTTAATCTAGTAATAACTGTATACTCCCTCAACAGCACTCTCTAAATCTTTATCTTCTAGATGCATCTCTAGGTCAGGATAAAACTCTTTCAATTCTATCAATGCCTCTTTGTATCCTGTGGTCATCGTTCTGCGTAGAGTTCTTTGAACTTTGCCTAGGTCATCATCTTCATACATCATATCTGCTGCATCAATTACTGCATCCTCTAGCTCTCCACCGGCAGTAGCAATAACAATCCATTCGTTATACATCTCAGCTGATAGTTGATAGCCGTGTAATTTCCTTGGAGGACTATATACTGGAACACCAGCACTAACTAAGGCTCGGTATCCTTCAGCAACTTTACCTTCTGAGTTTTTAAATGGATTAAATGCTTCTCCCCAATTGCCTTTTCCTATAGTAACTATATCACCAGTTAATGGATCTAATGCCTCTGGAAGCTCATCATTATAAAATGGAGACCTAGATGTATACTGATTCCATGCTCTATCGAATCCATCACCTAATGCAGATATTGGCCCACCCTCTGGACTGCCCTCTGACCTCATAACATTAGATCGTTCTGGAGACATGATTCTTTCTACTGTAGCCATACCACTGCTATATACGCCTAATGGAGATCCACCAATAGCAACATCAGCAGCCTTCTTCCCTAACTTATTTAACATGTTATTTAAACTAGCAGCACTACTCATAGGGTCGCCAGCAAGAATGTCAGTAAACTCGGAATATCCTTGTAGCATAGGGAGCTGACCAACAAAGTCATAAACACCCAAACCTGCTGCTTGCACTATTTTATCGAGTTCTTCTGCTGTAGTTTGTTCTGCGGTATTAGCATATGAGTTGTATGTAAAGTATTCAGCTATAGTGGCTGATACACCGATTAATGTGGAGATAGGTTGCAAGCCTTGATACGAGACATAGACCTTATCCTCTCCGACAGATACTGGTGTTTTGTCCATGAAGTCTTTAATCTGATCTTCGCTTAAATCACTTTTGTTGTATACATAAGAGTATGGTTGCCATCCGGTTGCTTCTAATGTTTTTCGTAGCTGTCTATTAGTTGGACCTGCGCCAGTTAGTTGTCCTTGAAGAGCATAATAGGCAGCACCTCCCATCATAGTCGTACCTAATGTCATCTTCGCTATAGCTGCATCTGCTTCCACGCCACCTTTAGCTACCGTTCTATAAAACCCTGGGTTAATCAACTGTAATGGACTTCTCTTCCCAGCCTCGATAACAAGATTTGTTGGAGTACGAACAAAGGGAAAGAACATCTTAAGTATTGGAGATAACTTGCCGCTATTTATACCACGCTGTATGTCAGCCATAGTGCCTGTTAGTTCTTTAGTAAACGTCATCTCTTTAGCTCTTTCTGTAGAAGCTGTTAGGATGTCATCTGTTGGGTTAGTTCTTATCTCAGCTAAATAATCTGAAGTAAGTTTCTTAGCAGTCTCTTTGTCAATACCTTCCTTTAATCTTGCACTATAAAATACCTCAGCTTTTTGTTTTGTTAGGAATCTAAATTCTCCAACATAAGCCACTCCTTTAAAGAACTCGTCCTCAGCAAGTAATGTTCTGCCCGGCAAAGTAACAAACTTTCCGTACAGCCTTAACATATCACTTGTTGCTTTTCCTATGGTTGAATCTCCAAAGTCAACATCAAACTCATTGCGTCTTGCAAACTTATCTAATTCCATTTTAGATGCTTCATCCATGCCTTGATTCTTGACGAATGCTTTTCCAGCTAATCTTCCAGCATCTACAATGGAGCCAAAGTATCCTTGAGCTTGATCGACTACAGCGCTCATCCTAATCGCATCATCACTACCAAATACACCATTACGTACCTTTCCAACAATAGACATCATAGCTCGCTCAACTGGTTGCATTGCGCCAAACATAGCGTTACCTGCTATATTCTTAGCATGAGTTATTGGGCTAGATAATAATCCATTAATCCATGTAGAAAGCCAAATATCCTTAACAGCACCCATACCAAATGCCGCTCTTGCAGTACGTGCTTTTGATTCAGTTGTGGGTAATGCTAAGAATTGTCTTGCTCTTTCTTCAGTGCCAGACCTTCCTCCATGCTCAGCAATGAAGTTATCAATCTCTTTCAAGTTTCCAGAGCTTCTTAATTCACCAAACATACGCAATGTTCTACCATAGTCAGCAGTCCTTCTGTCTACTGCTTTAGATATTTCACCAGCTAATGCTAATGTCTGGTCAAACTCAAGTCTTAATGCATCTGTTGCATTTACACCTTGGTCAATAATCTGTCTGGCTAATATCTCTGCTTTATTGGTAACATCTAATTGCGCCATCAACATCTTGTATGCTTCTGTTGGATCTGCAATCGTAGGGTTGTTAGGGTCTAGTATTCTAGCTAGATAGTCACTAGAGTATGGAGCCTTGCCTTCTACAGTAAAGTTCACTGCATTATCCCCTTGCTCTCTAACATAGGCATAAGCTTCATCTTGTGTCTTAAATTGCTTAAATGAATTGCCGTCTTTATATACTGTATACCTAGCTCTGCTTAATTCCTCAGCTATTTGCTTAGTAGAGATTACTTTCTTTTCACCAAGATAAACATCACCAACGACATTAATAAAGTCTTTAACGCCCTGTGAGTCTTCAATCTGATTAACATTAAATCTAGGTGAGATTGTAGCTTTTGCTCCAACGGTAGCGCCTTCTGCTGCTGGGTCAACAGGCGTATCTCCATAGCTCTTTAATACGGCATTTACCTCATCGTCAGTAGCATTTGGGATAATTAAGTATTCATCAGAACTTGATGGTAATTTGCTACGCTTTGCCATTAAGTCAGCGAAATCTTCGCTTTGAGTCGTAACCTTTTTAATAACTTTAGGAATTATGCCTGCAACCTTGGTTGGTTCTTCGTCAGTAAATGTTGGTTGACCTGTTGGTACTAATACGTCTTGATCTACTTCCTCAGGAATATCGTCTGCAACATCTTCTTGTAATACATCCTCGGCAGTAGCTAATGGAGTAATCTCTTTAGTTACTTCTTCTAAGTCTTGCTCAATACCAACCATTTGGTCTATGTCTTGATTGATAGATTGTTCTTGTGTAGACATAATTATTTAGCCTTTTTCTTAATGATTTTCTTAACGCCCTTTGCTACAACCTCTGTAACCGGTCCTACTTCACCAATAAGTTCTGCTGCTTGTTCTGGCCCTTCTTCATACTTCCATCCAGCGTCTTCCAACATACCTTTAATATCTTCTGAGGTAAATGGTATAGCCCCATATATTTCCTCAAATTGAGCCAGGTTACCTTTACCTTCTGGGTCAGGACTAGCCATGTTTAATAGTCCACCAAGTAAGCCCACAATATCCATTGGTGTTCCAAGAGCTTGTACACCACCTTTAGCTGTAGCGCCAGCCATCTTCTTATAAGCATCTGGAGTAGCTTTTGTTACATCAGCTAATGGCTCTGTTACAGCAGCAGCGTACGTATCCATAAGGGATGGATCTTCTTTTGGAGAGACAACAATTGGATCAACCATAATACCTTTACGAATGTATGCATCGTCTATAAACAACTGTTCAATATCATCATTCATTTGGCATCTCCATTACAATCTGTCCTTCATAAATATCTTTTAGAGTGTTACGATTCTTCATTAATCGTTCATAGGTTCTTGGAGCTAAGTCCTTACCTTTATACTTAAGTGAAAGAATCTCTGCGTCAGTAAGTTCAGCAAAGGCTTCACCAGTAGTAAACTGATAGTCAGTTTTTTTAAGATGTCTTGATACAGTAGAGATATGTTTTGGTAAAGCTAATTCTTTGTATTTCTGAGCAGTCTTCTCTGCTATCTCTATCGCAGCTGTTCTTTGGTCGAACTCTTCGCCATTGCCTACAGCTCTACTTTGAGCTAGTGATAATTCAAATCTTGCATCAGCAATCAATGTTCTTAGTGGATTGTCTTGATTCATTCTCATTACAGTCAAGTCGTCAATCCGGAGTCTGTTATTAATAATATCATTGCCTGCTTTCAATGTCTTAGTAACTTGCAAGTATTGTTTTTTAAGATCAGCTGCTTGAAAGTAACTAATATCACCAGCGTAAGCCTTATTATCAATTGATCCATAATCCATCTTGCCAAGCTGTACTTGCAGTGATAAGTCAGAAAAGTTTTCATTCTGTATTAAGCTAGAAGCTTTTTCGTTGTTAATCTCTTTAAGCAATTCAACTGATAGTGGATAATTAATAGCTTTAAGTTCATTCTTAAACTCTTCCCCGCTATAAACTTGAGAGGTAAATTTATCATACAGGTCAATAAAGGTTTCTTGTTTAAGATTGTATTGAGCATCTCTTTCAGCTTTCATGAGAGTACCTTGCTGGTCAATCTTATCAGTAGCTATTTTAATAATCTTCTGTATATTATCTGGAGTATCTAATCCTCTTGCTGCTAGAATCATGCCCCACTCACCTCTTTCCCCGTTATAGAACTTAGAGATAGTTTTGCTTTCAATAAGGTGGTTAGCTAATTCGTTCTGTATACCTGAGTCTACCTCTGCATTAAACTTAGCTACATTGTCACTAAATGTCTTAGGATTCCTTCTAAATACCGCAAAGGAATTAACCTCCCTTTCCTTTAAGAAAGCAAGTTTAGATAAGGCATCTGAGTCAGTTCTTAATGTACTAGCCCAATATTGTTTAAAGAAGTTAAGTTGATTTTGTGACTTGACTTCATTCTCTGCCATGTTTCTTGCTTCTGCCGCATCTAATGCTTTCTTTACAGTAGCTGCTCCAATGGTTGCAGCGGATGCTCTAAAGTTAATAGATGACTCAGGATCAATCTGAGACAATACATTGGCGTATCCATCTATATTCGCATTAACGTCAACAATAACTGAGTCAACATCAGTAACCATATTTGAATCAATACCTGAGTTTAACTCTTGAAGCTTTAAGGTAAAGTCATTTAGTAGATCCTGTCTTAATAATGTAGCTTGTGCTGCTGCTGCTGATGCACCAAATACGGTATCACTGTCTTGAATTAAGCTTTCTAAAGGTGTCCCACTGCCAATAGCATCTTGAATTTGCTGAAGTGAAATAGGGTTTTGTACTGCATACATCTTTCCCTCTCTTTCAGCTTTAGTCTTTAGTTCAGAAAAAGCAATGTCAGTTACTCGATCTAATCGCTTTTGCAGCGACTGAGATGCCTGAAAGCTCTCACGCACTGAAGCAAAATCAAGAGGTCTGGTATTCTCTAAACTTACTCCTCTGCTTCTGTATCTTGGGTCTTGTGCCATAGTATTATTCTTTAACTAATTAATAATGATGGGGTTGTACTTGTTGGTGCTGGTGCTGATCCTATCTTACTATACTTGTATCCAGCTTCAGCTAATCCAGCTGCTGCACTAAACATACCGCTAGTGTAAGCAGTTTTACCAGCTATGCCGTAAATTTCAGCTTGTGTTGTTCCTGCTAGTAATGCATTTTCTGCATTCTGAATATCAAACATAAAGTCTCTTCCAGCATCTCTTCCACTGGCTGTATTGATTAAAGCTGTTGACCCTTCAAAGCCTACTACTCCGCCAGCATAGCCACGAGATAGATTAGAAGCAATAGCTTTATTTAGGTTACGTAACGTATCATTTGCACGTTGTTCATACTGTAATGCTTTGCGTTCACTTTCTGCTTGTGTCTGCAATGCCTGTAGTTTGTACATGGCCTTTTGGCTTTTTGCCTGTTGCATCCCTTGCATTGCACTGAAGACCGATCCTGCTATTGATAACATTTCCATAATTATGTTCCTTGGTGTACTGACACTTTATATTCTAACCCTAACAATGTAAACTTAAGCGGGGCGCTTTGTGTCACAGTGATTTGCCCATCGCTGTTGTAACCTAGTATACCATGTAAAGTTTTAGTCCCTGTAAATTCTGGCACTGCGGTTCCAACTACATCTAGTCCTAATGACCTAATAGGAACTAGGTTTCCATTAATCACTAAATTTTGAGTATTCAATATTAAAGCATTAACCTCAACAATTCGTTTTCTAAATCCTAATCTAGTGCCAGATTGAATCTTAAGGTCAATTGGCATAGTCTTAATCTCTACATGTATTGGTAGTCCTACTTCACTTGAGGTGGCAGGTGGGTTTGTAAATGTTACTGTTCCGCCAGCGGGTACTGTTTGATCTGACTCAACGTAACCATCTGAAATAACATGTACTACCTGCCCAACCAGATGACTCATATCGGCAGTAGGAGATGTAGTTCCTATTACCGCACAATCGGTTAGTGTAGTGTTGTCGAATACCTCAACGTAGTATCTAGTTGTCCCTCCATCATCTCTTGAAGTTACGGTATAAATATCGGTAATATCTACACCAACATCAAGAAAATTACCTTCAGTGGTAAACTGTGATGGCGCAATAACATTCTGTGATCTTAGTAGTGAGAATGCTGCAATACTACCATCATCTTCATTAACTAATAATAACAAGTCATTTTCATCTGTAGCAACAGCTCTTCGTAAGTCCATCCTATTAGGATTCTTTAAAAGATGCCCGGCTAATAATGATATTTTAGATGTTAAGTAAGTTAGCTGTGTATCAGAATACGCAATCTCAGATAATGACTTTCCTTGTCTTTGCACAAAGAGAACGCCAGATTCTAGTTGTTTAACACGGATACCTTCTTTTGAGCCAATACGCGATGTAGTGGAGAAGAAGAAGTCCGATGGTGTAATAGGTGTTAATCCTTCTTGCGGAACGTAGAACTCACCGCCCGTAGTAAACACTTGCAAATCACGGCCAGAAATAATATCAGTGATAGCATTATAAGTATTAGTATCGAGGGTAGCTTCAACAGCGTCATCATCCAATCCTTCCACGGCTTCAAAATCAAAGAATAATCCTACTTTAGAACCCCATATAGTTGACGGCCTTGATTGAGATCCGCCAAAGTATAAACGACCTTGATGGAACGTAACAGTTCTAGGCCATCCTCTACTGTTGGACCATACATCCTCATACCCTGTTTCTAACTCCCAGTTACCTGTAGTGGTAGCCGTAGTGTCAAAGAATGGAAATTCTGTTACTACATTGACTGATGTTGCGCTAGTATATTTAACAATCTTTGCTCTGCCTTGTGGAGATGCATTGATATATTGACCAACATGACTTGCATTAAATACACCAGATGTTGCTGTAATAGTAACCTTGCCTGATACATCACTAGGAGTAATACTGCCTGCTGGATTGCTAGTTGTTAATGTAAATGCATACTTAGGTATGCTAGCAAATGATATGTTAGTAATGCTCCATGAACTGTCTGTAGCGCCACGAACAATCTTTACTGGGGCATCATGTTCATCAACAGCAATAAGTGTGTCAGCAGACTGTGTCCAACACATATGATCTAAATGAGATCCTACCAGCCCATACCCTGTGGTATCTAAATAATCATTACCAGAACCATTAATGTTGGTAATTAGCACTTTATCTTTATAGACATACATTCTGTTTGTAGTAAAACACAACATATAACTATCATCTACTGAAAACTCAAACGACGCTAATCTAATCCCATTCTCTGGACTACCACCAAGCTCATTAATAAACTTTGTACCAGGTCTGCGGGTTACTCCACCTTGAGGTTGGCATATAACATTTTGTGCTTTTTCAGCAGAGTTTTCGTAAGCCTTTAAGTCTACACGTGAACGCAATAATGGATCTAGTTCACCGGATGTAAAGTTAGTTTGTATGCTTACAAAGCGAGCCATTAATATCTCACGTCAATAAGTGAGAAGTCTTGGAATGCATTGGTAGGTTGTCCTTGTCCATCAATGCTCATAGCTTGGCGCATGTAACCACCTCTACCATTTTCTCCAGGAGTTCCTTGTGCTACTACTTGCCAATATTGAGACTTTTCATTTTGATCGGTAATAGGCATTGCGAGATGCCAAGCCATTTGGTATTTCAGTAACTGCACAAAATAGTGAGGTAATGCATATTCTGGAACATTATACTGATAGTCTACGTATACTTTTTCGTAGTCAGTCAGTATTTTATCTCCCATCAATCTATATTCTTTTCTAACAGGACCACCAACACTGGCTGTGTCGTACACAGCTCTTGGAACGCCAACCATGTCTGATGGCATTTGATATTGGTACTTGTATTCGTTGGTTGGTGTCGTAATTAGCCTAGCTAACTGCACCTTTTTAAATGAGAAAGACCAGGGGTAACTGGCCAATGTTTTAATCTTAATATCAGGATAAAGTCTGTCGCAGATGTTTGCTTCATCTGTTCCTTCTGTAAATGAAGAAATAGGATTTGCGCCCAACATTAATAATGAGTCAGAGCATATTCTAATATCGGTATCACCTGTTGCCATTTACTTTCTCCAAATGTGCAAATAGGTGAGAGCCTAAACCCCCACCTTCTGCATTATTACTATTACTAAGCTACGCTTATTGCAGTACCTGCTGATACATCGACAACGCCAGCAGCGTTAGTTAATACAACATGTACGTACATTGTTGGCGCATCTGAATCATAGTTCCAGACAATATCACCAACTTTAAGTAAGCTAGATACTTCATTGAAATAGCCTGAAGCTGCTACTGCTGTATAAGCATCAATAGTTGTGTAGTTCCAGGTTTGTGGTGCATCACCAGCTTTAGACTGTCCGCCCGCCGCTACTAATCCGTCTTTATTAAAAGCCATTTATTTTCTCCTAATATTAAGATTCACGACATGTGAGTTGAACAATACCTTCAGCATCAATCGCTACTGATGCAGCAGAGAACATAGCATTCACAAGGAATGATGTTTTTTCTGGTACATAGTTGATTTCTGTTTTAGGACCAATACCTTCAGCATAACCCATAGATTCTTTATGGAATGCAAAAAGAGTTCTATCTAAAGAACCATCAACAGCTAAACCACCTTCAGCACGATCGCCTAATGTGTGGAATGTGAAACCTAAGAATGTATTGATTTCACCAGCAACTAAAGCTTTAACAGTGTTAAAGTCAGATGATGTTACTGCTGTTTCTGATAGTAAAGATGCTAGGTTGTTAGCATGAAGAAGAATGTGACGATCTTGCGGTGGCACGTTGTTCTTATCTAGTAACTTCTTAGCTTCACGTAGTTTAGCTACGTTAAGGTTTGTGTCAGTACCACCAATGTCGTTGGCAACTGTGTTAGATGTACCTGAAGCAGCAAGTGCGTCAAGAATCAATTGATCTTGTCTACGGCCAATAGCGTTCGCTACTACTTGAACTAACTCTTGTCTTTCGTCAAAATTAACTTTTTGTTGCATGAAAATGTCTGAGTATTCAGCTGCATTCCAATCTTCGAGTGTAGCTGTTACTTGACTGAAGTCCACATTAAGTGGAGTTACGTCTGTTTGTGGTACACGTAGTGTAGCCACGCCTTTCCCAACTTTAGGGAATTTTACTGTTGCACCTTCAACGCCGCGTCTTTGTCTAGTTGCACCAACCAATTGTGCTTTCGCTTGGTAAGCCTGCTTAACTTCGGCATCAAAGAGTGTTACAAAAGCATTAGATAATCCAATAGCCATTGTTGTTTCTCCTTAGAAATTAAAAATAAAATTTAATCGCTTTGGTATGCCAGAAAGTCTGGGCCTGTGCTTGCTATTTACGATAGCCATTCGACAAGGTTACTTGCATTAAGGGTTGTATGATGGTGCTTTACAATATGCCTTACCCATGAATATACCACAGATAAGGCTTATTTGCAATGAATTACGAGCCGAAGTTTTGAGCGAAAAGCTTTTCTACTTTAGCACGATAGGCTGGGTCATTCTTATACTTCTCGTCACCAACCATTTGATATAGTTCGTCTTTAGAAGGTGCGCCTTCAACTGGAGCTGCTTCTATTGGAACACTGCCTTCATAAGATGATCTAAGCTTCTCTAATGCGTTGATACCTCTTGCTGTACCACCCATGATAGTAAACTCTTCGTAATCATCATTAGACCATATTCCTTTGCTTACAAGGCTTGCGCCCCATTTCTTCATACCGTTAATTCTGGCATCAGCATTAGGTCCAAGCTGCTTCATTTCTTGTTGGACGTTGACTTGGAATGTTTCTTGTTGCATAGCTCCCATGTCTACAACTTTACCAACTAGGTGATCTAAAGCTGATTGACTAACGCTATTATCTCTTGCCCAATCCATAACATGCTTTCTAACTGGGTCATCTTCAGGTGTATTACCAAAAGCTGATGTATCATACTTGCCATCAGCAGGTGCTTTATGTTTACCTTGAGATATTTGTTTCCTAAGGTCAGTCCAAGATTTTGCTATGGCTTCTAAATCTGGTTCAGCTTCTTCGCCTTTCCAAAAGTTTTCTGGCCACCAATCGGGTCTTTCTAATGGTTCATCATCAGCATTTTCATAATCTTGCTTTGCTTGTAGTTCTGCTGGATCACGATGATCTATTTCTACTGCATTTGTATCTTGACTAACTTCCTCGGTTTCTGGCATTGCTCCATCGAGTAGGCCAGTCGATTCAGTTTCCTGAACACTAGGCTCGATTGCTTCTTCCATTATAGTTTCCTTGCTCTAATTATCCTTGCTTCTAAATCCCTAATTAACGAATTTTGCCCTTCTCGATAAAATGCATAACTAGGATCGCTTCCCGGCAAGGCTACGGGTTGCTCCAAAATAGATTGGCGTAACCAATCCATCAGTTTCTTTCCGTCTTCATCACCTAACACTCTTAATGTTAAGCGATCTAAATCATCTCTAGCTTGACTAACATCACGTACGTCAAGAGGTAGTGCTTGTTCTAAATCATCCCATCCTGCCATAATCTATCCTTGTTTTTTAATCGCAGCTTCCGCTACTTGAGTAGCCATCTCAGGATTTTGTTGCGCCATCTGTTGTGCTTGTTGTGCCATCTGTTGTTGCATCATCATGCGCTCTTGTGGGGTAGGTCTCAATTTCTGAGGTATACCTAGCTTCTCTGCAATATGATCTAACATAACATCAACTTTAATAGCCATTTGTCCTTGTGGTCCAGCTTGCTGTGCAATCTGTGCGTATTGTAAGATGTTCTGTACTTCATCCATGTTTTGTGCCATAGCTAATGGCGCTACTGGAGAAATCTTAATCTCAAGTCCATTGACTTTAAGTGGTAAGTCTATTATGCCACGCTGATCCATCACCTGCAACATCTTGGATACTAAAGGAATCATTGTTTCATTAATGAGCCTACCAAATGCAGAGCCGAGGTTCTGTGATAATTCTTTCATTCTTTCTACAACCTCAGTAGCAGAACGTGCTGACATGTTGTCTGGAGGTAATGACTCATCTAACAATGTGCGTTTAATGTTCATTCGCAAATCATTAATAACAATTTGTGATACATTAAAGTCACCAGCTCTTGGTAAAGCTTTAAGTGATTCACCTTGTGGTCCGCCATTACGTGCAACAGGAATAATAGCACCAGGCATAATCTTCACCGTATTTGGATTAAGCACTCCGTCATCAGCTGCTGTATACACACCACTAATAGCTAGAGAAGCATTTTTAAGTAACAACTCTAATGTTTTATTTAGTGTTTTAATGTCAGGCATTGCAGTGATTAATGGTCCGCGCCCATATATTTCACCAGCAACTTTAGCGTACCTAGACACAACCCAAGGACTATATTCCATTCTTTTGTAGAGCAATTCTGTCTTGGATTCTTTGTGTATAATATGATAACAATAGTCACCACGCTTTTGATCTAATACCGTTGCTTCAATTAGTTCAACTTCGTCAGTTGGCTTTTGATCTATTTTCTTTTGTAGTTCTGATGGAATTTTTGCTTCAGGCCATTGTCTTTGTATTGCTTCACCTTTGATACGCATACGTCTATATACATTATCTACTTGACCATTAGCGCCTTCCTCAATTGAAACAAGGTATTGTGGAACTGGAATAAAGTTAATTGGATTAATATCATCACCTGGTTGAACCATCATAACCGCAGTACCTACAGACAAGTCTAACAAAAACTCACCAATGGCAATGTCAAAGTTAGACTGCTTTAATGCAGCAAACAATCTTTCGTTATAGACATCTAGCGCTGCTTGTGCATCAGCATTTCGTTCTTCAGGAATATCTGGTCCTGGTTCTAACCTACACCATTTTCTTTGTGGAGGGAATATGCCTGACTGCATCCTGTTTGCAAAACGCTGAGTAGAGCTGATTGCAGTAGAATCAAACACACGATTCATTTTCTTACTGCCACCGACCTTACCATCATAATGTCCGTCATACAGATTGCGCTGTGGTAATGCAAACTCATAGGCTTCTTCGTATAAGTTTCTAAAATCTTCTTTTCTAATTAAAGCTTTTTCATGTCTGTTTAAAACATCTTCAGCTGTTAATCTCATCATTGCTACCATGATTATCCTTTTTTATGTCTGTTTGCAAAATTACGTGCTGCTTCTTTACTACCAAAACCCCATTTCTTTAATGCAAGTTTTAATCTTGTTGGTCTACCTTTCTCGTCTGTTAAAGGTCCAGCCATACCGCTAAAACGAGCAGCGAAAGATACACGCCGACTATCAGTGCCAGATCCTTGCGGTCTTTTAAGGTTAGCACCTTCTGTTTTTTTAAAGTGTTTTCTTCCTGCTTCATTAAGTCCACCCTCTGGATTTTGATATTTTTTAGCAGGCATAGTTAAGCTTTCTTCTTTTTAGGAAAGCCAGCTTTCATCTGTGCATAAGCTTTATCAGATATAGTTGATTTCTTTTTAGTCCTGCTAGTACCTGCTTTCTTTCTTGCATTAATGTTTGCGTATAATCCTGGCTTATTCATACCATTCTAACTCCAAAGTTGCGTATTGTGCAGCATTGCTTACATTAGTTAATCGAACTAAATAAGTAGTTAATGGGCTTAAGATATATTCTAACGAACCACCATCACCACCACCTGCTTTCTTTTTAATCCCACCAGCTACTAACTCAGCAAATAACTCTGTTCCTACATTAGTTACTGTTGGGTCTAATAAAGCTGCTGTATTACTTGTGTTACTAATAGTGCGATTTCTTCTAACAGCGGTTACGCTAGTGCCACCTGAGGCAGTTGCTCCCTCATATAAATATAATTCTGCATCGCCACCACAAATTGCACCAAATGTTATGTGCATGTTTGTACCACTACCTGAGGCAATCACAAAATCTATTGAAGCACCATCTGCTAAAGGTGTACCATTAGTTCTGTTTTCATATAAAAAATATGCACGCCCTTCATGTAGCCTATGATGATTAGTATTAACAACGATTAGTGGTCTTTCACTACCAGTAACCTGCTGGTTATTATCTATGTCAGCTTGTGTTAATACAACGTACCTAGAATTCGTGGTATCTGATTCTCTTTTTACATTAATAGCCATTACGCCCACTCACTATATTGAATGCGTAAGCATCCTATGTTAATTAAGAAGTGAGAGATAATCTCACCTGAATGCCATTCAGACTCAGTCCATTCAACACCAAAACCCATACCCCAATATAAATGCCAGCTCCACATATCTTTACCTTATTGTTGACATCAAACCTGATCTGCCTCGCATGGCCCTTCTTCTTGCAGCGGAAGTAGATGCTACATCACTTTTTTCTCTTACTGCTTCTTGTTTGCTTGCATTAACTTGCTCTGTTGGCGAATATAAAGCTTTTCTAGCTTTCTCCAAAAATGCCTTTTTCTCAGGGTTTTTTTCTTTTTTTAATGTCAGTTCTGTAAACAGCCTAGCCAAGAGTGGACCGCCTTTTAACTCAGATGACCATGTATTATTTTGCATATTTATTTACCTAGTAGTTTTTTAAGGACTTTCATCATTTTTTCTCTGTCGGCTTTGTTGTCTTTTTCTTCATCTTCATAATACTTGTCATAGCCTTCGTCAGTCTTTTCGTCCATCTTCTTTTCCATTTGCTTCTTCAGCATTTCTTTTTGTTTCTTTGTTAGCTTTGGTTCTGCCATGTTAGCTCCTAGTCTTTAATGTTATCGCGATAATCTAAAAGATACGACTTGTAATCATCTAAAAATTTAGCACGTCTTGTCGGTTTGTTTCTCTTCCCTGCCCACCAATAATTTTCCCATAGCATCTTAATACTTTCTACTCCAGAAGTTACCAAAGCAATATTAGCTTTAGGTTTCTGCAACAAATCATAAACAGCTAATGCTGACTGTTGTCCAGTGGTTAGTTTAGATGCATCAGTAATCTTTCGATCAATTACCTTTTGTATGTAAGAAGGAACTTTCTGGTTGTTTTTTTCAAGTAACATTTTTGCTCTTTTAGATGCGGTGTATAGTGACGCGTCCTCAAATTGCATTAACCCTTTTCCTGGTCCATCTACCTCTACGCCACGCTTAATTATCTTTTGCCTAGCTTGTGGATCTAGTTGAGACTCATGATATGCTATAGGCAGTATAACGGTATCAACAATAGATTCTTTGCTAATACTAGGATCTTGTCTTTCTTTTAAACTAGCAGCAAGCTCTAATGCAGATACTGAATCAGCATCAGAAAGCAACTCGCTTCTTATTGTCTTTAACCCCATTTGTTATCCTAGGTAATTATACTTTTGTTTTAGTGCCTAATGTGTTGGCAGTTTCCATTTCTGATGGCAATGCTTTAGCTAACAAGCCACCTGCTCTTCCACGTCTTGACCTTAACGTAGCCGCTTCTCTTTCAGCACCTACATCTCTTGTTTTAATAACTGGTACAGGCTTTGGTGCTGGCGCCGGTGCTGCTGCTTTTGGTTTTGATTTTACTACTCCACCCATAATACTATCCTCCTAGTGTTGTACTAGCTTCATCATCGATGCCAGTCTCTGGTGTTAATCTTGTATCAGATAAAAGCGCTCTTGATCCGCCAGCAAGTCTTGCTCTTTTCTTTGCTGCCATCTCTTCTTGCAATGTTCTTTTCTCTTCTTGTGCGTCAGCTCTTGCTTGCTCTGTCTCTTTACGAGATTGTTCAATCTGAGCCATAGCAGCTGAATTATCTGGCGTTCCTCCAAATAAACCACCCATGTTACTTTCTCCTCATAATATGATAATCTTTCTTATCTGAACTATATTCTTTCATCAAACCCTCTGATTCAAACTTTAAGCATTTTGCCCATCGCATAGCTCGACTATCACTGGAGTCTACCGTAATTTGCACTCTATGTAAATTAAATAATATCTCACAGATATCAAAGAATGTAAATGCAGACTTAGTCATAGCTATTGGGTATCGTCTAGCTTTCTCATCGAAAGTAGACCACGCCTCACCCACACCCTTCCATACAAGCACCATACCAAAAATAGCGACAAGATCACGCTCAACGAAAACAGCAACAGATGGACCGCATTCAGACTGATGATTGATATGATTCTTTCTATCTTGAGCCGACATGTGTGGAAACCCATAGTTGTCTAATCCTTTATATTGTTCTACATAATATGGTTGATAAACTCGATAAGTAACTCCAGTCACGCTTGGCATGAACTTATCTAAATATTGTTGATTAAGAAAAGACGTCAAAGTCACTCCCTGCAACTGTTGGCGCAATCAATGTACTAGCAGCTAATGGACTCTTAGTCATGCGCTTATGTTCACCACCACCTAACATTAAGTAGCCAAACGCATCACCAATGTGTGAGTGTTCGTTTTTGTTTGGACTATCTTTGAATCGCTCATGGCCCGCACCAACTGCTACACGTTTAAAATGATAACCACCAGCCAATGACTTACGAATCATCTTACATGACTTGTGTATCATTAGACCTGGCTTACCGGCAATCAATCGTTGCATTGGAGCTGCTGCCCCTTCACGTCTTACTCTGAAGTTGTTAGATGCAGTTGGCTGTGCGCGTAGTCCTAATGTACGTAAGTAGTCAAAGGCTGTTACTTCATAGATAGCATCACGTTGCATACCAGCAGGATCGCCCCACACTAACACTTGTGCCTTAGGGTACCTAGCATTGAGTTCAGCTAGTAACTGATTACCAAATCTTTCTAGTCCCATATCTTCAGTAACTATCTCATGTAATACAACCCAACGTCCATTTGCTAGGCGCTGACCAATAGCTGCTGCTGGAGTTAAACCAAAGTCAAGACCAATATGTAATGGAAGGTTAGGATCGTACTCTACCTCATCTGAACTCATTAAATTATCATCGTACTCCGGCCATACAGGTCTGCCTTCTTGTACGTAAGTATATTTACCCTCAGCATAACAGCGCACCCAGTCCAAGTTCTTACCACCCAACATTTGTGAATAGTAACCTGCTGGTAAGTTCTTTACATTCTCTGCTTTAGGATTCAGTTTCCACCATCGTCCACTAGCAAAGATATGATCGTTTGCTTCTGGATTATCTGGTAGTTCATCTATCGGTACTTCTATAACACCACCGGGTTGTTGAAAGAAGTCCCAGCCATACTTACCGGTAATCGGTTCTTTCTCTGCTAGACGATGCCACCAATGATCGTCATCCATTGGGTTGGTATCCATCCAAACACCATGCCATGTAGGACCACCATCACGCTGAGTAGGATAACGACCCACCCTATGAGTAAGACCGTCAATAACTGCCTTAGGAAGTTCTCTAGCTTCATTAACCCACGCCCCCGTTAGTTCAAGTGATAATAGTTTTCTTACATCTTTAGGTTGATCCAATGCTAAGAATATGACCTCACAATCGATTCCCGCAGCATCTCCTCTGGAGGGGAGACGTATGTGGTGCGTGATGGGTGGGGTATATAACATTGGACCAAAAGTATTCTCAGGAAATAACTCCTGCCATGTCTTAATTGTGGTAGTCTTAAGTTCTGGATACGAGTTTCGTACGATGACAAAACGGGTATAGCGAATGCCATCCTGTGGGGAGGGCTTTTGTCTAACGGCACGCATCATAATCTCAGCAGCACAGGCGTATGATTTGCCTGACCCAACTGGTCCCATTAGTCCGCGGACAAACTTATTAGACTGTAAGAATCCATATACCGCCGGCGATGTGCTAAAGTCCAGGTCAATGCCCGGACCACTGAGTGCTTTTTTACTGCGCTCTTTTTTATTGCTCATCGTCTATATCTTTGAACTTCATTGTCATTAGACGTTTGAGTTCTTGGTTTTCCGCATATAGCGTATCAATGATCTGCATGACTCGAGAGTTATTCATGTTTGCCATCTTAAATTCTTCACGCAGTTGGTCAATCTGTAGCTTTATGTCCATTATCTTTCCTCCACTGTTTCCAAAGTTGTAGTGTGTGTATTGCTTTGTCTATATCTTCATCGCCATTGCCTTTAAGGTCAACACGAGTGACATACTTAATAATAGTATGCTGCATAGGATTAAGATTGTTTGCCATGGAAAACTCCATTGGCTGTATCTTCATCTTAGTGTAATGGTTACCACCGACTTGGGTGTCTTTAGGATTCATCTTTGATTCCTCTTAAGTTGTTAGGGTCTAGTGCTTTCTTGGCCATAGCAATGCCAAGGTCGGATTTGTAATTAGGATCAGCTAATATATCACGCGCCCATTGCTTTGGGTCTCTTCGTTTCGCCGCAAGGTCTTTTACTGCTTGAAGATATTTTTCTCTAGGACTCATCGATATCGCTATCTATTATAGTGGGTGCTTTAATGTTAATACCAATAACGGATGGTTTATCCGATTCTTCTGGGTTATCTAATAAGCCTGATGCTTTTGCTAGTATGCGTAACACTCCGGGCTTGTCCCACATCTCAATAGCAATCTGCCCATCCTTATCAATCTTGATAGACTTAATTGCTTGCAGGGCATGCTCCGGAATATCACGACTTGGTTTTACTCTTACTTTACCTGTCTCATCCCATTCCATAAAGTCAGTAATCTTGGTGTTAGCAATAGACAATAAGGAATACGCGACAGCTTCTCTGTTGGCAGCTAATGTTGTGCTGCGCTCCAGATTCTTTTGTAGTGTTTTCACACCACCATAACCCGCCAAAGACGGGATAGGTTTATTCTTGTTTTTAGCTTCACTCATTAAAAGGGAAGATCGTCCTCGAGTTCGGCCACAGTCTCAGGCGCTGGTGCTTGATTACGTACTGGTGCGGATGTGTTGGATGCGGATGCCGCGACAGGATTACCAATTCGTAAGCCATAATACTCCGTGCCATCTCGCTGACTTTTGTTACTGTATAAGTCTACGTAATGCTCCGTGCCATCTGGTAGTAATACTTTACCACGCCAATCAGCATGCCAATCTTCTGTCTTACGATCATTCTTAAAAATACTTCCGCTACCTGGTTTACGTTGATATGGTTGTTCAGCCATGTTCTTCTCCTATATAGTCATATAAATGTACGACAGCTTTACCGCCATCGACTGCTTCACCTCTAGCAATCTCAATGTACTCAATCTGACTGTCATCATTATACATGCCAGCCTTCATTAATGCATCTAATATTGCCTTAAGTGTGTTATCTAAGTCAAACTTTCTTTTAGATCTGGGGTGTATCATTACACTAATTGCTACTTTCTTTTCTTCAAAACTCTTGGCATTACTTTGCTTCACTACAAGATCTACTGCTTTAGTAAACTCTACACCTTCTTTACTGATGTATCGTCTATGTCCATTAGCACGCCAATAACTATTGACGCTTGGTGGATAAGGCAGTTCTAATCTTATAGTTGGACTCATAATCTCTTTAATCTGGATTTTAAGTCAGATGTTAAGTAAGCCTTAATAGCCTCATTAATTAATCCGGCCTTCGTCTTCTCTTCTGACTTTGATGCTTTATCTAGCAGCTCAACACTTTGCGGTGTCAGTCTAACTAGAAATGGTTTTAAATCACTCATAGTTCCTCTCCTTTATATTTAGTAACAACTTTCTTAATCCTGCCTGGCTTACGCTTATCTGCATCTTTCTCTTTCAACAGCCATCGTTCGTATTCCATTACCTCTGCTACTGCGTGGAGTGAGACTGATCTACCTCCCATTGGAAAGCCCTTAGTTACCTTCCAATAGCCATCAGCCCTCGTCCACTTATACTCCAACGGCTCACCCTCGTTGAACTCTTTACAGATCCACTGGTAAAAAGCTTTCAGCTCCATCATGAATCCTTATTGTGCGTTTCTTAACTGAATCAGGTAAATAGATATAATCTTCTAACAAGCATCGTGTTGCTTTAACATCAGGTATGTTTAACTCTACATACAGATGTGCTTGCTCGCAGCTAGTAAAATGTCCAATATATCTAAAACTTTCTATTGGTGTAGTAACACTCACTACTAATACAAACTCTACTATCATATCCCTTCCTCCATACATTTAGTATATCTCATAGATACATTGTGTCAACTGTCATATATGACATTTTTAGCGTTAATTATATGTACTTGCAATTTATTTTAGTTGTGTATATAATCAATCTACGGGACCATAACCCAGTCCACCGGCGGTAGAGCATGACCAATGGTATAAACAAGTTGAATCAAGGGTATCCTTACAGGTACAGTTCCTTGGGTATATAGGTAGACACTATATATAAACCAGATAAACGAGAATGCTCATCACTTTATGTGATTATCCCTTTTTACTACGGGTGAGATTGTTATTGTCTGTAGTTATGTTACCCACACGATCAGGTTGCCACTCGGCAATCTTAACAAGGTTTAAAAACATGTCTTTAAAAACTAGCAGCAAGGCCGCGTCGAGTCCATGCACGAACCTATGTAAGTACATTCAGACAGACCATGGTGCGATATGCTCCGGGTGCGGACGAGATTACGATGACTTAGAGCAATGGATGTATATGTCCCGAGAAGAAAAGATAGCTTGTGTTAAACGTTGTAAGGAAAACCTAGCAAAAATTTGCTTGTAACACCCCTACCTCACAGTCAGGGGACGGGGAGGGAAGGTGTACCCTTCGGACAAAGCAATGTTATTTTTTACCAGTTCACCATGCAATTACTAATCTAAACTAATGGGATGATTGCACAGCCTAAAGCGTTCCACTCGCAGACATGCCACCTTATGTTGTACAGCTATACGTCCCTTTAGCCTTGCAACTCTTTCAATATGTCCCCAGGATTCTCACCACTTGCCAGCCTACGCTCGACTATGACCAAATCCTGCTCACTCTTCACACACTCAAACACACTAGCTAATAACTCATTGTGTAACTGATTTGATTGCTTAGCACTGACAGGCTTTGCTTCCTTCGCTATCTTATTGCTTTTGCTTATCCTTTTCTTCATTAGTTCCCCTTTGATTTCCCTGTTGTTGTATGGTTCGATTGGTGCGTTAGCTATTCGACTAGCGTCCTCATTGCTCAGACTGTCATCGTATATAATGCGTCTAGTTGCGCCCTTAATCATAGAATAATGACCGCTGACCTTTTTAACTATCCCTAACTTCTGTAAACGTTGTATCTGTCTTGATACACTCGGCGCAGTGATTCCCAAGTCGTTCCCTATCCTTGCCAATGACACATAAGTAAACCCCGCTTTGTTGCAATAGCTCGACAACACAACCAACACTCGATAGCTTGCTAATGTCATACGTTTATTAATAACTGATAATGGCATGACGCTGAACTTCCGTTGGTCTGGTGCGGGTGTCTTCTCTTTAATCTTCGGCTTTTTTGGTAGGCTGTATTCCATACCTTAATTATACCAATTTAAAAAAGTGTTGCATTAATCGATATCTTTGTTATATACTTATATCAACACGACGAAACGTGTTTTTCTTAACAACTATATAAGGACTAAGACAATGCAAACAATAGACAGAATGATAAAGGTAAGACTGGAAGATGTGGGTTTAATCATGTATGAAGCAGATGGCACACCCTACGAGATGTCATCAATGGTGGGAGTTTATGAAGACGGTTTTGAAGATCGTGATTTTGACGCCCTATTCAACTGCTACTTAGATGAGAAATGTTATAGATGGTTTTCTGAGTCTGAGTACAGGGACATTCTGAACAAGCTATCAAATGCCTTTTTGTATCCGCTTGACGATGGCGAATTTATTTCCGAACTATCAGACAGTGGCATATTAATGAATATCAAACTTAGGGAGGTTGCATAATCATGACTATAACCACAATCAAAAGAATTACGCCAGACATTGAAGCAAGCGTTATTAATCAATTCAAAGCATGGGCGCAGACAAAATCAGGACAAGATATACTGATGGAGTTCGACACGTGGCACGCTTTCGAGGTTGAGGGAGGAGCTTTTGTCGATGTCAATTTCTATGTAGATGAAACTTTAAACCTCGATCTTTACCCGTGCAACACAACCAACTTTCGCGAGGATGGCAACACAACCACTATTTATTTGTCATCAGACCACACCAACCAAATTTCTTTGACTAGCGATGAAATTGAAAAGCTGTTGCCTAAATGGCTGATCGAATATTATAAGACCGAGCATGATTGGCTTAGAGATGACGCGCCAGTATTAGAAAATAGCATAACTGACGAGACCTAATTGGTCGAAACCAACGCGAGTTGGTCTTATGCAACATCTTAAAAACTATATAAGGACTAAGAAAATGAGAAAAGTAACCGAGCAAATAACAGAAGCATTCTTAAATGGTCGTAAATTAACAGTTGGCAATTCTATGACTGATGGCAATTCGATATTTTTACACGGCAACAAAATAGCATGGCGCGATGAAGGCGAGTTATATATCTCCATGTGTGGTTGGGGTACACCTACAACACGCGAACGCCTTAACGGGTTATTACGTACTATCAATGCAGATGTTCGTATTCACCAAAGAAACTATGAGCAATTGTTGGTTAATGATAAAACAAAGGTTCAAATTCCAATGATACAAAGCAACGCGAACGTGATCGTTCGAGTGGAGGTGTAAACATGAACATCAAGCAATTAGTCAATTATATGTATAAATGCGCGGAGATGAACTGCGACACATGGCAAGAGCCATACAGGGACAAGTTCGAGGCTTGGGAACTGTCCCACGAATCAACATGGCTTGAAGACTATGAAGACATGCAAGAGGAATACGGCGTTACATGGTCGCAAATCAACGAAGCAATCGACATTATCAACGCGGAAGCAACCAAGATGACAACGCAATACATAGTTGAAACCGACACCATCTGCGATGGTTGGGTTAATGCTTGGCATACTGACGGCGAGCCGCAAACATTCCCGACCTACAAGCAAGCGGAGAAAGAACTGGAGGATTTCTTTGCAGACATTAGCGAAGCATACGAGGCGGAAGACTTACCCGACGAATACAACCGCGAGGATTACCGCATAGTTGCACTGACGAGGGTTTAATACCCGAAACGCCCGCGAGGGTGTCTGCAACACTTTAATAACCATATAGGAATTAATCAAAATGAATATAAACAAAGAAAAGTTATTCGATATTTTAACTAAAAAGCTTAATAGAAAATGGTCAAAAAAAGACTTAATGGCGCTTTATTTGGAGGATACGTTTTCTAATAACAGACCGCGCTTATTTCATTTTATAAACGAAAACGAATACAAGCTAATAACAAAGGATTAGTGATACCTTCTAGCGCCTCACGGGGTGCTAGGGGATTATCATTTTGATAGTCATATTAATAACTATATAAGGATTAATACCATGGAAGATCAATTTATCCAACTACAACTCGAGGACGCCTCGCCCGAGGTTAACGAAGCCTTACTACCTTATGACATTGTTATACGCGTAGACGATCAAGGCAAGCCTTCAAGCTTCACGCTCGAGCTTAACCACGAACACCGCAACGACGAAACTGTTGTAGATTATTACGACAGCTTAAAGGGTGCGCCATCATCTGGAAAAGCACTGACAGCGCAAGAGGTAACTTCATTTATTGAAATATCACCGCACGACAGCGCGCAACGCCTTGCAAAGTGTATAAACCAAGGTAAGGACTTGAAGCGCCTTATTAAAACTTATGAGCTTGTGGACGCTCCCACGTTCGAGAGGGTGTCTGCAACAATTTAACAACCATATAGGAATTAAAAAATGGATAACATTAAAATCGTGTTAGAACGTAGCACGTTCAAAGACCTGTACGACTGGCAACAGCTTTGCACCACTGCCAACGTAGATCAAGACGTTCAAACCATCGTCATCAACTGCGCACCAAGCGACATAGGCGCGCGGAAGGATGTCGAGCAATGAAATATATCACCTATCTAAGAATAAGCACCAACGAAACCAAGCAAGTCTATGGAATCGACGCTCAACGTGCCACAGTAATGGCGCATATTAAGGCGAACGATGGCGAGTTGGTAGCTGAGTTCATCGACCACGAAAGTGGACGCAAGACTTCCATCGAAGACCGCCCCCAACTGCATGATGCTATGGCATTGGTTAAGTCGACGCCTGACTGTAAGTTATTACTAGCTAAGACTGACAGGGTCGCCCGTGATCTGCATTTCATTAGCGGACTACTTAAGGACAACGTGCCGTTGATCGTTGCGGGTCATGAACATATGACGAAGCTCGAATGGCACATGCACGCCATGATTGCCGAACATGAGGCCGACATGATAAGCCAACGAACCAAGCTCGCACTCGAGCAAGCCAAGGCGCGCGGGGTTATCCTAGGCGCACCACGCGACCAGATACAACGCATTAGTAAACTGGGAGGTATTGCAACGCATAACAAGTCGAAGCAGTACCGCGAAAAGATCATGCCATTAATCAACCAACTACTAGATGACCCTCAATACTTAAGGCGAGGCAATAAACACACGCCACACCTTGAGAAGATGGCGGACAGGTTGCACGAATTAGGCATGCGGTCTGCTCAAAATAAGCGGATTACCAAATCCACCATTTACGCACTTTTGAATAGGAAATAGACTATGAATGACAAAAAAAACGCAACTGTCCAGGGGCAACAGACCCCAAACATCGCCGAGGGTAAGCTTACGCGCGATGACATACTGAGTGGCTCGCAAGTAGCTGCTGCAATGGGTAGGAACCCCTACCAAACTCCCAACGATCCATTAAAGCATGCCTTCAATGCCGTAAAAGGTCTTGAGCGTGAGCCATTGAACTTTGAAGCATTGCATTGGGGGACGCAGTTTGAAGTACCTATCATTGAAGAGGCTGTCCAGAGGCTTGGGCTGAAAAACACAGTGACTAACTTTGGCAAAGCGTTTTATCACAAAGATGTGCCATTAGGTGTATCCTTGGACGCGACAGCTGAAGCCAGTGGTCAAATTATCACAGTTGACCCAGAAAAAGGTATCTTTGTTGTAGATGACGATGAGATTGTGCTTGAAGGATTAGGCATTATCGAAGCTAAATTGACATCTCAAGAGAAAGAAATAGAACTGCCTGACTATCGCGGGCGCATACAACTGCAAGCGCAGATGGATGTAGTACAAAGTGAGACAGGCGTGCCAGTAAATTGGGGTATAGTCTGTGTCCTGTATCGTGGTATCACATTACGGATGTTTGTATTCAAAAGGAATGAGGCATTAATTCAAGAGATCAAGGATTGTGCTATTGACTTTGACCGAAGAGTGCAAAAGTATCGTAACAACGAAGAGACTGAATGGTATGAATTTACTAAGGTTTCAGATGCTACCAGCATTTATGACCAGGCTAGTGATGAAACACTATTAGATGATTCTTTGGCGTCTGATGTCGGTAGTATTGACTTAATGTACAAACTGATTGACGAAACGAAAGAGAAGATTGAATCAACTCAAGCTAAGATTATGGCTGAAATGCGAGATCATAAACATTTGATTGCCGGGCCATATCGTGTGACATGGGGTGAGTTGAACTACAAGGCAACACCCGAGAAGATTGTGCCTGCGAAGCCTGCACGTACAATCCGAGTAAGTAAACTTAAAATTAAACCACTATAAGGAATCTATATGGAAACTAATACCATAGCAAAAGCATTCTTGGCGGCGCAAAAAGCCTTTGCCCCGGCATTGAAGACATCAACTAACCCACACTTCAGAAGCAAGTACGTTGCTTTAGATGGGTGTATCGAAGCAGTCATTGACGCACTACATACCAATGGCTTATCTATGATTCAAAAGACACACGACTGTGACACAGGAATCAAGATTGAAACTATCCTGTTGCATGAATCAGGTGAAACTATGAGTGGTGGTATTCTGTACGTGCCTGCAAATAAGCATGACGCGCAAGGATATGGCTCAGCATTGACCTATGCCAGACGTTACTCTTTAATGACAACAGCAGGCATCGCACCAGAAGATGACGATGGCAACGCTGCGGTTAAGGCAGAGCAGCCAAAAAAGGCATAAGCCTCAGTCTTCCAGGCAAAGATCCAATAGTTTGTAAAGACAAAGATGCATTCTTTACTAAGCTGAAAGAGATCGGCGAGAAGATTGAGGCCAGTAGTTTAGAGACAGATGCTAAGGTTGAAAAGATCACAGCATTGCACAAGGTGAACGACTTTGTTATTAAGGGATTGAGTCCTGAGGTAGCACTGAAAGTCAAGTATAACTTTGGTGAGATAATGGTGAGGCTAGGCGTTCATAACGAATAGCCCCACTATGTATTACATGTATTACTTGTTCATTACGTACATTGTAACTTCAAAGCCGAAGCGCATTTCTGTTGCTTTAGGTGATGTCCACATAATAGTTTCCTTGGTTCGTTAATCAAGATATTATTATGATCTACAGTGTACGTTTGAGCATCCTTAAAATCATTAATAAAAGGTAGATTAATCATGAGTCAGATATACCAGTATGACCATACCAGTGATGCAGAATTATACAATGAAGTCAATCCACTATTTGATATTCCTATGGTCCCGTTGCTGCAAGCTATATTAAAACAAGCAGTACATGATGCCATTAAATTAAAGCCAACCAGTCCGAATAAATTAGAAGCAACTCAGTGGCTGTGCGATGAAGATAACGAGATGTTGCAATTATGTTTGAGCTGTGTAACAATGGATTATCAAAGAATGATTAGGAAGGTAGCAAAGCAAGGATGGAACCTAAGTTTATAGTAGTAGATGAGTACGGCGATAGCCTTCGTGCATTCTTTTCAAGAGAATCTGCGGAGGCATTCGTTAAAGTACGCCCGGAATGCAAAGTCGAGGACATTCCTGTACTAACTGATGAAGAGTTTGATGAGTTATACGGGTTACCACCCTTCTGAGCTGTCCTCAGCCCCGTCATCAATACTTTAATATAATCTGATACTAACCCCTCAAGTGCCATAAGAAAACCTCACCACGGGCTTTATGCAAGGTCGTTTTTAGTGCAGAGCCTTCGGTTTTGGTTCAACGAGATATAAATCTGCACCTTCGCAGTGAATCATAAGATAATCTTCCTCATCGTCACTAAAAAAGATTCTGATAACAGATTGATCTTCATCTGGATCTTCAAGCAGCTCAATATTCCAGATCTTTTTACCAATTAATTTGTCAAGTAAAGCAGCCTGATTAGAATCCGCTTCGCTTATACTATTTTCTTCGTCCATCGTCCATCCTCTTTTAATACCATAGGCATAAGTTTAGGCTGACCATCTATAATCATGCCGCAACCAATGATGAATCGATTTTTAAAGTTCTTAGCGTAGTCGAACGCCATAGATTTTTGAGAAGTTAAACAGCCAACTTGCATACCCCAATGCAGCGCATCTGGATTGCTGAAATAACCGATAGAAAATTTTGAATGATAATGTCCCTGGACACAATGCTTACCCATCTGCATAGATAACTTTAGTACGTCAGCACTCATGCCATGCGTAAAGAAGCAGCGTGTACCATCAGATAAGGTAAGAGTTATGTCATCCACCCATTCCCATCCCGGGCCAACACCAAGGTATTCATTGTAAGACTTGAGGTAGTCTTTAGGTAGTCCATACTTTAACGCTCTGCGATAAACGAGAGACGAATGATTGGAATGTACTAGGATCATCCTAGGAAAAACCTTTTCCAACTCATAGATGTATTGCCTAGACAGTCGCAGCTCATCACCAGCTGATGGTAGGTCAGGGTTACTATCGTGCATACTGATAGCGTGCTGATCGAGTTCATCACCGATGTTAATAACTAAGTCAGGTTTGTATTTCTTCTTGAGTGCTTTGAGAAAGTCGAATGCATCTTGATGGTGGTAAGGGATATGAAGATCGGATATAACTAAAACTCTACTATTCTTTGACATAACTGTTACTCATGTATTAGATAGTATAAGGATATCATATATACCGCAGGTTGCAACTACTCGTAGATGCGCACACCACTTTTACTGATAGCTAACATCTGTCTGCGTGGCTTGTCTGTACCTTTAGGAAATGCCACATGAATCCAGCTTCCAAATTCAAGGATCAATTGGTCGAACTCTATCGAACTTCCAGCAAGAGTCCGCATAATGTCGTGAACATCGCCAAAGCCAGGACAAGTAAAATCTGCCGCAAGGCCGTATGTATGGTACGAGGTATCCTTAGAACGCAAAGCGCGGTTAAGGTCCATAGACCTAAAACCACTAGATACACGAATAGCATGTCCATCAAGCTTAGTCCTAACAAGTTCCAGCCCCTCCGCTAATGTCACAAGGTTGAATTTCTGTACATCGTTCGGTGTATTATCTATGTCTAGTCTGGTTGCTGTGTTACTGAAGGTGAGTTCTTCTAAAGTAAAGTGTGGAGTGAGTCTGGTCATTACTTACTTAGACCTTTTTGTTTCTCATAAGTTCGCAGTCCAGCAAGTCCCAGTAAAGCAAAGGTAAGTTCTAATAGAATGTCGGATTGTAATACAGGTAATACCACTGTGTTGCCAGTGAGTAGCAGCACCCATTGTGTGATAGGTGCAAGTAAAAATATCCAAGCAAAGCTTAATGCAGACACCCAACCTAAAGCTGGTCTCCATCCTGCTACCCATATACTACGATGGGCTGCTTCTATCTTGTTTGTTTCTGCTTGTGCTAGGTTCAGTTGTGTAGCATTGGCAATTAGCTCGGCCTCTATGGCTTGCTTTGCTTTGTTAGCGCCATTCTTATCTGGGACAACTCGATCAATAACCGTTGAGATTAGGGGAAGTAATACATTAATCATATAAACCATCCATATAATATACAAGCAATGACAGGGCTGATAGGCAGCACTGCTAATAGTGTAATTATTGCTAAAAAAATCTTACGCGTAAGTAAGGATTGCATAGCAATAACTCCATACTAATACCAATGCAAAGCATACAATGACTGTAGTTTCTTTCATATATTGTTTACCACAACTGCGACCACGATAGCACCGAAGCCTGTCATGCAACCCCAGATGAGTTTGTTAATCATAGACTCTAAGCGATCAAGTCTATAATGTAGTGTAGTATACCTCTCGGCACACAGCTTCTCATGAGCTAACAGTTCTTCGTGGGGTGTCATTCAACTTCCCAATTCTGTGAGTTCAATTTAACTCCATACTGCAACAGCCATAGTTGTTCCTTGAGCTGGTGCAGAAAGTACAGTTGATTGTATTGTATGGGTCTGTGTTGTTGATGTATCTAAAGAAGCTCCTGTTTGCCCTGTCAATCCTCCAGCAATTCGATTATCATAATTTTCAGTAACTCCTGACCAAGTATGAGCATATAAATCTCCAGTTGTTCTAACAGCAATTATAGAAGAGCCACTACTAATTGATGGAGTAGTTATACTTGTAGTTATTGAAGTTCCCCCAACTGCATTAGTATATACTGGTGTTGCTGATAGATAGTTTTCAATAGTATATACACCTATTCCACAACGGAGTTGAGCAACTACAAAACTAACACTAACTGATGTTGTAGATGATCCGATAACCGCATACCAAATTGCGCCGACAGTTCCTCCGTTGAAGTTTTGGGAAAATTCTGCAGCTCGTGTAGCAGAAACTCCGCCTATTGTTACACTAGAAATCGCAGTATTAGAAGGATCTTCAGAACTAATAGTAATAGCAACTAGACCAGCAGGAATAGTTGCGGTCGTAAAATTGTAAGTTGATATGGCTGAACCTATAGCATATGTGTTTATGAATGTTGATGTAGCTATGTTACCTTGTTGAGCCTGACCTAAAAACATTAACTGTATCCCGCTCATGACAGATTACCTGATATAGCACATACAGTACCACTAATAAATAATATGGTTGCTAGACCTCTTGTTTCCAAAGTAACTGAAGCTACATTTGTATTTGTTCCAGCAATATATGCTGTAGTAATTGAACAAGTTATAGTGACATTACCTGCTGTGTTGTTAAATATTGTGATTGCATCGCCTTCAGAAAAAGTAGAATTAGGAATAGTAATAGAACCACCTGAACCTACTTGAACATATTTACCTACATCAGAGGTAGTTAATGAATAAGATGTTGTTTTTGTACCAACTGCTGGTATGTTTGGATAACCTACTGTACCTGTAGCTCCAATATCAGAATCTACTAAAACATTAGAACCACCATTTTGAAGTGTTCCTGTAAAGTTAGCAGTCGAAGCATCATATTTAGCAGTATCTGCATCATAGGCTTGTACTGTGACACCAATATCTGCATCCACAACAATGGTAGCATCGTATGCCTGTACATCTGAGCCTATAGCTAATCCAAGGTTAGTCCTAGAGGTTCCTGCGTCAGCTACGTCAGATAAGTTGTTTGCTGAGGTTAAGAAACCTGCTGAAGATATAGCGGTTACTTGCCAGGCTGATCCATTGTAAATGCGTGTCTCATCTGCTGTCGTATTAAAGTACCAGTCACCAGCAGTAACAGGATTACCATTGTTATCTAAGGTTGGATCAGATGCTTGTGCGCCAAGGTAGAACTCATCAATGCTATCCTTAATTGCTTGTGCATCACTTGCTGAAGTCGCTGCATTAGTAGCTGAAGTAGACGCGGCTGAAGCTGAGGATGATGCTGCACTTGCTGAACTAGCAGCGTTAGTAGCAGAGGTACTGGCATTGCTTGCCTGAGTGGTTGCTATGCCTGCTTGTGTTGTTGCAGTAGAAGCTGATGTCGATGCGGATGATGCACTTGATGCTGCATTGGTTTCGCTAGTGGCTGCATTAGTTTCTGATGTTGCCGCATTGGTTTCGCTAGTGGCTGCGTTACTTTCAGATGTACTCGCTGAACTTGCACTACTTGAAGCACTAGACTCAGAAGCTGCTGCGTTACTTGCACTTGTTGAAGCTTCACTAGCTTTGGTTGTTGCTGTACTAGCAGAAGTCGCTGCATTAGTTTCTGATGTAGCTGCGTTAGTTTCTGATGTAGATGCTGCCGCTGCACTAGCTGCTGCCGCTGCTTCACTTGCCGCTGCACTAGCTGCATCAACTAATAGATCCCATTTAGCTGCATCGGTATTGGTGAATATAGGTTGTGAACCAGAGGATGTATGCGCTGTATTACAGAGGTAAACATTGTTGTTACTGGTATCTTTAACTAAGTCACGTTTGTTATAGGTTGTTCCTGCTGCCCAGTCACCTCGGTTATCACCAATGATCTCACCAATAACTGGATCCCCGTTAGCATCAAACGCTAAGGTTTTGTTTGCCCGAACAGTGTTGATAGGCAATGTCATATTGACTGTAGTTGGATCAGTGTTAGGTGCGCGTAGTGATCGGTTAGATTGTTCTAAGTTTTGTTGGGTAAAGATGGTTAGACTATCAAACTCATCGTTTAATGCTTGAGCAAATAAAGGGCCACCAGTAGTAAAGTCTGTTGATCTTTCAATGGCTCTATCGCCAACAATAGTAATACGATCATCAGCGTCTGGTGTAGTAGGTACATTCACACCAACAACAATAGTTACGCTACCTGTACCAGTACCACTAATAGATACTGTATAATCAGTAGTAAGTGTAAGTTCAGTCTCATTGAAGTATACGGCAATGTCTGTTTCAGACAATACCTCGAACGCAAAAGCATAAGGACCTGTACCAGCAGATCCTGTATAGACTATGCGCCTAGTTGTGTTTGATATATCAATTGCCATATGTTTTCCTCTTTAAAATTCTAGCATAATTTGGGGTTTTAATCTAGTAATAACTGTATACTCCCTCAACAGCACTCTCTAAATCTTTATCTTCTAGATGCATCTCTAGGTCAGGATAAAACTCTTTCAATTCTATCAATGCCTCTTTGTATCCTGTGGTCATCGTTCTGCGTAGAGTTCTTTGAACTTTGCCTAGGTCATCATCTTCATACATCATATCTGCTGCATCAATTACTGCATCCTCTAGCTCTCCACCGGCAGTAGCAATAACAATCCATTCGTTATACATCTCAGCTGATAGTTGATAGCCGTGTAATTTCCTTGGAGGACTATATACTGGAACACCAGCACTAACTAAGGCTCGGTATCCTTCAGCAACTTTACCTTCTGAGTTTTTAAATGGATTAAATGCTTCTCCCCAATTGCCTTTTCCTATAGTAACTATATCACCAGTTAATGGATCTAATGCCTCTGGAAGCTCATCATTATAAAATGGAGACCTAGATGTATACTGATTCCATGCTCTATCGAATCCATCACCTAATGCAGATATTGGCCCACCCTCTGGACTGCCCTCTGACCTCATAACATTAGATCGTTCTGGAGACATGATTCTTTCTACTGTAGCCATACCACTGCTATATACGCCTAATGGAGATCCACCAATAGCAACATCAGCAGCCTTCTTCCCTAACTTATTTAACATGTTATTTAAACTAGCAGCACTACTCATAGGGTCGCCAGCAAGAATGTCAGTAAACTCGGAATATCCTTGTAGCATAGGGAGCTGACCAACAAAGTCATAAACACCCAAACCTGCTGCTTGCACTATTTTATCGAGTTCTTCTGCTGTAGTTTGTTCTGCGGTATTAGCATATGAGTTGTATGTAAAGTATTCAGCTATAGTGGCTGATACACCGATTAATGTGGAGATAGGTTGCAAGCCTTGATACGAGACATAGACCTTATCCTCTCCGACAGATACTGGTGTTTTGTCCATGAAGTCTTTAATCTGATCTTCGCTTAAATCACTTTTGTTGTATACATAAGAGTATGGTTGCCATCCGGTTGCTTCTAATGTTTTTCGTAGCTGTCTATTAGTTGGACCTGCGCCAGTTAGTTGTCCTTGAAGAGCATAATAGGCAGCACCTCCCATCATAGTCGTACCTAATGTCATCTTCGCTATAGCTGCATCTGCTTCCACGCCACCTTTAGCTACCGTTCTATAAAACCCTGGGTTAATCAACTGTAATGGACTTCTCTTCCCAGCCTCGATAACAAGATTTGTTGGAGTACGAACAAAGGGAAAGAACATCTTAAGTATTGGAGATAACTTGCCGCTATTTATACCACGCTGTATGTCAGCCATAGTGCCTGTTAGTTCTTTAGTAAACGTCATCTCTTTAGCTCTTTCTGTAGAAGCTGTTAGGATGTCATCTGTTGGGTTAGTTCTTATCTCAGCTAAATAATCTGAAGTAAGTTTCTTAGCAGTCTCTTTGTCAATACCTTCCTTTAATCTTGCACTATAAAATACCTCAGCTTTTTGTTTTGTTAGGAATCTAAATTCTCCAACATAAGCCACTCCTTTAAAGAACTCGTCCTCAGCAAGTAATGTTCTGCCCGGCAAAGTAACAAACTTTCCGTACAGCCTTAACATATCACTTGTTGCTTTTCCTATGGTTGAATCTCCAAAGTCAACATCAAACTCATTGCGTCTTGCAAACTTATCTAATTCCATTTTAGATGCTTCATCCATGCCTTGATTCTTGACGAATGCTTTTCCAGCTAATCTTCCAGCATCTACAATGGAGCCAAAGTATCCTTGAGCTTGATCGACTACAGCGCTCATCCTAATCGCATCATCACTACCAAATACACCATTACGTACCTTTCCAACAATAGACATCATAGCTCGCTCAACTGGTTGCATTGCGCCAAACATAGCGTTACCTGCTATATTCTTAGCATGAGTTATTGGGCTAGATAATAATCCATTAATCCATGTAGAAAGCCAAATATCCTTAACAGCACCCATACCAAATGCCGCTCTTGCAGTACGTGCTTTTGATTCAGTTGTGGGTAATGCTAAGAATTGTCTTGCTCTTTCTTCAGTGCCAGACCTTCCTCCATGCTCAGCAATGAAGTTATCAATCTCTTTCAAGTTTCCAGAGCTTCTTAATTCACCAAACATACGCAATGTTCTACCATAGTCAGCAGTCCTTCTGTCTACTGCTTTAGATATTTCACCAGCTAATGCTAATGTCTGGTCAAACTCAAGTCTTAATGCATCTGTTGCATTTACACCTTGGTCAATAATCTGTCTGGCTAATATCTCTGCTTTATTGGTAACATCTAATTGCGCCATCAACATCTTGTATGCTTCTGTTGGATCTGCAATCGTAGGGTTGTTAGGGTCTAGTATTCTAGCTAGATAGTCACTAGAGTATGGAGCCTTGCCTTCTACAGTAAAGTTCACTGCATTATCCCCTTGCTCTCTAACATAGGCATAAGCTTCATCTTGTGTCTTAAATTGCTTAAATGAATTGCCGTCTTTATATACTGTATACCTAGCTCTGCTTAATTCCTCAGCTATTTGCTTAGTAGAGATTACTTTCTTTTCACCAAGATAAACATCACCAACGACATTAATAAAGTCTTTAACGCCCTGTGAGTCTTCAATCTGATTAACATTAAATCTAGGTGAGATTGTAGCTTTTGCTCCAACGGTAGCGCCTTCTGCTGCTGGGTCAACAGGCGTATCTCCATAGCTCTTTAATACGGCATTTACCTCATCGTCAGTAGCATTTGGGATAATTAAGTATTCATCAGAACTTGATGGTAATTTGCTACGCTTTGCCATTAAGTCAGCGAAATCTTCGCTTTGAGTCGTAACCTTTTTAATAACTTTAGGAATTATGCCTGCAACCTTGGTTGGTTCTTCGTCAGTAAATGTTGGTTGACCTGTTGGTACTAATACGTCTTGATCTACTTCCTCAGGAATATCGTCTGCAACATCTTCTTGTAATACATCCTCGGCAGTAGCTAATGGAGTAATCTCTTTAGTTACTTCTTCTAAGTCTTGCTCAATACCAACCATTTGGTCTATGTCTTGATTGATAGATTGTTCTTGTGTAGACATAATTATTTAGCCTTTTTCTTAATGATTTTCTTAACGCCCTTTGCTACAACCTCTGTAACCGGTCCTACTTCACCAATAAGTTCTGCTGCTTGTTCTGGCCCTTCTTCATACTTCCATCCAGCGTCTTCCAACATACCTTTAATATCTTCTGAGGTAAATGGTATAGCCCCATATATTTCCTCAAATTGAGCCAGGTTACCTTTACCTTCTGGGTCAGGACTAGCCATGTTTAATAGTCCACCAAGTAAGCCCACAATATCCATTGGTGTTCCAAGAGCTTGTACACCACCTTTAGCTGTAGCGCCAGCCATCTTCTTATAAGCATCTGGAGTAGCTTTTGTTACATCAGCTAATGGCTCTGTTACAGCAGCAGCGTACGTATCCATAAGGGATGGATCTTCTTTTGGAGAGACAACAATTGGATCAACCATAATACCTTTACGAATGTATGCATCGTCTATAAACAACTGTTCAATATCATCATTCATTTGGCATCTCCATTACAATCTGTCCTTCATAAATATCTTTTAGAGTGTTACGATTCTTCATTAATCGTTCATAGGTTCTTGGAGCTAAGTCCTTACCTTTATACTTAAGTGAAAGAATCTCTGCGTCAGTAAGTTCAGCAAAGGCTTCACCAGTAGTAAACTGATAGTCAGTTTTTTTAAGATGTCTTGATACAGTAGAGATATGTTTTGGTAAAGCTAATTCTTTGTATTTCTGAGCAGTCTTCTCTGCTATCTCTATCGCAGCTGTTCTTTGGTCGAACTCTTCGCCATTGCCTACAGCTCTACTTTGAGCTAGTGATAATTCAAATCTTGCATCAGCAATCAATGTTCTTAGTGGATTGTCTTGATTCATTCTCATTACAGTCAAGTCGTCAATCCGGAGTCTGTTATTAATAATATCATTGCCTGCTTTCAATGTCTTAGTAACTTGCAAGTATTGTTTTTTAAGATCAGCTGCTTGAAAGTAACTAATATCACCAGCGTAAGCCTTATTATCAATTGATCCATAATCCATCTTGCCAAGCTGTACTTGCAGTGATAAGTCAGAAAAGTTTTCATTCTGTATTAAGCTAGAAGCTTTTTCGTTGTTAATCTCTTTAAGCAATTCAACTGATAGTGGATAATTAATAGCTTTAAGTTCATTCTTAAACTCTTCCCCGCTATAAACTTGAGAGGTAAATTTATCATACAGGTCAATAAAGGTTTCTTGTTTAAGATTGTATTGAGCATCTCTTTCAGCTTTCATGAGAGTACCTTGCTGGTCAATCTTATCAGTAGCTATTTTAATAATCTTCTGTATATTATCTGGAGTATCTAATCCTCTTGCTGCTAGAATCATGCCCCACTCACCTCTTTCCCCGTTATAGAACTTAGAGATAGTTTTGCTTTCAATAAGGTGGTTAGCTAATTCGTTCTGTATACCTGAGTCTACCTCTGCATTAAACTTAGCTACATTGTCACTAAATGTCTTAGGATTCCTTCTAAATACCGCAAAGGAATTAACCTCCCTTTCCTTTAAGAAAGCAAGTTTAGATAAGGCATCTGAGTCAGTTCTTAATGTACTAGCCCAATATTGTTTAAAGAAGTTAAGTTGATTTTGTGACTTGACTTCATTCTCTGCCATGTTTCTTGCTTCTGCCGCATCTAATGCTTTCTTTACAGTAGCTGCTCCAATGGTTGCAGCGGATGCTCTAAAGTTAATAGATGACTCAGGATCAATCTGAGACAATACATTGGCGTATCCATCTATATTCGCATTAACGTC
>Ga0209305_1000260_pt1 | contig 39097 bp, 26 predicted proteins | sample COGITO_mtgs_1103_FD_184792 | JGI IMG/M metagenome (GOLD analysis project Ga0209305, IMG submission 184792) | Pelagic marine microbial communities from North Sea - COGITO_mtgs_110321 (SPAdes) (version 2) | ecosystem: Environmental > Aquatic > Marine > Epipelagic ...
TAATAATTCGTTAAGTGTTGCATAGGTTTGGCTATTGAGTAGCGGGTTTTGCCAGTTACTCGTTGTCAGTAGTGAGGCCGAACTGTTTGTCTTATGGCTGAATGGCGCTGCACTTTGATCCGCAGCACTTCTTTCTGATAATCCAGAACCTGATGCATTAAGGCCTGATATTATCTTTTGGTAGTTATTTTCTAAACTTTGGGCTGTGTTTTTTACGAGGCTACCAAGGTCTAATTTGGATAAAGGCTCAGGGCTTTTAGAAAATATCTTTTGCTGAATATCCTGGAGTTGCTGAAAAATGCTATTAGCATTTTTTGCTCCGCCTGAGTGTTGAGAACTTTTGCTAAGCGCTGAAAACTGCTGGGCAAGCTGGCTCAGCTGAGCTTCTGCACGGACTCCTGTATTATTCAGCGCGTTTTTTAAGCCTGCGCTATTACTAACGTCACCACTGCTGGGTAATTGTTGAAACCAGTTTTTGACTTGTTCTGTCGGAGTTGATAATGGGGTTGATGAGTGCAGCAGTTTAGGGTCACTTGTTGGGGTATTATTAGGCGCTGAGCTCTTGATTGAATATTGATTTAAAGATTGGTAGGCCAAGTTTGCTAAAGCTTGCTTTGTTGTTTGATTATTGTCACTGGTGCTCGAAGCAGTGTGGGTACTTGTTGTCTTGGCTAGGAGGCTATCGACTTGAGCGGCTATCGGGTTGGTAGCACTTTTGCTTTCTGACATTAACAGGCTGAGCTGATCAACTAATTTAGCTAATCCCGATGATTGAATATAAGGGATGCGATCGGCTAATAATTGTTGCATTGCGGCCTTAGCGGCGACTTGTGCAGGGGATTGGGTGGAGTTCGTCGATTGGGGTTTGTCGTTTGGGCTTGTAATGATCTTCAGCTCTGGCCCCGGCGCTACTTTTACGTCGAACTGGCTTCCTTTTTTAAAATTTTCGGTACTGATTGTTTCAAGTTGTTGTTGGCCTATTTTTAGTACTACTTTGTAATGTTGCTCTTCTGAAGATGTTTTTTTCTCTACGGATTCCCCTTGCGCACGGGAAGCTTTAATCGGTTCTGAAGAGACGACTTCGGCTTTCAATACTGGCGCAGGTGTTCTTTCGGCTTTAGTGGCAACCACTTTGACCAGTTGTGGATTAATAAGAGGAATTCTATCCATAAATTTAGTGCTTTAAACCGTGATAACATATTGATTATAGAAGGTTAATTGACTATGAAAGTGTTGTTATCGTATCGCTTTCAGCAGTATTTCATACTATCGACCGACTTAGATCAATCTTGAGGCTTACATTTAGTACCTGCAAGCATTGAATCTGTTTATAATACTCGCATAAATAAGCCCATTACTCAGCACTAGAAATAGGAAATGTATGACTTGCTCAGTTCCTGCCGATCCATCAAGCAGGTTTACCACGCATTGTGATCTGTCTGCAGAGGGAGTTAGCTGTGAACGAGATGATCGAATCCTGTTCGAAGATCTAAGCTTGTCTGTGAAAAAAGGCGATCTTATTCAATTGGTGGGTCCTAATGGCGCGGGTAAAACAACCTTATTGCGTTTAATGGCGGGCTTGAATCAAGACTTTGATGGGCAAGTTTGCTGGTATGGCGAGAATATTCAAACCTGCTTTCATGATTATGCGCGACAGCGTTTATACATCGGTCATCTTTCTGCTATTAAAAAAGTTCTTACCCCGTTAGAAAATTTACGCTGGTTTGTCAGTAGCTGGCCAGAAGTGAAAGAAGATGATCTGTGGCAGGCTCTAGATGAGGTGACTTTGGCAGGCTATGAAGACGTGCCTTGTCAGCAATTATCAGCGGGGCAGCAGCGTCGCGTAGCTCTTGCTCGATTGTTAGTGACGCCTACTCCACTTTGGATTCTTGATGAACCGTTTACCGCACTGGATAAGGCTGGGGTTATTTGGTTAGAAGGGCAGCTAGCGCGCCATGTTGCAGCGGGCGGCAGTGTTCTAATTACCAGTCATCATGCTTTGAGTGATATTCCCGCCTTGCGCCAAATTGAGTTGGGGATGCATAAATGAGTTTGGTAACGGCAACGATTAAACGTGACCTAGTGATAGCGGCGCGAAATCCCGGTGAGTGGTTAAATCCTTTAATGTTTTTCTTAATGGTTTTGGCACTTTTTCCATTAGCGGTTGATCCTGATCCTAAGTTCTTATCGAAGATTGCCGCAGGCGTAGTGTGGGTTGCTGCGTTATTGGCCACCTTGTTATCTCTTGATGCGCTTTTTAAAGCGGATGTTGAAGACGGTACGTTAGAACAATGGTTAGCGTCGGGTGAATCGTTATATGCCATGGCCTTAGGAAAGGTGTTTGTGCATTGGTGCATTAGTGGCTTGCCGCTCACGTTGGTGGCACCTTTATTGGCATTAATGATGAATTTGCCAGAAGATGCTTATAGCGCTTTGTTTTTTAGTTTGTTATTAGGTACGCCGATATTAAGCCTGTTAGGCGCAGTGGGCGCGGCTTTAACCGCTGGCGTTCGCAGTGGCGGCTTGTTATTAAGTCTGGTTATTTTGCCTCTTTACATTCCTATACTGATCTTTGGTGCCAGTGCGGTATATCATGCGGGCATTGAAATGGAATATATCGGGCAATTAGGCTTTTTAGCCTCGTTTTTATGTGTATCGATGACGCTGACACCTTTTGCGGTAGCGGGTGCGTTGAAATTGAATCTTTCTCGTTAGTATAAAAAATAGACTTTGGATATTAAATTATGTGGGAAGCGGTAAAGCGGCTGTATCACCGAATGGGGTCGCCAAAATGGTTCTACGAAATATCAGCAGTTTGGTTGCCTTGGTTTGCGATTCCCGCCGCGTTATTCTTAATTGTCGGTGCTATCTGGGGTTTGGCTTTCGCACCCGCAGATTACCAGCAAGGCAATAGCTTCCGTATTATTTATATTCACGTACCGACCGCAATTCTTGCTCAGAGCGCGTATGCCATGATGGCGATTGCTGGCGGTATCTTTTTGATTTGGCGTATGAAAATGGCCGCTTGGGTGGCCGCTGCCATTGCGCCTATTGGTGCAAGCTTTTGTTTTATTGCATTAATCACCGGTGCAATTTGGGGTAAACCGACTTGGGGAACTTGGTGGGTTTGGGATGCGCGTTTAACCTCGATGCTGCTGTTATTGTTTTTATATTTTGGTGTGATGGCATTACAGAAAGCTATGGATACTGAAGAGAACTCAGCCAAAGCCGGAGCGATTTTATCTTTGGTTGGTTTAGTGAATATTCCTATTATTAAGTATTCCGTAGAGTGGTGGAATACTTTGCATCAACCGGCAACGTTAAAATTGACCGAAGAATCGACCATGGCAATGGAGATGTTAATCCCTTTGCTGATTATGATTGTGGGTTTTTATCTCTTATTCGCCACCCTCATCTTTATGCGTACTCGCAATAGCGTGTTATGGCACGAGCGCAAAAAGAACTGGGTGAAAAAGCTGATACAGGCACAAGCAGAGCGCTAAAAAGATAGAAAGGAAGAGTAATAATATGTTTTTTGACAGCTTTGCAGAATTTTTAGCCATGGGTAAGCACGGTTTTTATGTGTGGCTTTGTTACGGCATTACCGCCTTGGTGATTATTGCAAATATCCTTGCACCGATTCGTCAGCGAAAAAAATTGATTGAACAACAGACGCGCCTTCAGCGTCGGGAGAAGAAAAATGCATCCGAAGCGTAAGAATCGATTGATTCTGATTTTATTCATGGTTATTGGTCTTGGCGCGGCCGTTGGCTTGATGATGTTTTCGTTAAGCCAGAATATCGATTTGTTTATGACACCGACTCAGATTGCCAATGGTGAAGTGCGTCCAGGGCAAACGATTCGTGCCGGCGGCCTTGTTGTCGAAGGCAGTGTGATGCGCAGCAATGATGGTTTGAATGTTAGCTTTGCTATTACTGATGGCGCAGTGAATGTTACGGTTGAATATGAAGGAATCTTGCCGGATCTCTTCCGTGAAGGTCAAGGCATCGTTGCCATGGGCAAAGTTGATTCACGCAAGGTGATGATTGCCTCAGAAGTATTGGCAAAGCACGATGAAGAATATATGCCGCCAGAAGTACAGTACGCATTAGATACTGCACATAAAGACGGTGTTGAGAACTTGAAGAAGAATGCAGCAGAAAAAGCACAGGGCATTCAATCTGAGACTTCTCAAGAATCTAAACCACAACCCTCTACCGAGAAGCAGTACTAGTTATGGCAGCTGAATACGGTCACATCGCACTTTTAATTGCCCTCGCATTTGCGTGTGTGCAATCGTTTGTTCCATTAATAGGAGCACAAACTAATCGTACTTGGTTAATGCAATACGCACGCCCCATGGCATTAGGGCAGGCCACTTTCTTAATCATTAGCTTTATCGCTTTGACTTACTGTTTTGTGGTGGATGATTTCTCTGTCGCCTATGTTGCTAACAACAGTAACAGTCTGCTACCGACATTGTTTAAAGTCAGTGCCGTATGGGGCGCGCATGAAGGGTCTCTTTTATTATGGGTATTAATGCTGGGTTTATGGGGCGCTGCGGTTGCTCTGTTTAGTCGTAGCTTACCCTTAGATATGGTCGCTCGGGTGCTTGCGATTATGGGTTTGGTTGGGGTTGGCTTTATTTTATTCACCCTTTTTACTTCTAATCCATTTGACCGTAGCTTGCCTTCAATTCCTACCGACGGCGCGGATTTAAACCCGTTATTACAAGACTTTGGTTTGGTTATTCATCCGCCGACCTTGTATATGGGCTATGTGGGTTTCTCGGTTGCGTTTGCGTTCGCTATTGCTGCTTTATTAGGCGGTCGTTTAGACGCGGCTTGGGCTCGCTGGTCTCGCCCTTGGACAACTGCTGCTTGGGTATTCCTAACATTAGGTATCGCTTTGGGTAGCTGGTGGGCTTATTACGAGCTTGGCTGGGGCGGCTGGTGGTTCTGGGATCCAGTTGAGAATGCTTCTTTCATGCCTTGGTTAGTGGGTACTGCGTTAATCCACTCATTAGCGGTGACTGAAAAGCGCGGAATCTTTAAAAGTTGGACCGTATTGTTGGCTATCTTTGCTTTCTCGTTAAGCTTATTGGGTACTTTCTTAGTGCGCTCTGGGGTTTTGACTTCGGTACATGCTTTCGCATCAGACCCTGAGCGTGGGGTCTTTATTTTGGCATTGCTAGGCTTATGTGTCGGGGGATCGTTAACGGTATTTGCGTTAAAGGCACCTACTGTATCATCCGCAGGTAAATTTAAATTACTCTCGCGAGAAGGCTTTTTATTAGCCAATAACGCGCTGCTAGTGATTGCCACGCTAACGATTTTACTGGGTACCTTGTATCCGTTAATCGTCGATTTTATTAGCCAAGAAAAACTGTCGGTTGGCTCTGCTTGGTTTAATACCATGTTTGTACCTCTGGCATCGGCGTTAACGGCCTTAGCGGGTATTGGCGCAATGTCTCGCTGGAAAGTGATGTCGGGTAAATTATTGCTGACGCAAATTTCAGGAGCTGTTGTGGTTGCTATTATCGTCGCTGCAGCTTTCCCCTTGGTTTATGCCGGAGAAATGAATGTTAAAGTTGCCTTTGGTTTATTCATTGCAACGATATTAATTGCCACGACATTTAGTGATATTTGGCGTAAATCAAAAGGTCAAATCCGTCGTTTAGGCAAATTAAGCAAAAGTTATTGGGGTATGGTGTTTGCGCATTTGGGTGTTGCTATTACCGTTATTGGTATTACCGTTGTGAGTAATTTCAGTGTTGAAAAAGCGATGAAAATGACTCCGGGTGATGTCGCAACGCTATCGGGCTATGACTTTAAGTTTGCTCAAGTCGGACAAAAGCAGGGGCCAAACTATATGGCTCATGTTGGCGTGTTCGAAATTTCAAAGAACGGTAAAGACATTGCGACCTTACATGCTGAAAAACGCCGCTATAAGGTGAAAGGCTCGATGATGACAGAAGCCGCGATTGATCCCGGTTTATTCCGTGACCTTTATGTCTCTATGGGTGAGCCTTTAGAAGATGGCGCGTGGGCGATTCGTTTGCAGGTTAAAGCCTTTATGCGTTGGGTATGGCTAGGCGCAATTTTTATGTCGATAGGTGGTACATTGGCCATTTTAGATAAACGCTACCGTATCCGCGTTAAAAGCGCTTAGTACTCATAAAGAATAGGTTGTAACTATGAATCGCATGTTGTTGTTTATCCCGCTTATTTTATTCGCGGTCATGGCGGCTTTTTTAGGCGGGGGTATTGGGCGTGAAAATAAAGACGTTTTGCCTTCACCTTTAATCGATAAACCTTTCCCGCAATTTATTTTGCAGCAGGTTGAGGCAGAAAAGCAGCTGACTCAGTCTGACTTGCAAGGTAAGCCTATGCTAGTGAATGTATGGGCTACTTGGTGCCCTACGTGTAAAGCTGAGCATGAATTTTTAAATACACTGGCGGCTCAAGGTATTCGTATTATCGGCATTAATTATAAAGATGACGATGAAGAGGCGAAGGTTTGGTTGCGTGATTATGGCAACCCTTACGAATTCAATATCAGTGATCCTAAAGGAAAGCTGGGATTGGAGTTGGGTGTTTATGGCGCACCAGAAACCTTCTTTGTTGACGGTGATGGCATTATTCGTGCGAAACATGTGGGTGATTTGAATCAGCGCATTTGGGAAAAATACAAAGGCACGTTTGAACAGATGAATACGCATGCTGAGACTGTCGGCAGTACTGAAACGGTAAGTTTTTCTAAAGGAGAGGGTCAAAAGTGAAATTAATTTTAGCACTGTGCTTATCTTTATTTGCATTAACCTCTCAAGCCGTTATTGATGGACATAAATATCCTTTTGATAACGCCGTTGATGAAGAACGTTTTGAGGTTTTAGCCGAAGAACTACGTTGTCCTAAGTGTCAAAATCAAAACCTAGCAGATTCGAATGCCCCTGTTGCCTCTGATTTACGCGACAAAGTGTATGAGTTAATGATTCAAGGTCAGACCGATGACCAGATCGTTGGTTATTTAGTGGCACGTTACGGTGATTTCGTACGCTATAACCCGCCCGTACAAAAAAATACGTTTTTCTTATGGTTTGGTCCGGGTGTGATGGTGCTGATTGCGTTAATCATTATTATCAGTCTGACTCGTGGTGGTAAAAAATCGCAACCGTTAAGTGAAGAAGAAAACGTTAAATTAGCTGAGTTAAAAGCAGCCAGAAGTGAGAAGCAAGAGTCATGATGATTATTCTAGGTTTATTATTGGTTACTTTAGGGTTCATGGTTTGGCCTGCCTTTTCTAATCGTAATCACATCGCAAGTCGTGAAGCAGAAAATTTACGTTTATATGAACAGCGTAAGCAAGAGATTAACGAGGCTGACTATGCTGATGAAGAGCGAGAGCAGATGATGCTTGAGCTTGATCACGAACTCGTAGCTTCTGATGCTGATATTGCCAAAGGCAGCGATGCAACGCCCAAGCAAAAAATCTTAACCTCTTTTGTATTATTTATATTGATGGTTTCGGGTGTTTTATTTATTTATCAAGATATGGGCGCACAAGATGAACTCGTTGCGACCCAACTATTGAATAAAATGTCGAGCGTAAAATTAAGCGATGAAGAGCAGAAAACGCTAAAAGAAAGTTTGCGTAAAGCGTCTATCAGTAAGCCAGAAAATGGTGAGTGGCTATATCTTTACGCTCGTATGTTATTTGCCGATGGCCAATATATGGAAGGGGTAGCAACCTTTGAAAAAATTCTTGCTACCTTGCCAGAAGACGCTAAAGCAGATCGTGCGGCGACATTAGTGCAGATTGCTCAGGGCAAGTTTTACATTGCAGATCAAAAGGCTAGCGAGTCTATTTATTCTTATGTACAAGAAGCCTTGGTGCTTGAGCCCAAAAATTCTCAGGCGTTGGGTTTAGCAGGGATCTTAGCGTTTGAGCTAGGCCATCTTGAAGAAGCATTGGTTCACTGGAAAGCGCTCTGGTTCAACATGTCTAGCAGTCCAGAAGCGGGTGCTCTGGAGCAAGGTATTCAACGTATTGCAGAATCTTTAGAAGCGTTAGGACAAACCGTTGACCTAAGTTGGATGAAGCGCGCGGAAGTTAGAATTCTTGTATCGATTAGCGAGGAATTAAAATCTCAGCTGAAAGACGATGATGCAGTTTTTGTTATGGCAAAAGCGGTCACTGGTCCTGTGATGCCTTTGGCTGCGCTGAGAGTTATGGCTAAAGATCTTCCAATGGAGGTCGTTTTAAATGATAGCCAAGGTATGGTGCCAGGATTGGCGTTGAGCAAATTTGAAGAAGTTCAGGTGATTGCACGAGTTGCCAAAGGTGGGCAGCCCATGGCCAATTCAGGCGACTTTCAAGGTATAGTGAAGCCTGTGATGGTTAAGTCGGATGATACGGTTGAGTTGGTGATTGATCAGATTGTGCCGTAAATAAACGGTTGTCATCAGCAACATAAAAAAGCCTTGAGGATATTTTCTCAAGGCTTTTTTATGAATGATAATTCGTTGCTATTTTTTAACTTAATTCAATCAATCGATTACCACTTAGCGTAATGATCTTCAGTAAATCCCCATTCACCGTCAAGATGAATCCTTTCTCCCTTAATAAAAATCTCGCCGTAATAACGACCAAAATGTTGGGTGAAGTTTGTTGCTACAATCATGGCGTTTGTTTTGTCCTTACGTTGGCCCGCTGGCTCAAAATAAAGATTAATAGCGCCATCGTTAGAGCGTAGCGCCCAAGCATGATTGTGATGGTAGCGATCAAACTTAAAATCGACCATATCGACTTTGTGCATTTTATCGTCTATCCATACCGCATTCTCGGTGAAACCTGTTTCGACAACGCCTGCGGCTAAATTAAAGCCAAGGCGACGACCGTCTGGTAGTTTGCAAGAAAGGCTACCCCAATTCCAAAATGTTTCGCGACGCATGTAGCCCGCAGTCCAGTCGACAGAGGCGAGGGCACCAATTTCTTCAAGTACCAGTTTTTTATCACCCCATTCAATGGTGCCATTGCAAATCAACGCGGTTGATTTTTGGGTGAAATGAAAACCTTCATAACCGGCGCGAACGCATAATGCTAAGGGTTCAAAATCACCGGACTCATCCAGCACTGCATTAATTTTAAGCCCTGATGCTAACTCTACGCTCACAGAGCGTAAGCGAGGGGTGGCCGTAGCTTTAATGCTGACTTTATTTTTTCCTTTTTGAAAAAAGGCTTTGCCTGAATTGGGCTGAGTATCAATGTGAGTATTGAAAGCAAACGGGTTTATAAAGTTATGCTCTTCATAGTCGTTAGTTTCAGGATCGTAAATATAAACAAAGCAGTTGCTGGCAATTTTTAAATCAACAATGGCAATGCCAACAATTAACTGCTTACAGGTGAAACCGATGAATTGAAATTGGTTAAACTTCAGGCGTTTCGCTAGAGTGCCTTTGCGTTTATCCATGGCATTTCGTAGGTCGAAATCCATGTAGTTAATATCATGAACGCCACCGGGGAATATACCAAAGCTTGCCTGGCCGTCTTTATTAATCAGTACTTCTTTAGCCATAAAAGGCTCCTGCTCGCAGTAAATTTTTTATAATTACTGTCTATCTTGGCAGATAAGAATGGGATTGACTATGGCCCTATTTACCATAAGTAATGGCGTAATAAGCTAATGCTTAAAAGAAGCGCATTACCAGTCGAATGCTTGGCGTAAAGAGGCTAGGGTATCTTGATCGGCTTTAAAGCGTAATTTTAGGTAAATACCTTGAGCGGTATAGTTAGCGGCGGAGAAGTCATTATCAACAAAACCTTCAAAGTTAAAACCAATGCTGGTCCATAGGTTTTTCACAGGGCGTACACCGACCGAAAAACCATAACTGTTTTGTTGCTGCTCGCCCACATTGATTAATTCGCGGCCATGAACGCCCACGTCCCATGTTTCGCTTAATTGATGGCGCCACTCGCCCGCAATGTAGTGCACGGAAGATGCATAATCTTCGTTACTGTATTGATCTAAAATACGTTTGTAGCCGTACTGAGTCGCCAGTTGGTTGCTGCGGTTAAATTTCCAGTTCAAATGAGCGTTGTTAATAAGACGACGACTTCTATCTGTCGGGCTTGCGTTAGATGTCGAAATAGAGTCTTGCAATAAACGTGTTTGCAACAATATAGCAAAAGGCTGCTTGTAGGGGCGAATAGCAAAATCAAGTATCGCATTCATGTTCTGTTCAAAGCCAGGATGCGTCGCTTGCTTATAAAAATCCATACTGCCACCAATCGCCATGTAGCTATTTAACGGATGATACAAGCTGGTATGGGCACTGTGAACATTACTGCTAATGGCAATGCGTCGTTCCAAGCGATTAGTCCATTGCCATTGCTCAGAACGATAGCCCCAGCCTGTGCTAATTGCGTGAAAATCTTCGCTTGCACTTTGTTCGGCAGGCTGTGCTTGCTCAAGGTTTTTACTTTGATTGAAGCCAAAGCTCACTAACCAATGCTCATCAACTTTCCAGTCATGACTTAAACCCGATTCTGAATATAAACGATAGCCATCATTCTGTCTTTCTTGCACGAGAGACTGCTCAGCTTGACCGCCTTGCCAAGGTTGAGTTCTAAAGCCCATCGCCGTTCTTTCAAGGTTATTCGCATTAAATGAGCGCTCATAATCAGCGAAGGTAGTCAGTGAATCTGTCCAGCGATACTCAGCGCCCAATTTAATGCGATCATTTTCTTCGCTCCGTTTGCTTATGTCGGTCGTTGCCGTCACGTTTAAACGAAAATCTTGATTGAATACCGGTGCGCTAGCACCGATGCTTAATTCATCAACAAAGTTAATACCGTCTGCAGATTCTTGCATGTTTGTGTACAAGCCAGCATTGATCGAGCTGCTATCAGTCACGTTATGAGTCAACTTAGCAGACGCTAATTGCTTATCGAATCCAGTAGAAATCTGTGTTTGATATAAGCCTTCTAGTTCAAGCTGGTTTTGATCACTAATATAAAGAGTGGCATCAATCCCTGTGCTTTGCTGATCAAGATCTGCTTGGTTTTGTTGATTTAGTCCAAAATCCTCATCAATACGTTGGGTATAAGCTGTAATTTCAGCAACAGAGGTTCGAAGTGTTGCTTCCACTTTTTTAGCGCTGGCATTTTTCTTTTCTGTATCAATACCGGTTTGACTTGTTGGGCGAGTTTGCGCAACTTCCGCAGAAAGCGTGAGGTTGCCCAGTTTTAATGTTGCATCCAAAGCGTTGAGTTGATTACTTTGACGATCTTTATTTTCATCAATAACGGTAATGCCTGCTTTTAATGTATCGTCTAATAATTTTATTCCAGCTCGGCCTCCGATTAAGTGCCCGCCGTTAACATTTTCAGTTTCATAATCTGCAACAATGTAGATTGGATTAAATGCACTATCCGTAGAGGCGATAGGCGACTTAAAATATAAGCTGCCATCGCTATAATTGAGGCTGTAATCTAGATTGCGTGTTAGCGTTTTTGTTTCCAAAATTGTTTGATTGTTCAAACGATCACGGGTTTCGATACGAATGCTTTCAGAATTTAGAACAATGGATTTATTGTTTAACTTATATAAACCTGAAGTACCATTGGCTTGAATCTCATCACGCACAAAACTTGAATCAGTTTCGCTAGCAAAACCTGATAATTCCAATAAATCGTTTTGATAAACAACTTGAGCACCGGTTAGGTTGCGTACATAGCGCGAAAGCTCGGTTTTATCTAAACCAGTATTGATATCACCATAAAGTGCGTAAAAACGTTCTTTCTCTATTTTCACATACAACTTGTCACCACTACTTGCGTCTTGACCTTGTTGGCTAGCATCAGCGTATAGCGTGTAGTATTCCCCAGGCTGTACAAGCGTCGCGAAGGGCGTTGTTTCTTCTTTAGTCGAGTCGTAAGCCGCGGTCACTAAGTAGTCACCAGGAATCTGACCTTTTGTATAAAAAGCTAAACGTCCTTGATGGAATATGTTTTCGTCTATCACGCCGTTTGAATTATGGCTGGCATCTTTACTTGCGTTATTCGCCCCAATGGATAAATCACCCAGGCCTACTAAAATCCAATCTCGTGGGGCTGGTTTCAACCATGAACGTATTTCATCAGTAACTCCATTGCCATGGTTAAACGAGAGTGTTAACTCACCGGTTTGAGTCGTTGGCTGTAGTCTAATAAATGCAATGCCATCACCTTCGACGTGATAGTTCAATTTATTGGTGTCGTTCAGTGGATCGATATCATATTCGTTACGCTGAAAAAGCTGAAACGGTTCTGAGATTTGTATTTCACCTTGAGTATTTTTACGTACAGGGTAGCCATTTTTATCTTTAAAACGTACGGCAATAATAGGAACCTGGATACCATCTGCAACCAAGGTCGTCATTTCAGGTACGATTTCTACTTTTGCTGGTGCACCTGAGAAATATACACTGTGCGCCAAATAATCGATTACGTTTTCGTCACGGTCTAAAATCTCAGCTACAAATTGATTTTCACCTTCTTCAATATTAATACCGCGCCATTCACTCACTGATACCGCTTTATTCTTTGCCCGCTTAATGCCTTCAAAATAAATGCTATGAACAGGTACACCGTTCAGCGTTAAACGAATACGATTATTTTTAGGGTGCTGAACTAGAATGTTGGTTGCGGAAATATCTGGGCTATAACCTTTTGGTGGCCATACCCAGTTTTTTTCAATACGTTTATTGGCAAACCAAGCATTATCTATCACGGGCTGCTGCTTAATAATAATTTTATCTTCAGGATTACCTGATGCTGTTGCTTGGTATAAATCCAACCCAGGAATCAGAGTCTGCGTTTTAGCTAGTTGTACATCAGCATCCAAACTAATAAGAGCAATGTCGGGTGTTGCATTTAATACTCTCACTTCAACACGGCGATTTTTAGCTCGTCCATCTTTCGTTCTGTTCGACATCAATGGCGTCGTTTGGCCTAGCCCTGTAATTCTTATTTTTTCAGCGGGTAAATCAATTTGTTGAGATATATATTCTGCCACTGCCGTTGCACGCGCTTCAGACAATGCTTGGTTATTGGCATAAATGTGATGGTTACGCTTTGCAATTCGAATATTATCGGTATGACCTGTGACAGAAATTTCTAGATTTTTTAAACCTTCTAAGGCAAAAATGACATCAGAAAGATTGTTTTTATCTTGTACGGTTAATATGTTTGATAGAGATTCAAATTTAGGGTTTTTTAATGGGTCAGCGTTTCCATTGGCTGGAGGAATGAATAAGTTAACTCGAGTTTCAGCTATTGGTGTGCTGTCTTTTAATAGCGGGCCAATTTCGTAATGTAAAATAGCACGGGCTGATAGTGTGCCTTTTTTAGCCGTGGAACTTACGAATGCACTGAATTTTATTTCATGTGACCATTCTTTCGGTTTATCGCCAATGTGCACAAAAATATTATTATCGCGATAATCATAAGGGTAGGGAGCACCATCTAATGTTAGGCTGCCCGCTTTCATCACTGTACCGTCAGGTAGACGTATTTCTTCGATAACATTATTTAAGGCTACGCCATAGCCTCCAATGTTGGCGGTGTAAATTATTTTTTTGTTTACTGGAGAAGCATGCTTATCAGAACGTTCTTCCTCGGTAAGAGGCATGAGTTCATTTAATAGTGTTTGAAGTACATCACCGTTCTCAGGTTTTTTTGGCTGTACATGAAAGTCAGCACGCCAGAGTGTGCCAGGCTGTACATCGATGAACTGAGAGTAGCTTTGGCCGGCATGAAAAAACTCATCATCACACGTTATTAACTCTAAATAAGGAGGTAATGTTGCCACGTCTAATTGAATAACGTGGGTGCCTGCGTTAATACCTTCAAAGTGCCACTGGCCTTCTTTGTCAGATACTACATAACGGCCATCTTCCATTATTACGCGAATACCTGCTAAACCTTCTGCCTCAAGGTTACCTTCACAATCGTCAAGAATCACGCGACCAAAAACATGTGCTTTGTCACGCATGAGGTCATCGATAATATCAATACTTGCGGTCGCAATGTTTGACTTTAGAATAGGATGAACAATTTCAGCAATGTTGGTTAGCCTTCCATTCGCATTGGCTGAAACCTGGCTAACATAAGAAATATTGATCACTTCTAAAGACGTTACTGTCGGGAAGTTAATGGTAATATTTTGACCATTATCGCTGATAGAAACATCGTTGTAAGTTTCATTGTTTACCTTAAGAGAGCCTTCAACATAGCGAAGACCCGTCGGTAATGTATCGACTAATTGTAGATTAGTGATATCCGATTCAATATTAGTCATTTTTATGTCGAAAGGAACAAAGTCCCCCGTGCTGGCAGACGTTTTTATACTGCTTTTATCCAATAAAATTCGATCGGATAGAGGGTCTAAAGGAATGTCGGCACTCAATAATAAGTTTTGGCTTGACCCGATTAATCCTCTTGAAACGTCATTTAAGCGATAGGGTGCTGTTGGCAATGATTGTATTACTTGATCACTGGTCTCAGAAGGAAAGCGAAATGCAAAGGCATTATTTATTTCAACACGGTAGTTGCCATTATTAACATAAGGAAAACGATAGCCACCTGTCGGGAAATTATAAGTTTTACCACTGCCATCTTGAACACTTCCTCCTGAGAAAATTTCGGCTGGAAAATCACTAATACCATCGTCACCAAAAACCCGTGCTAGAAGGCCGGTATTATTGTCGATTAAACGAATTGTTACACCATCAATTAATTCACCAGTATAAGCGTTAAATACTTTGCTATAAGGATCAAAGCGTAAAGATTGACTTGCTGAATCTTCAGTATCTTGTTCGTCTTGGTAGGTAACAGATACGATACTTTCAGATGTTAACGATAGGGCACAATCATTAATGGAAGCGGTATCATTTGCTGTTGTTTGAATGATGCCAATGAACTCGCCACTATTAATCATGGTCTCATGCAGGATTAATTCTTTACTGTCAGCGGGGTTGGTCGAATTGATAATGACGGTAACGGTATCAATCTGGTTATTATCAATATTTTCATCTAAATCAGTGATGCGGATGATTAAAGGATTTCCCGCTTTGAATACGTCACCTTGCTGAGCAGGAATCGCACTCGTCGCACATTCCGCTTGGGTGTTCGCATACGAAAGCTGCGCATTAATAATGCTTGAGTTGCCATTGCTGCACTCTGATTGGCTTACGTAAGGATCTTGTGGTGCGCTAGGATTTGATACCGGTCCAAAAACATCAATCGTTGATGGCGTCCCCGGCGCTGTTGGACCTTGATCGTTTGAGAACTCAACTGTAAAAGGTGAATTATCAGATTTAGAAAATAATAAGCCATTATAACGATAATTAACGGAAGCATTGCTGTCGATAATATCGCCAGCTTCTAAAGAGTAGGCTGGTAAAGCAAAAAATAAACAAAACAGAACAAACACATTCATAAGTTGTTTTATTGCGAAAGCATTAAACATCTTATGAGTGAATTCGCTTTCAATGTTTGAAAGTTTAGACGTATTTAAGGCGCACTCACGCACCCCAGAGCAAGAGCTCTGGAGAGTGTGAGTACGAAGCGTACTTAATGAAAACATTAAGGTAGCTTGACCGTGAACTTAATGATTGTTTCACCATAAGTACTTTTTTCGTTTATATCTGTTGCCGCAGGAATAGTTAAACCAGTGAAGGTTAACTTATTAACATCAATGGTTGGCACTATATTAGCGCCATCTAATGTATAAATTTCTAGATAGGCATCAGTTAAATCGAAAGCTGTAGGCACTTCATCCGTTAGATCAACGCCGGTAGCTTCAATTAAACCAGAGTTGGTGATTGTTAACGTATATTCAACAATCGCACCAGGAATAGCTTTAGGATTTGTAGTAAGGTTGATTGGATCAGATAAAATTGCAACGCCTTTAACAAGTGCAATATCAGAGGCTGATACAATGAAAGCTTGGTCGCTTGTTAATGTAACAGACGTATCATCTAATAAACCTGCAATACTAATTGTTTGTATTACATCCTCATCCCATGCTTCAGTCGATGCTGTAGCAACAATCGGATCACCAATCGTTACACCCGCTGCACCAATTTCAGTATTGGTAGCAGGTTCAACGGCCACTAATACTAATGACGTCGTGATATCAGAACCACTTTCTGCATTATCAGGCACTGTGATCTCAACCGTAATTTCAACTAAATCTGAGTCGCCAGCCAAATCTCCTTCACCTAATGGAATGATTAAGTCTGAAGAACCCGCTAGAGTTCCACTTGTGACAGTCGTCGTAATACTACCAATAGTATAAGAGTACTCAGTGCCTTCAGCTGGAATAGGTAATTCAAAACTAATTGGGGCGTTACTGTCATTCTGTAGTGTATAGATTGTTGTTGCCGTGTCGCCTGCATTAACAATAACAGGCTCTGCACCTGTATGGTTATCTGTAACCGAGAAAATTACTTTTCTGTCTACTTTAAACTCTACGGTATTACTCGTTTCGGCTATATCGGTACCATTTACAGAGTACGATAAAGAAGCTGTATTGCTAACGCCCGTACCGAATAAAGTATCCGTTGCTGTGAGGTCATAATCCGCAGCAAAGGCGGGTAATGTCATTGCTGAACTGGCAGCAATCAACGCGAAGGTTTTTAGTTTCATAGTTGTTTCCTTTTCTTTTTAAGTTTAATTATTTAATTTTTACAATGTACTGAACGGTTGATGAAGCACCCGCCGTCAATGGTTTGTCTAGTATCCAGCGAACTTGTGTGTAATCGGCTGCTTCTGCTTGCACACGCTGGCCATCTTTTTCCATGAAAAGTTGACTAGGAATCGCGAAGGTTTTTCCATTATTAACAGAAAATTCGATGCGAGCATTTAAGCCTTTAGCTGAGTCTTGAACATAATTGGTATGTTCTGGAATAGGATTCTCAATAATAATATCCGCAGCAGGTTCTGTCCCTTTGTTGTGAACTTCAATTTGATAACCAACACGTTCTCCAGGTAATAATTTATCAGGTGTTTGCCATTGATCTTGTTCGCTACCATCTTTGCTAATGATGGTTACTATTTCAAAAGCGGTATTCGTTAGTATCACTTCTGCATTTACAATAAAACTCATCAATACTAGGCTTAACGTGAGTGTGATTTTTTTAATCATGTTGATTCCTTTTAGTAAGTTAGTTTTTAGTTGTTAATCGTGGCATCTAGCAAAATTGCATATTCACCCGGTGCTAAGTCTCCAAAATCAACCTTAATGGATTCAACATTTCCTGTATTTGGAACTGTTTCTCCGCCATCTACATCGCTATTGTCATCTGTTAAGGCAGTAAAGTTTGAATAGGTAGCCGGAGTCCCAGCAGGTAACGCCGGTGCAATGTAGTTTGGTATATTAATTGTGCTATTAGCCGCTTCTTGCTTACGTAAACTTGCAGCAACATAAGTCATGTCTGCAGGAATAATATCGCTGATGCTTAATGCAGTCGCCGTATCATTTTCTACAAGAACTTTAATGAAGTAAGTAACCATTGCGCCCGGTATTTTTTCACCCGTAACGTTATTACTGTTATTGATTAACGCGCTAGAGCCAAGAATCGTTTTGTTAATAGAAACTTCTAATGAGCGGCTTGGGTCGTACGTTGTTACTTTTAGTTCTGAACTAGCGTCATCACGACCTTGATTCACGGCAAGGATTGCATTTGTTGAGTTCACGCCAGCGCTTTCAAATACTGTACCAAAAGAGGAATCGCCTGCTTTTATACCAGCGGCCTCAGTTTGAGACACTGCTGTTAATACAATATCGGTTAGATCGTTCTCGGCAGCGCCATTTGGTATGTTAGTTACGATATAAACTGTGATTGACTCATCATTGAGAATGTTTATATCGTCATCGATATAAAGATTTTCGTTGATGTTGTTAGGGTCAAAGCTGCCATCTGATAGAGCTGTTGCCACCCAATATACTGTTAAATCACCGTTAGCAATAGGCAGATCATTTGTTGCACCAATAGCATCAGATAACTTGAATTTTTCTGGACCGTTACCCGTATTTGTAACTATATAAGAAAGAGAAACATCCGTATCGCCATTGGTAATATTGCTGCTTCCTACTGCACCAGTAACGTTAACGTTAATGATTTCATCGACGTTAAAACTAATACTGGCTTGTTCGCTATCGGAACTGCCACCACGGCTAAAGCTTACGGTTGCTGTGTTTTCAACAGTGGTACCCGCTTCGGTTCCCACCGCAAAAACATTACTGCTGAGCAGTACGCCACTTAAAATAGCAGATGACGCTAGAAGTTTAGAAAAATTTTTGTTCTTCATATAGTATTTCCTTTATCTAAGAGCGAGCTATTGAAGCTGAACTCGAAATTTAATTGTGAATTGGGTTGGGCTTTCTCCAGCAGCAGGTGCTTGGAAAATGCCCTTTGGATTTATTCTAAAATGGGTAATGTTTTTATCTATGCCGTCGCTGTCTGCTACAGGGCTATAGTCAAAGTTTGAACCATTAGTATTCGAAAACTCTATATCGTCAGTCGTGCTAGTGAGACTGTTGAAGTTATAGTTAAGGCCGCTCGGTGAGGCATTTGATTGTTGACTAATGGGACCAGTGCCAGCAATACCATCAAAATCACTGACAGTAAGAAATGTGTGAGTTGGCACAACATCACTAATCCAAATTGAATTATTTTGTGCAATACCAGGGCCTGTATTAATTGCTGTGACTGTGTACGTTAAAATGGCACCAGGTAGTGCTTTAGAAAAATTATTATTTGAATTTTTACCATGCACAGGATCTGAAAAAACGTCTACCGTTTTGGTAATTGTAATGTTCGGAAGAAGTGCCGTTATTTTAAGTATTGAGTCACTGGTATGGTTGATTTCATTTTCAACACCTTCGAATGCGGTAACCGAAATTTTCCAATCACCAAGAGTTGCATCAGCAGGAAGGTTGTAGCTGAATTGAAATGTCTTTTTTGCATTTGACGAATCGGAAAGAACGCTCATTGCTTGTTGGACAATGACCTCATCACCTTGAGAATCTTTAATGGAAATATTAGCAGCACGGATATCAAAAGAACCAAAAGGGTCGCTTACTTCTGCCTGAATAATTATGTCGTCAGAAGGTGAGGCTTCCGTTATTTTCTGTGTGTCTTTGATGATAGAGATTTGATCAACATTAATAACCGTTGCTGCAGGCAGGCTCACTAAACTATAAGGTGATACGCTGTCAGAAGCGTTGGGATTTGGATCAATAGAATAAATGCGTAAGCTGTCTTCAGCATAAGTAGAGTTGTTAAATACTTTGAGCGCTAGAGTATCTCCTGTATTAATGATAGGAGTATTAGAGAGTGGTATTGAAAATTCAAATAACGCAACATTATTTCCATTAACACCTCGAGAGGGGACAGTAATATCTCTCTGCACATTGCCGATCGCTTGATTGTTATGCAATAAAGTAACGGTGACGCTATGAGGCCAGGAGCGTGATGTGTAACTGTTTTGTAAAAATAAATAGGCGCTCACAGTCGAATCAGAAAATTGAAATTCTTGTTGGAACGCTGGATTTATTACATATGTTTTTTCAGCTAAATCGGCTAACGTATTATAAGCAGACGATGTGGGTTGAATACGGCTTAAGTTCGATGTTTGGCGCAAGTAAAGAGGTTTGTTTCCCGATGCTGGATTGGCAGGTTTCGAGATATAAATGGTAGCTGAGTCAATATTAATATCGGCTACGCCCGTGCTGCTGATTATTGCCGTATTGGTAATTGCAGTATTCGTCGGAGTAGAAGAACTGATTGTTGCATCTATGATTATCGAGGCAGTTGTATTGGCTGCTATTGCAATATTAGATATCGATACTAAACCAGTAGAATTATTACCTGCCGGAGATGGCTGGCTATTATTGTTGGCCCCGGTCGGTATGCTGATAACGTTAAAAGATGAAATATTACTCGGTAAATTATCCTTAAGAGTTATCCCTGATATGGATACTCCATTAGTCTCAATCAGATCAATTGTATATCGTAATGTATCTCCGGCTTGTACATTGCCGCCATTGAGATCAATAACCGTTTTTTTAGAATTTGAAAGGTCTGCTGAAATCACATTATAAGTTTGCGAATGGGTATTGTTCGATAAAATATTATCGAATTTAATACCGGTAACTGTTGCAGAGAGGCTAACACTATTCGCCGTCGCATTCGCAGCGGTGAACGTAATCGAGAGTGAGCTGGCAGAAGCATTTTTTGCAATGGTATTTAAATAATTACACGTAATTTCTTTAGCAGCTTCAGAACAATTCCACTGATTTCCTGCAACACTATTGAAGCTTAACCCTTCAGGTAAGGGGAGAGTCACTTGAGTATTGCTAGACGCTATATTAGGACCCTTATTTGTAACGGTAAAATTAATGGTATTTGGGCCGCCACGAACAATATTTGTTAACCCAGACTGCTGAATGGATAAATCTGCCACAGGCTCATTAGGAACACTGATAAATTCTGCCGTTAGAAAAACGGCGTCTTGTCCGGAAGAATACCTTGTATGAACACTGGTATCTCCAGCACGTAATAGATTACCAATTTGATATTCGTCGATATCTACACCGCTAGTTGCCGTACCTACAACGTTCGAAAATCCATTGAATTGATTGTTTGAAGGATTATTCCCATCCGTTAGATTGATGTTTTCAAATTGTAATGACTCTGTGAAATTGTTACGCGACTGTGAGTTATTGGCATCACCTTCCCAAGTGATATGGGCATGCTTACCTTTCTTACCCGCAGGGTCATCGGCGATAATGAAATTATTAGGAATTAAGACGAATTGGCTTCCCCAAAAGTTTTTAAAGCCATCGAAGACATTAACAACTCTTAGGGGCTCAGCAGAATGTTCAAAGATAATGCCTAACGCCCAGCCAGCGTATGCACCTTCAGTTCGACAATACGTATTTGTACCGTTAAACGTAAGCCCTGAAACACGGTAGCTTGTTGAGGTGTTTGAAACCAGAGAGGTAACATCCGCTTTTTCACTGAAATAAGCGCGTCCATCAAACGTTTCAGTGTAACTCCATTGTGATGTGACGGTTTGCCCATTGAGGCTTACTTGGTTATCTGATGTGCCTGACCCAGACCAATATAAATAGGCTGCTTTGATCGTTGCGTTGCTTGGTAGGGAGATGCTACCGGAAGATTGTCCCCCTGAAATTGGAAGGCAGGTATTGCTCGCATCTCGTAAAGTATTTCCGGTTAACTCAAAAGAAATATTTCCCGCAAAACTGTGGCGTAAAATGACGTTTTCGGCATGAGCTGAAAAATTGATAACGAAAATAGCTATAAAACCAGCGATCAAGTGTTTACCAAATAACTCAAGACAATAGAAAACATTCATACAATGAGTGTATAAATTGATTCTCCGACTGAAGTTAAAGTGGTTTATTGGCACGTTTGTCTCTAAATTACTAGGTTATATGTATTAGATTCTATGGACTCTCCTTATTTACGTCAATTTAGCGACTGTTGAAATGGCGTGATCTACAGAGGCTGTAACCCTTTAAATTTATTGATGTTTTACGTTTGGCGCTTGTAAAAGAAGAGATGAATGGAATATGGAACTAATACTTTAGGCATAGGTGACACAAACTGCTTAAACAGCAAATTTTTAGGTCGATAAGCGACAAATATTGTCAGTCAGTAGTAAAGTGTATTTATATGTAACAAGTTGTTAATAAGGTAAAAAAACTTATATAAAACACTTATTTTGTAACATTAGTGCTATTGCTCTAGAGTATTCGTCAAAAAAAGTCATAAGGATGAAGGTTTCTATTTGGTGTTTTCTAGCACATTCACTTGCTGTACAGTTAAACGATAACAAATATAAAAATAAATTCGGGTTAATTCCCCTAATAGGAATGCTTATGTCAGATATTAAACGCTATCCAGTTAAAGAAAATATTGGTTTAACCACGTTGGTTAATAATGATCAGTATGAAGCTATGTATAAACGCTCGATTGACGACTCAGAAGGCTTTTGGGCAGAGCAGGGCAAACGCATTGATTGGATTGAACCGTTTACTCAAGTGCGCGATATTTCTTTTGATGAGCATAAGGTAAATATTAACTGGTATAAAGACGGCACTTTAAATGCATCGGCTAACTGTTTAGATCGACACTTGGCGACTCGTGGTGATCAAACGGCGATTATTTGGGAAGGCGATGAGCCAACGGATGATCGCCATATTAGCTATAAAGAGTTGCACGGTGAAGTGTGTCAATTTGCTAATGCGTTAAAAACACAAGGTGTGCGCAAAGGTGATGTGGTATGTATCTACATGCCTATGGTGCCACAAGCGGTTGTTGCTATGTTAGCGTGCGCGCGCATTGGCGCTATTCATTCTGTTGTGTTTGGTGGCTTCTCTCCCGATGCTCTAGCGGGGCGTATTGATGATAGCCAAGTGAAAGTGGTGATTACTGCCGATGAAGGGGTTCGTGGTGGTAAAACCGTCCCGCTTAAAGAGAATGTTGATGAGGCATTAACGCACCCAAGTGTTAATACCGTCGAAAAAGTCATTGTGGTAAGGCGTACAGGCGCCAATATAGATTGGCATAGAAGCCGCGACATTTGGTACCACGATGCGATTGCAAAAGAATCTAAACATTGCCAGCCAGCGGAAATGCGTGCCGAAGATCCTTTGTTTATTCTGTATACCTCAGGTTCTACAGGAAAACCAAAAGGCGTGGTTCATACGACTGGCGGCTACATGGTTTATGCCTCGTTAACTCACGAATATGTCTTTGATTATCAAGAGGGTGAGGTGTATTGGTGTACGGCGGATGTGGGTTGGATTACTGGCCATACCTATTTGGTGTATGGACCTCTAGCAAATGGGGCAATATCATTAATGTGTGAAGGCCTGCCTAACTATCCTAATATTAATCGCGTATCACAAGTCGTTGATAAGCATGGGGTGAATATACTTTATACCGCCCCTACCGCGATTCGCGCGCTCATGGCCGAAGGTGATGCGGCGGTGACGGAAACCAAGCGTCATTCTTTAAGAGTTCTTGGCACAGTGGGTGAGCCGATTAATCCTGAGGCGTGGGAATGGTATTACCGCACGATCGGTGAAGAAAGGTGTCCGATTGTGGATACTTGGTGGCAAACGGAGACCGGTGGCATCATGATTACGCCACTTCCGGGTGCTACAACATTAAAGCCAGGCTCCGCGACGCGCCCATTCTTTGGTGTTCAACCTGCTTTAGTTGATGCTGAGGGTAATATAGTAGAAGGCGTGGGCGAAGGTAATTTGGTTATGCTCGATAGTTGGCCTGGGCAATCACGCACGCTTTATGGCGACCATGAGCGCTTTATGCAAACCTATTTTTCCACGTATGCGGGTATGTATTTCACCGGTGATGGTGCCCGTCGTGATGAAGACGGCTATTACTGGATTACTGGGCGTGTTGACGATGTGCTGAATGTTTCAGGGCATCGTATGGGAACCGCCGAAATAGAAAGTGCTTTGGTAGCGCATCCTAAAGTTGCAGAAGCAGCGGTAGTGGGTTACCCACATGATATTAAGGGTCAAGGCATTTATGTGTATGTGACGTTAAATAAAGGCGAACTAAGTGCTGATAAAGAGGTGAATGATGCGCTGGTATTAGAACTGAAAAAGTGGGTGCGTCAAGATATAGGTCCTATCGCTACTCCTGATTTAATTCAGTTAACATCAGGTCTGCCGAAAACTCGTTCAGGTAAAATAATGCGTCGTATTTTACGTAAAATTGCTGAAAATGAATGTGGTGCATTAGGTGATACTTCCACCTTGGCAGATCCTGCGGTGGTTGATGAATTAATCGAGCAGCGAGTGAATCGTTAAGCCTGAGTAGCTTAAATACATAGTGTGCTTTCAAAACAGGACGTTATAGGAATAGCATTATGACGTTAGAGCGGCCTGATGATCGGCTGCTCTACTTTCGTTTATTTCTTTTCTGCCTCTTCTTATTATCGTTAATCCACCAGTTCAATGTCTAAACCTATCAACAAGTTAAGTGCTTGATCACGGCTGAATTTACCTTGCTTAATGTTGTTCGAATGAATGTCTATATTGTAGTTGCTTGCTTCGGTGAAATCAGTTTCAACCAGCTGCGTACGATTAAATAAACTGTAGCTAAAATCACTGCCGCTAAAGTTACTTTGGCTGAAATTTCCTTCACGAAAATCTACGTCTTGTATTTTGCAGCTTTCAAGTTGAAGTTCAGTTAGATTCAAGCTATGAAAAGATGAATCATTCAAAATGCAATGAGTAAATTTGAGAGGTGAGGCTAAGGCTAAATTTGGCCAGTGAGCGCGTGTCCAATCGATACCTAGCATTTTGCAATGCTCAAAAAACACCTCATTAAAACGACTATAACCAATTTTAATATTACTTAAATTACACTGAAAAAAGTGGCATTCAATGAATTTGCAATGCTTAAATTGAGTGCCAGAAAAATCGCAATTTTTAAATGTGCAGTTATCAAACTCTACTTCATCTAGTTCTTCTTTCGTGAATTGAATACCACTAAAGTTTTGGTTGTAGTGTTCGCTAATCCTTGGGTCAATCATGAGTGTTTTTTTCCTTTCTGGAATATTAGGTCGTTAACATTAAACCCAGCATACCAAGAGTAAACCCAAGCACAGCCCCCATTGGTGGTGCCCAGTGTTTTTCTAATTTAACTTGAGGCGCCAAATCTTGGAATATAGAGTAGAGAATGCCGCCAGAAGCAAATAGCATGATGGCAGAAATTATTTCTGGAGAATCTGATAGCCACAAATAGCCAGAAACGCCTGCTATGGGGCCGAGTGTCGCCATTAGAAAAAACATAATAATAATCTTTTTAGGCTTGTAAACTGAGGAGGTTTTTAATTCAGAGTAGGCACTAAATCCTTCGGGTAAATTTTGCAAAGCAATTAACGCGGCCAGTAAAAATGCATTATTACTCCCGGTTGCGAATGCTGCTCCTAATGCGATTGATTCAGGAATGAAGTCCGACAGCATTGCGGCTAGCTGACTGGCGGGGGTATCTATTTTCTTGAGGTAAATATCAAGATACATAAAGCTAAGCCCGCCTAGTATAAACCAAGCGCAAGCTGCTAATGGATTCAGATTTGCGATCCCTTCAGGCACTAGCACTAAGGCAACTGCTGATAGTAAAGCACCTCCGCCAATGGCCATTACACCGTGTTTAAGTTCTTGCTCAAGCCACACACTTTTAACTTTTTCAAAATGAGCAAGCAGTGCGCCTAGTGGCATGGCTAGACCGACCAGCAGTGTTGATACTATGACAGTGAGCAACAGGGGCATTCTTTTTTCCTTGTTTTAAGTGTCGAATACAGATATTAATCTCGGCACCTTAAAGTATTAAAATTAGATGGTAATAGCTGATAAGTAATTCTGGCTAAGGTCAATAAACTTAATAAATACTTCATCAGTGTTAAGTACATTTGATTATTAAATCTATTGCGGGCTTTAGAGCCTATATATGAACCCAGAATAGCGCCAAGGCTTATAAATACAAGGGTTAAAAAGCACTCGCCAAATTGAAAGCCCATTCAGCCAAGTGCCACTACTTTTTCAATGTGGCTAATGCTCATTAAAATTGCACCTGTAGCAATAAATTGATCCTTATTCTGGGGTTTCTTAAGTAAAACGTTGTGTTAATGGATCTGTCGTACCGACAATTAAATTTAATCCTGTTTGTAGTGCACAAATAATGTAAAAACTTTCGAATCGCTGCTTATATTAAAAAGTAAGGTAGTAAAAAGCTTGCCATGATAGCGATTAATAATATGTATCCACCAAAACCTAACATAGCCGCAATGGCTGACGTTATTGTGGCAAGCATTGTTAATACTATTTCAGTTGAATAGGGGGTTATAACTGAGCGAGAATGTTGTGCAGCTAATCTAAAACGGAATATTAGATTATTCCATTTTAGATTAGCTAGAAATGATTGGCGTTTAGCGTTCTAAAAGCTGTCTAAGTTTTAGGCGTTTTTATTTTAGCTGATGCTCTTCGCCCTTGTAATACGCTTCAACTTTAGGATTCATTACTTTGAACCAAAGTGGCGGAAATAATGCCAATACAACCATGGTTGCATAGCCGCTAGGGAGTTGTGGGCTCACTTCGTGGTGACGCAGAACTTGGTAACGACGCTTAGGATTGGCGTGATGATCAGAATGACGCTGCAACTGAAAAAGGAATAAATTGGTGAGTAGGTAGTTACTATTCCAAGAATGTTCAACATTAGTGCGCTCATAGCGGCCGTTTTCTAATTTTCTACGATGCAAACCGTAGTGTTCAATGTAGTTGATAACTTCTAATAGAGAGAAAGCAACGAAGCTTTGTGCAAAGAAGTAGGCAACACCGGTCCAGCCCCAAAGTGCTCCACAAATCCCTGCAAATATAAAGCTAATGCCATACCACCAGATTAATTCATTACTGAAGCTAAATAGACTTTTCCCTTTGCGCTTTAATTTCTTTGCTTCTAATGTCCAAGCATTCAAAAAATTATGAAGATATGCATGCGGTAAAAAGGCATACAAGCTTTGACCGTAGCGTGACGATGATGCATCTTCAGGTGTGGAAACGTGAACGTGGTGACCACGAACGTGTTCAACTTTAAACCCTCCGTAAGTGACGCATGCGAACAATAATCCACCGGCCCACTGTTCAATAAGCGGATCTTTGTGAATTAACTCATGTCCGACGTTAATGGCTACAATGGCGCCGACGGTTCCTACTGAAAGAACCCAGCCTAACTGACCAATCCAGGTCAATTCTGTCGACATCAAAATGTGTCCACCATAGATAATCGTAGCAACTTGCATGGGTAAGCAGAGCAGTGTAAGTATGCGATAAAAAACTTCTTTAGACAGCTCAGGCACCTGAGTTTCTTCGTTTGGATTAACAGGATCTTGGCCAATAATGTGATCAAAAATAGGCACTAACACAAAGACAAACAGTAGAGTCGTGAAAGCAAATAAGTCTTTATAGCCGTATTCATTGCCGAGCCAAACGGAGGCTAGAAGGATGAGTGATGGCATTGTCACCAGTAAATAGGCGTATTTTTTCACCTTAATGATGAAATCAAGGTCATTGGTGCGTGCGTGCATGGATGAAATCATGCTTTTCTCCTTTGGATGGTATTCCAATTATTGTTATTTTGTAAGGTTGTAGGACAATAATGAATCTAGAATAATAACTTTGCAAGTACTGACTGTGAAATAATCAATATTTGCTAAATGTGATGAGTGTTTAGGGCTTAATCTTAGAAGCTTTAGTTCTTAACGAAAAATAGTGTAAAAGGGCCTGATATAAGGCTTTCGGCGCTAAGTGGCTGTGGTAGACTTAGGTTTTTTCATATAGATGTAGGGTAAGTAGTTAATAAAATGAGTTTTAATGCGCCTAAAAGCATGGCTGAGCAAATTGCTCAACACCTCGCAAATCAAATAATTTCTGGTCAACGAGTTGAACATGAGCGTATTCAAGAGCTAAAAGTGGTCGACGAACTTGATGTTAGTCGTGGGTCTGTGCGTGAAGCGCTACTTCTGATGGAAAGACGACACCTTGTCGATATTGTGCCGAGACGCGGTGCGATGGTCGCAGAAATTAGTGCTGACTCGGTTGAAAACTTATTTGATGTATTTGGGGTTTTGGTGACGCGTCTGGCAGTATTGGTTGCTCAGCGCTGGCAAAATAATGAATTAGATTCTCTCATTCAACATCTCGTATTATTACAGAGCATAGCCGAACAAAAAGACCGAGAAGAATTTATGGCCCAGGTATTCAGGCTGTTAACGATGGCATACCCATTAGCGCGCAATGAGTATTTGCACGAAGTGCTCGTGAATATGCAACCTGCGGTACATCGGTGTTATGCCTTGGCTCAGCGATACAAGCCTAATGACGGACAAGCCGCCTTAGTGTTCTTTTCTGCACTAATGACGGGGGTTACTAAACGTGAAGTTGAATTACTTCCTGGGGCTGTAAAACAATATTTTGATCACCAGCTCGCACTGGTATTGGCCGCGATTGAGGCTAACAAATGCGATAAGATAAACGTTAAAAATAAGTAGATCGGAATTTATCGTACTATTCGATGAAGAGCCTGATACGAAAATCGAATAAAAGATAATTAATTAGGAAAGACAGGTTATGCGCCTAAAGGCCATCAAACTGGCAGGATTTAAATCATTTGTAGACCCAACTTATATACCGTTTCCAACTAATATGACGGGTATTCTTGGACCAAATGGTTGTGGAAAATCAAATACTATTGATGCAGTACGTTGGGTTATGGGTGAAAGCTCAGCGAAAAATCTGCGTGGTGAATCGATGACAGACGTTATTTTTAACGGTTCGGCTCAGCGTAAACCCGTGGGTAAAGCCAGTGTTGATCTTATCTTTGATAATAGCGACGGCACCTTGCGTGGTGAATACGCGGCTTTTTCTGAAGTAGCACTGCGTCGCCAAGTCACTCGCGAAGGACAATCTACCTACTACCTCAATGGCACTAAATGTCGTCGTAAAGATATTACCGATATTTTCTTAGGTACAGGGTTGGGCGCTCGCTCTTATTCTATTATTGAGCAAGGCATGATCTCGCGCTTGATTGAATCGAAGCCAGAAGAGCTGCGAGTATTCATTGAAGAAGCCGCCGGTATATCAAAATACAAAGAGCGTCGTCGTGAAACTGAAAATCGTATGCGTCGTACCAATGAAAACTTAGAGCGCCTGCAAGATATCCGCGATGAAATGGAACGTCAGCTAGCGCATCTTCATCGACAAGCTCAAGCGGCAGAAAAATACAAAGAATATAAATTTGAAGAGCGCCTTAAAAAAGGGCAATTACAAGCGCTAAAGTGGAAAGTGCTTGATGTGGATTATCGTAAGCGTGAGCTGGAAATCTCCGAGCTTGATATGCAGTTCGAAGCCAAAATGGCACAGCAAACGTCGGCAGATACTGCGATTGAAGAACGTCGTGAAAGCCATCACGAACGCACCGAAGTGTTTAATAAGGCCCAGGGCAAGTATTACGAAGTTGGTTCTCAGATTGCTCGTCAAGAACAAAAACTTGAACACCAAGCGCAAATGAGTTTGCAGCTTTCTCAAGACCTTGCTGAAACTGAAAAAGGTATTTTAGAAACCCAGCGTGCGCTAGAAGAAGATCAGCTTAAACTGGAAGACGTGAACGAAGAGCTGATGATGCTTGAGCCTGAACTAGAAGTTTTAGTCGCCGGTGAAGAAGAAGCGGGTGAAGAATTAATTCTTGCCGAAGAATCCATGCAGGCTTGGCAACGCAGCTGGGATGAATTCACTCAAAAAGCCAGTGCACCTGCAAGGCAAGCCGAAGTCGCGCAAAGTCGCATTCAAAATTTAGAGCAGCAGTTAACGCGCCTGCAGCAACGTATTGAGCGTTTAGATGAAGAAAAACGCCAACTTATTTCGAACCCAGAAGCCGAAGAAATCTTATTCTTGCAAGAGCAAATTTCAGAACATGAAATGCAGCTTGAAGAACAGCAAGAATCGGGTGATAGCTTTGGTGAACAGATTAATGTTCAGCGAGAAGGTATTGAAGGTCTTCGTCGTAAACTTGATGAAGGTCGCAGCGAATTACAACAAGTTCAGGGTCGTAAAGCGTCCTTAGAAGCATTGCAACAAGCAGCAAAAGGCGAAGGTAATACGGCGGTAAGTCATTGGTTAGAAAGCCATCAACTATCTCGTAAAGCCCGCTTGTCAGAAAAGATTCACGTTGAAAGCGGTTGGGAAAAAGCCGTTGAGATGGTGATGGGTAATTATTTGCAAGCCGTTATTATCGATGATCTTGATCCGGTTCAGCATTGGGTTGATGGCTTAAAAGATGGCGAAATCATTTTATGGTCAGGAACGGTAGGAAATACGCCTGCTGCAGGCAGTCATCTATTGTCTGCAAAAGTCAGTGGTGATGAAAACGTCAGTTCATTATTAGCGCACGTACAAATCGCTGACGATTTAGCGCAAGCCATGTCACGCCGCCAGCAATTGGCAGAAGACGAATCGATTATTACCCCAGAGGGTTTGTGGTTAGGAAAGTCTTGGCTACGCGTTGCAAAAGACGGTGAAGGCAATGGCGGTATTCTTGCGCGTCAGCAAGAGCTAGAAGAGCTGGAAATACGCTTTGAAGATCTAGACATCAGTGTCGAAGAGTGGGAGGTTGATCTGGATGCTGAGCAGCTAAAACTGCGTAATATAGAGCAGCAGCGTGAAGTACAGCAAAAAGAAATGGCGGCCTTTGCCCGTCAGTTAGCCGAGTATCAATCTCAGTTGTCGGGTAAGCAAGCCCGCGCTGAACAGCTAGCACTGCGCACCGATAAAATTAATAATGAGTTAGCAGAAGTTAACGAATTACAAGCATTAGAGCGAGAACAGATAGCCGAGGCGCGTATTCAATGGCAAGAAGCCATGGAGAATATGGACCAAGACGCCGATGAACGGAGCCGTTTGCAATCAGAGCGTGAAAATACGACGACTCGCATTGAAAGCGCTCGTATCAGAGCCCGCCAAGAAAAAGATCAGGCGCATCAACTGCAGTTGCGTCATCAAGGATTTAGCAGTCAGCAGCAAAGTTTGTCACAAGCGGTTGAGCGTCTGCATCAACAAATGCAGCGTAACCAAGAACGTAAATCCTCTATTCAACAAAATCAAAATCGTGATCACGATTCTGATCTTGAAGAATTGAAAATGCAGTTAGAAGAGCTGCTCGAAAAACGTTTAGACGCCGAACAAATTATGAGTGATGCCCGCCGTGAGTTAGAGGCGGTGGATGCAGAATTAAGACAATTTGAAAAAGACCGTGGCATTGCAGAAAAGGCCGGTTTAGATTTACGTACCCAGTTAGAGCAGGTGCGCATGGAAACTCAGTCGTTGGAAATACGCCGTAATAGTTTAGTCGAACAGCTAGTGGAAGATGAGTTAACTCTAGAAGGGGTACTTGAAAGTTTACCGCACGATGCCGATATTCAATTATGGAGTGAGGAGCTTGAACGCATTGCTGAGCGTATTCGTCGTTTAGGGGCGATTAACTTAGCAGCCATTGATGAATACAAAATTCAATCTGAACGGAAAGTCTATCTTGATGCCCAGCATGAAGATTTAGAGAAAGCGTTAGCAACTCTTGAAAATGCTATTCATAAAATTGATCGTGAAACCAAAGCTCGTTTTAAAGAAACGTTTGATAAAGTAAATTCTGGGCTGGCTGAGCTGTTCCCTAAAGTGTTTGGCGGTGGACACGCCAGCTTAGAGCTAGTTGGTGATGATTTGTTAAATGCAGGTGTCGCGATCATGGCATCGCCGCCGGGCAAAAAGAACAGTACGATACACCTGCTGTCGGGTGGTGAGAAAGCCTTAACCGCGATTGCATTGGTATTTTCAATTTTCCAATTAAATCCAGCCCCTTTCTGTATGTTGGACGAAGTTGATGCACCTTTAGACGATGCTAACGTTGGTCGTTATGCACGACTGGTAAAAGCCATGTCAGAAAAGGTACAATTTATTTATATTACCCATAATAAAATTGCGATGGAAAAAGCAGATCAGCTTATGGGCGTAACAATGCATGAGCCCGGAGTCTCGCGTTTAGTTTCCGTTGACATCGAAGAAGCTGTAAAAATGGTTGAAGCGTGATGAATATGACAAAAATAATAGAGAAAAAATGCGACAACTCTGTATTAAAAGGAAGTAGTAAGGTGAAAAAATGGAATTAAATTTACGAACAGTGCTCGTTATACTAGGAAGCATCGTTATGCTGGGTATTTTGGTGGATGGCTTTCGCCGTATGCGCCGTGCCCGTCAAGATGCATTAAGTATCGATGTTAAAGGAGATTTCAAATTTCCAGAAGAGAATTTCTCTGCTGAATTGCCTAATGGCGGTGCACGAGTTATTGGCGAAGTGAATGCGGAAGAGTTGTTGCAAGATACAAAAAACTTTCGTGATCAACTTGATGGTTTGCCTGTGATATCAGCACTGGATACCCTAGAAGATGAAGCTGAGCAGATACTTGATGACGACATTAAAGACAGCATGCTGGAAGAGCGAATATATGCTGGAGAGCCTGATTTTCAGCATGATAGCTACGCACATAATAAACCAGAAGTGCTCGCTGAAACCGCCGGTTTAGAAATACATAGTAAGGTTGATGACGGTATAGATGTTAAGCAGGAATCTAAAATACAACTTGAAAAAGAGTTAGTTGAAGACGTTCCTGAAAGAAAAGTACCGAAGGCAAAACCCCTCAACTTGGATGAACATGTTCCTTTATTGATGGATGTAGAGGAGTTGGGGGATGATGTAGCCGCTCATGAAGAACCTTTAGAGCGCGCGCGTATTGAGGCATTGGATACGGCTATTGAAAAGAACGTCGTTACTGAAAATGTAAGTCTTGAAGGCCACGTTACAGAGCATGTTGAACTCACGGTAGATGATGTTCATGGAATTCAAGCTTCAGTTGCCGACATGGCTGATTTGCTATTGGTAGAAAACACGGTTTCAGAAGACGATTCAGAAAACAGTCAATCAGAAATCAGTGCTGAAAAAAACTATGCTTCAGAAAATAGCATTCCGGAAGCTGCAGAATTAGAAATCCCTGAGGAAGAGGCATACAGCAGTCGTCAGCAAGCGGAAGATATGGCAACACAGGCCGCATATGCGCCGGTTAAAAAACCGGGTATCAATGCCGAAATTTTAAGTAATCGCCCTGTGCCGGGCTTAATGCTGGTAACGCATGTAACGCCTCATGATAAAGAAGGTTTTTGTGGAGAAGACATACTCTATTTAGTGAATAGCTGTGATTTACGTCACGGTGAAAAAGGCATTTTCCATCGCTTTGAAGAAGAAGGTGGGGAAGGTTGCATTGAGTTCTCAATGGCCAATTCGTTTAATCCAGGCACCTTCGATCCGGAGACTTTATTGCATGAGCGTATTTATGGGGTGAGTTTATTCATGAGCTTACCAGGCCCTGTAAAAGCGATGAATGCGTTTGAGTCGATGACAGAAATGGCGTCGGTTATTGCCCGTAATTTAGGCGGTGATGTGCATGATGAAACGCACAGCATTATGGCCTTGCAAACGATTGAGCATAATCGTCAGCTGGTCCGAGACTTTGTACGTAAACAAAAGCTTACGGGTAAAAAATAGTACAACGAAACAGAATCAAAGATAGCGGTACTTAACAAGATAACTGTATTTAAAATAGTATTATTCAATATAACAGCCTACGCAGTATAAAGATTTATGACGATTACCGCTGAAGTAACAAAGCGTATTCAACAGCTAAGAAAGCAACTCAATACTTATAGTCATCAATATTACGTATTGGATGAACCTTCTGTTCCTGATGTTGAATATGATCGTTTATACCGAGAGCTGGAAGCCATTGAAGGTGAATATCCTGAAAGTATTAGCGCAGATTCGCCGACACAAAAAGTAGGCGCCCCTCCGTTAGCCAGTTTTTCGCAAGTTACTCATGAACGCCCAATGCTGTCTCTTGATAATGCGATGAATGAAAATGAGTTGATCGATTTTGAGCGCAAGGTAAAAGATCGCCTAAAAGGTAATTTAGATCGAGCAGCTGTATTAGAGTATGCCTGCGAGCCGAAACTGGATGGTCTGGCCGTAAGCATTCTTTATGAAGGCGGTCAGCTGGTCCAAGCGGCGACTCGTGGTGATGGCTCGACAGGTGAAAACATCACTTTAAATGTACGCACCATTAACAACGTCCCTCTTTCATTACGCGGCACTGATTTTCCTCAGCGCTTAGAAGTGCGTGGTGAAATCTATATACCGAAAGCCGGTTTTGAAAAGCTCAATCAAGATGCGCGTGAGAATGAGGGCAAAGTTTTCGCTAACCCGCGCAATGCAGCTGCGGGTTCATTACGCCAATTAGATTCTCGTATCACTGCAAAACGCCCATTAGAGTTCTGTGCGTACAGTATTGGTGTGGTGTCAGAGAATTTTGTTTTACCGAATAAGCACGAAGAAATCTTACAGCGTCTGAAATACTGGGGACTTAAGATCAACAGTGATATGGCGGTGGTGCAAGGTATTCAATCCTGTGTGGAATACTTTGCTGAAATGGGTCGTAAGCGTGATGGTTTAGATTACGATATTGATGGTATCGTTTTTAAAATTAACGATCTTGATATACAAGAACAACTGGGTTTTGTGGCCAGAGCTCCACGTTGGGCGATAGCGGCTAAATTTCCGGCTCAAGAAGAAATGACCTTATTAGAAGGCGTTGATTTTCAAGTAGGTCGTACAGGCGCATTAACCCCCGTTGCCCGCTTAAAGCCCGTGCATGTTGCGGGTGTTATGGTGAGTAACGCCACGTTGCATAATATGGATGAGATCGCTCGCTTAGGCGTAAAAATAGGTGATACGGTTATTATTCGCCGTGCAGGAGATGTTATTCCGCAAGTGGTATCGGTGGTATTAGATCGCCGCCCTGAGGGAATGAGCACCCTCGCTGATATTGTTATGCCAACTCATTGCCCTGTCTGTGATTCACACGTTGAAAAAATTGCGGGTGAAGCTGTTGCGCGTTGTAGTGGTGGTTTATTTTGTGGTGCGCAGCGTAAAGAGGCAATCAAGCACTTCTCTTCTCGAAAGGCTCTCGATGTTGATGGTTTAGGAGATAAGTTGGTCGAGCAGTTGGTCGATGCAAATTTAATTACATCCTTCGATGATTTATTTCATTTAAATCTAGACGACGTTGCCAGCTTAGATCGTATGGCTAAGAAGTCGGCGCAAAATCTATTGGATTCTTTAGAGGCTGCTAAAACCACAACGTTAGGCCGCTTTCTTTATTCATTGGGTATACGCGAAGTTGGTGTGACGACTGCGCAAAATTTAGCTGATTATTTCGGTTTTTTAGAACGTATTCAGCAAGCCGATGAAGCTACACTATTAGCCGTTCCTGATGTGGGTGGAATCGTTGCTAAGCACATCTTATCTTTCTTTGGTGAAGAACATAATCAAATAATTATTGAGCAATTGCAGAAGGTAGGTGTAAATTGGCTAGAATCTGAGCCAATTTCTGCTGCTGAAAATGCAGCGTTACCGCTGGCGGGTAAGGTGTATGTGATTACTGGCACATTAAATGAAATGGGGCGGGATGATGCCAAGCATTATTTACAAGCCCTGGGTGGTAAAGTAACGGGCAGTGTCTCAGCGAAAACAGATTGCTTGGTGGCGGGTGAGAAAGCCGGATCAAAGTTGGCCAAGGCAGAAGGTTTGAATATTGATATTTTAGATGAAGCAGGCTTTATACAACTATTACGTGATTGTGGCGTGCAAGGTGTTTAATTCGTTGCTTAAAGCCATGACCTTAAGTCTGATGGTCTTTATCGCTGGCTGCACCACATCACCCCCGCAGAACGTAGATGATGTGTGTGAGATCTTTGATGAATATTATGATTGGTATAGTGCGTCCAAAGAAGTAGAAAAAAAATATGGCGTTCCCATTGGCGTAACCATGGCATTCATACATCAAGAATCAAGATTCGTTGAAGATGCACGTCCTCCAAGGGAGTGGTTTTTATGGATTTTCCCAGGTTCTAGAGCTTCCAGTGCGTACGGTTATACGCAGGCACTTGATGGCACCTGGACGGAATATCAGCGTAAGACAGATCAGTGGAGTGCGGATAGAGATGATTTTACCGATGCAGTAGACTTTGTGGGTTGGTATAACAGCAGAACAATAAAACGTACCGGTATTAAAAGACACGATGCTTATCGTCTTTACCTTGCCTACCATGACGGTGCTGGTGGATATTTAAAAGGTACGTACAAGAAAAAACCATGGCTCATGAAAGTCAGTAGAAAGGTTGATCGCAGGGCTAAAATGTATAATCGCCAGCTGGTTCAATGTCGTTCTACTCTAGACAGTGGTTGGTTGTGGCGTACATTGTTTGGCTCTAATCCATTTGACTCAATGCGCCAACAAAAATTTGCTAGATTAGCCGCAGACTCTGCGCCTTTAAATTAACAGTAGGAACATAGTGTGGCTAAACTCGATCGCTTGCTCGCCAGTAATAAAGAATGGGCAGATAAAATAAATGAGGAAAATCCTGATTTTTTTGCAAATTTAAGTAAACAACAAAACCCAGAATATCTTTGGATTGGTTGCTCTGATAGTCGTGTTCCTGCTAACCAGATTGTGGGTTTGATGCCGGGTGAAGTTTTTGTTCACCGCAATGTCGCGAACCAAGTTATTCATTCTGATTTGAATTGTTTATCGGCGGTACAGTTTGCCGTTGAAGTCTTAAGTGTGAAACACATTATCGTCACTGGGCACTATGGCTGTGGTGGCGTTCATGCCGCTTATGATAATTCACGCTATGGCTTGGTTGATAATTGGTTGAGTCATGTAAAAGATGTGCAATATAAACACATGGAAGAACTGTCTAAATTGAATGATGCCGATGCACGTAATCGATTATGTGAATTGAACGTGATGGAGCAGGTTAGAAATCTAGCGAGAACAACGGTTGTACGTGATGCTTGGCAAAAAGGACAAGAATTAGTTTTGCACGGTTTTGTTTATGGGCTTCACAATGGATTAATTAACGATCTGGGTATTGATATTGGCAGTACCGATGATTTAAAAGCGCAGTTTAAACAGTTTTAAAGAACACACCAGCTCTTGCTTCTGACAATAACCCCTATTAATTTAGGGGCTATTAACTTGTCTTCAAAATATAAACAATCTTAACTATTTCGCCATCAGCCGATTAATCATAAACAGCAACCAGCTGGCGGCTTAACGCTAATAGCGTTCCGTCAGAGTTATATATTTTAGCCTCTGTATGAGCATAGCCATGATGCGCTTGTTTAATTTCAGCATCATAATACAACCAATCATCGGCCAATAACGGTTGTTCTAGCAGTGATAATGGCTGCACTATTTCAATATTCCAACTGACGGTAGCACAAGGCGCAAAGCTTTTTAATTTTTGCAAAACCGTAGGCGGCCAAGCATCGATTAGCGCGATTAAGTGCGCTTCCGTAAATTCACTACCTGCTTCTTTGAATCGTACCCAGCCCGCTAGTTCATTGTGAGTACTGTTGGTAAAAGGAAATTGCCCTTTACAGTATTCAAATTCAAAATGCTGAACGAACTCAGGGGTTAACCCTTTGATGTAGCTTAGGCGTTGATGCGTTCCTAATTTTGGCAGTTCGACTGTAGGACTGCTGACCGTAATATTAGACTCACGTTCTATACCGAAACAGGCACAGATCTGAGTAACAACTCTGTCATCTTGCAGGACTTGAGCGTTAATTTGAGAGATTGATTTACCTGCAGAAAGTGGCTGTACTGCTATCGATAGTGGTATTTCAGCCCGAGCTTGACCAGTAAAATTAATGCTTAACGAACGCAGTGGACGCTGGCTATCAACTTGCTGACTGATTTTTGCTAGAGCAAGAGCTGCAGACATTCCACCAAATAGCGTTCTGCCTTGCCCCCAGCTTGTATTTACATCAAATTCACTTTCCATTCGAGCTTGTTGCAGTAATTGGTCAAAAAGCATTTTAAATACCCAGTAAAAATGAATAATAGAAATAACGTTATTATACAGGAATTTGCTTCATGCAAAGTAGAGTCCGATATATACTTCAGCTATTTTTTAATAATTGCCTAGTCTTACCTGCTTAACTATTTATTATAGTAGTTTATTCGTAGTGGATAGTAGTGAACGACTCAAGGAATGGATAAAATGTTTTCTAAGTTACGTTATATTTTTAAAATAGTATTTTTTATTATTATTGGTTTATATGCTTTTGTATGGTTATTTTCTCCGTGGGTTGCCAATCACTATTTAGGCCAATACTTAGAAACACAGGGTCTGTCGTTAGGGGATGAAACCAGTATTCGATACAATCCTTTTCGGTCAAGACTTGAAATAAATGGGCTGGAAGTCAGTAATGCCAAAGCTGAGAAGGTTTCAGTGGTCTCTTTTTTTAGTGTTGAACTCGATCTTCACCAGTTAATGTTTGACGATGTATACATTCCTCAGATCGTTATTAAGGGATTAGATTTCACTGTTAAAAAAATGGAAAATGATCTGATTGTAGGTGGAATTTCGCTGGCACAATTTAAAAATAATGCTCAGCCTGAGACCAAAAATGGTGTTGCAGAAAATAGTGAGGGCAATAATGAAGAGAATGCCATCAGCTTTTTAAATCGTCTTGTTATGCCAACTTTAGTATTAGAAGAATCACGTATCGATTTTTATAACGGTGAGCGCCAGCATCGTCTCAAGCTTAAAAGTATAAAAATTATTGATCTGTTTGCTACAACCCGAAAGCAAACCGTAGGGCTTTCTGTTATAGGCGAACTTGATAATGGGCCTATCGATATTAACATGACCGCCGATTTGGTGAATCAAGAGGGTGGCATTAATTTTGACGTTAATGTTTCTAATATTGATGTAGAAAAATTCAGTAACTTCTTGCCTAAAGATATCGATAGCCTATTGGGCATGCTTAGTTATAAAGGTAAGCACAGCCTTAAAATAGAGGGCGAGACTATTATCTTAAGCGTCGAAAATGGTCACTTTAGTAGTACGGGTATCAATCTAGCAAAAGATGATGTGCATGTTTTAATTGGGCAGCAAGAAATTAACTTAGGGGGGCTGTCCTTAATATTAGAAAAAAATAAAAAACCTAGAATAGAAGGTGAGGGATCTGCATTAATCCAGGATATTAATGTTTACAATAAAGACAATGCGATGATACTTGCGGCTATCAAGCAAGTAGAGCTTGATTCGATTAAATTATTCAATGATGAGGAAGGTATACAGAAGATAAGCCTTGGTCAGATTGATCTGGTTGATAGTTTCTTTTCAGATAACACACGTGACGATATACCTGCCTTAGTTTCATTTACATTGTTAAAACTACAGAGAATAGGCTTATCTCAATACGGTGTTGAAATTGGAGATATAAGTTTAGAGGGTTTGGTTGCTAATGCCGAACTTGAT
>Ga0209305_1000263_pt1 | contig 39002 bp, 24 predicted proteins | sample COGITO_mtgs_1103_FD_184792 | JGI IMG/M metagenome (GOLD analysis project Ga0209305, IMG submission 184792) | Pelagic marine microbial communities from North Sea - COGITO_mtgs_110321 (SPAdes) (version 2) | ecosystem: Environmental > Aquatic > Marine > Epipelagic ...
GTCCTCACCTAAAAGTCGTCCGTTGAGAGAACAACTCGTCGTGTTCGCCATGGAAGTAAACATCATCGTAGTATTTATTCTTTGTTGTTGTGTGTTTTTCTGGCGAGACTCTAGGGCGGCAAAAGGACAAAAATCTCGAGAGATTTTGGAAAAATTCGTCACTCTGTGCAACTCTTTCTTCCTCGAGAGTTGTTCTCTGCGCACAATACGATGAAGAACACTCGCAACGCGTTGGACGCGCACGTTGAAAAGTTCATCGCCGCGATGCGCGCGCGCGACGGCGAGGCGTTGGCGAGACTGGCCAGCGTGGATTGTATTTTGAAAGATTGCTTCAATGGAAAACCAACGACGACGACTTCTTTGTCGTTGAACGAAAACGAAGTGAAACAGTGCACGCGACGGTACCAAAATCAACTGCCGAAACCGTTCGACGATGTGTGGGAGAAACTGGTGTTATCGTCGCTGGAGTTAAAACAGAGCTCGTTCGAGAAGTGTTACGATTATCACAACGAAGCGATGGCGGTTTTTATCAAAGATTTCAAAGCGAGAGAAGAACCGGAAGATGTGATTTGGACGATAAAAGCGATGAAGCGAATGACGAGAGATTCTCGATTGTGCGCGGAAAAAGCGGACAATCACTCGAGAAAAGTTGGGAAAAAAGCGACGAGGTTGGAAACGTGCGGGGCGCAACTCATGCAAGCCTATCGATGTTCGTCTCAAACGTCGACGCGGGAGAAGAAGTTGGCGCAGTTGAAAATCGTCAACGAACTGTTCAAGATTTATTTCGAGCTGAACGCGTTGCATTTATGTAAGAATTTAATCAACGCGGTGAATCTGCCGACGTTTCTACCGTTCGAAGAGTCGTTTCCGAGCTCAGAAAAAGTGACGTATCATTTTTACGTGGGAAGATTGGCGGTGTTTGACGACGATTACGAAGGCGCGAGCGAACATTTGAAGTACGCGTTCGAGAGGTGTCCGAGAGGCTCTTCGAAGAATAAAACCGCGTGTTTGAAGTATTTAGTTCCCGTGATGCTGAGTTTAGGTTTCGTGCCGAGTAAAAAGTTGTTCGTGAAATATAAAGACGCTTTGAAACCGTACGAGGAGGTGTGCGAGGCGGTAAAGATGGGGAAGTTGGGGGTGTTGGAACAAGCGTTGGAGAGAAGGAAAGCGAGATTCGTGAGGGAGGGCACGTATTTGATGTTTGAAAAGCTACGCCTTTATTGCTTACGAACGCTGTTCAAGAAAGCGAGCGAAATTCAGAAAGAATTCGAGCCCGAGAAAGCGAACCAGGTGAAGTTGGAGATGCTTTCAAGGGCGTGCAAAATAGCCGCGGCGATGAAAAATCAACACGGACATAATAATAATAACAATAACAATAACAATAACAACACGGAATACGATTTAGATGAAATCGAGTGCGGTGTTTCCGAACTCATCCACCGCAAATTCGTCAAAGGGTACGTCTCGCACAAGAATCGGGTGGTTGTTTTGAGTAAAACAGACGCGTTTCCGAAAATCAGCGACGTGGTCAAGTGAGAGTTATTTTGGCAGAGAATGGCAGCGCATATAGTTGTTAAAATCAAATCAACGCGCGTTTGTATTATATTACGGTAGTATTAAAAACGCTTTATTATGTACTACACCCTTTATTAGTATTAGCAAGTGTTCGATCAAGCCGCCGGCGGTACCTCGTCCTCGTCGTCGTCTTGCGACCCCGCCGCCATCAATATTTCCTCTTTCTTCCCTCTCGCGTTCCCTTCGCGCTTTTCGGTAAACTTTCTCAACTGTCTCTTCAAACCGTCCGCGACTTTATCAATGCTCGCGTATAAATCCTCGTGCTCCTCGACGACTTCAATCTGCCCGGCTCTGGTTAACACCGTCGCTTTCGTCGTGCACACGTGCGCCCCTTTCGTCGCGTGATCCGCGCCGCCTCTCGACGCCACTCTGCAATCGATTTCCCGCACATCCCTCGGATCGGCGTTGGCTACTGCTTTGGCCAACTTTTCTTCCACGTACGCGCGAATCGCCGGCGTGACTTCCAAATTGTTTTCCCCTTGGAGAATAATTTTCCCCGGGAGGTGTTTCGAGCTCACTTTTGACTCGGACGAGGCGTGAGTGACGACTGTCGCAGCCCTTTTGCATAACGACTTCTTCGTTGTTGAAGGTGACGACGACAGAGAAGAATTCGATCGCAATTTCGCGTTACTTTTTGTTCTGTTGTTGTTCCTCGCGGAAGACGAACGACACGACTGGACAAAGACAGAGGAGGAAGAGGAGGCAAACATGGTATCTCTTTCTGCTTCTTTTTTACGCGAAGTGCGCGCTTCAAAGAACTGTCTGAAAAGAACTTTCACTCTTTGGAGTTTTCTCTGAGGGAAATCGTAACCGATCCCTTCTCAAGTGATGAGTCAGATTTTTTTTGAGTAGTATTAATTGACCGAATTTTTTCAAACGCCTTGGTAAAAAAACCAACAAAAATTCGTGACAAAAACGAGAAAGATATCCATCTCTTCGTATGAAACTACCGTTGGCGGACGCTTTGGTCTCGCTCATCGCTGCGGGATGTTTAGGAGTGTACCAGGTCACGAAACGAGTCATCGACCCGTACTTGTCTTTTAAGAGGGAAGGAAGAGGGTTTCGACGACGACAACAACAACCACCCAAAACATTCGTTTTCTTTGGGAAAACTTTAGCGGTTTGGCGAGTGGTGAATTTCACATCCTACGTGCTCAACGTTCTGTGCGTGTCCATTCCGGGGAGGATAGACGACCAAATGGCGAAAGAGATGAAAGAAGCTCAGGAAGAAGAGAAGAAGAAAAACAAGGAGGATGCCGATGCTGATGTCGATGATGAAAAGAAGAACGACGCTTTTGCGACTAAAAAGAATACTATTCGACGAACGTCGAAATATCGGTCGTTGTTCACTCCGGCCGGGTACGCGTTTGCCATCTGGGGGTTTATTTTCACAAGCGAATTCGTCTTCGCGGTGAGGTCGATGTTTTTTACCAACACGAAGGACGAACAGTTCGCGGCGAATGCGACTGGATATTTCGCGTTGGCGAACGTTTTGCAATCCGTTTGGTGCTTTACTTTTCGAGAGTGGACGGAGAAACCGAGGAGGCATTGGATTAACGCCTTCGTGTTAGGGGTCGAAGCTTTAGCGTTGTGGTCTTCGAAGGAGAGAGTGTTTGAGGTGAACGGAAGGTTTGCGCTCGCAGAGAGCGGGTTTGTTTCGGTCCCGATCCGAACGCACTTTGCGTGGATTTTGTGCGCGTGCGGAATCAACGCGAACACGGTGTTGGCCAAAATCGGGTCGGCGAGCGCGCAAGTCGTCTCTGCTATCGGAACCGCGGTTCTCGCGACGAGCGTTGGCGCGTACTCTTCTTTCTACCGAGGCGACGCGGCGACACCTTTAGTTTTTGCGTGGGCGCTCTACGCCATATACAAGGATGGCGGATATCGAGCTCCACCGCCATCCGATTCGACGAGTTCTTCTTCCGGCGACAAAAAAGACAAGAAGAACAAAGACGGGGACGAGAAAAAAAATACAGAGAAGCTTTTCAACAAAACGGAGGAATGTATACCGTCCGAGAAGCAAACGAAGCGGTTTACCGACACCGCGCGCCTGTGCGCAATCGCCAATCTACTTTTCGCCGCTAAAGCGTTGTTGTCGTTGTAGTATTTATATAGTCGTAGAGAGAGATAAAGAGTGCGCTTTCGCGTATTTTCGTGTACCTCCCCCAGTCGAAACTGATTTTGTTAAAACACAGTTGAAAAATTTAAAGTCCCCTTTCTTCATAAATTTCTACTCTCATCGGTAGATATACACAACACACACGCACGCGCGCAAAAACGCGCGACTTTGAGGACGACAACAATTTCATAACTACGACTTGGAGGAGAGTGTTGAAGACTCGCATTAACCACCACCACCACCACCACGCTCTCTCTCTCTCTCTCTTTAAAAATCATCATCATAATCTTTCACACGAGAGCGAAGGGGAAAAACAAAGAACAAGATGAAGGAAAACACGACGGACAACATCAAAGTCCTCGTCCGCGTCCGGCCGTTCGACCATCGCGAGAACAATTCTAACAATCAAACGACGAAGTGCGTGTTTGCGGACGAGATATCGAACGTGATCGAATTAAAAGGGAAAACGAACAACGCGCAAGGGACGTTTAAATTTGATTTCGTGCGCAACGAACAGTCCTCGCAAAGGGCGATTTTTTCAACCATTGGCGAATCGGTGGTGGAGAAATTTTTGGAAGGTTTTCACGGGTGCGTGATTGCGTACGGGCAAACAGGGGCGGGGAAGACGTACACCATGCAAGGGTTTGGAGATGCGATCGAAAACGAGGGAGAGGATGACGCGGAAAATAATAAGAGTAACGACGTTGGATTGATCCCGCGAGCGTTGCGAAGGATATTCGAGTTTACGAAAAATACCGCGAGCGATGATGAAGACGTGACGCACGAAGTGACGTGCGCGTATTTGGAGATTTATAACGAGCAGCTGACAGATTTGTTGAGTAGTGCTGATGGTAATGGGGATTGTATCGCGATGGACGGGATGATGGTGGAGGATAGCGGGAATAATACCGGATCGATTCCGTCGTTTGGGTCGTTTAGCGGAGGGGAGTTGGCGATACGCGAAGATCCAAAGAAAGGTACGTTCGTGGAGAATTTGACGAAAGTTAAGGTGAATTCCGCGGAAGAGACGTACGAGGCGTTTTTGAGAGGCTCGGCGAGGCGAAGAGTTGGCGAAACGGAGATGAATAGAAACTCGTCTCGTTCGCACTCGGTGTTTTCGGTGACGCTAACTTCGACGACCAGAGGGCGCACGACCAAGGAGAAAAAACGGACGTTACACTTAGTCGATTTAGCTGGTTCGGAGAGACAAAAAGCAACCGAGGCGACTGGGGCGAGATTAAAAGAAGCGTCTGCGATTAATAAGTCGTTATCTGCGCTTGGGAACGTGATAAAATCACTCGTAGATGTGGCCAACGGGAGAGATAGGCACGTGGCGTTTCGAGATTCCAAGTTGACGTGGTTGTTAAAAGACGCCTTGGGCGGGAACGCGAAATGTGCGGTGATTGCGTGCGTATCGCCGGCGTTAATTAACGCGGACGAGACGGCGTCGACGTTGAAGTTTGCGAATAGAGCAAAGTTGGTCAAAGTGAGAGCGCAAGTAAACGAACGCGCGTTTCACAATCACATGAACTTTGGGAATACGCCCTACAAAAGTAAAGCTAATAGTAATAACAATAATACGAACAACAATGCGACCGCTATGGACGCGGAAGTGACGCGATTGAGGGCGATGATTGATGAAATAGTAGCAACGACGACGACGACGAAAACGTCATCTTCATCGGCATTTTTAGCAGCGGCGTTGGGCGAAGACGCGCGCATGGAAGAAGGGGGCGAGAACAGCACTAGCACAGCCTCTTCAAAAATTGCCGAACTGGTCTTAAATGGCATGAAACGCGCGTCGGCTTTGGAAAAGAATATTTTGGAGACGAATCGTGCGAATCTGGTGTGGCAACGAGATGCCGTCGCCAAACAAGCGCACCTCGAATCGAAAGTAAATGATCTCAACGAACTCGTCGAACGTTTAGAACAAAACATCAGCTCTACGCAGATGGTTCTAAAGCTTCGCGAAGCGTCGTTGAAAAAACACGGAATAGACAAAGACGACGTCGACCGCGAGTTATTGGAGTTGCGCAAAATTGTCAGCGTCCCTCCGGAAGTTGTCAAATTGCGCATGGAACTCGCGCGAGTTACCGAGGGATTAGAAAGAGCCGAAGCCGAAGCATCTTCATCAAATACCAAAGGAGAATACGCGAGAATGGTGGAAGAATTAAATTGCATGCGCGCAGTTAATGTAGAACAAAGCGAACTCGCTTCGACCGCGTTGGAGCAGAAGCTCTGGTTCGAGAAGGAAAAAATCGCCCTCTTGGAAAACTTGCGAGAGGTTGAAAGCAAAGTCGAACTCGCGGAACTTCGTGCGGTAGACGCAGAAGCAAACCAATTTCGAGCCGAGAATGCGAAAAGCGAAGCCGAGCGCGCGTATATCGAATCGCAGAAAATCACCGACGACGCGGTAAAGGAAAAAGTCCGAGTGGAATCTACGTTTGCGGAAAACAAACAAGTCATGGAGGAGATGTTTGCACGATTAGAGGAGGAGACGAAGAAGAGAGACGAGATGGAAACGGAGTGTCAAACGTTAAGAGAAGCGAGCCAAACAATGCAAGACCAGATGTTGGAGAAGGGCAAGGAGCTGGACGCGTTCAAAGAGAAGTTGCAAGTCTTGGAAGCGGAAGCGGAGAAATCGAAATCGGCTTTGAGAGACTCCGAGAGCAGTTTACAGAACGCTTTAGGGAAGCAAAACGACCTCGCTTCAGAGACGGAGAATAAGTTAAAAGCGTCTGAGATGGAATTTGGTCGTCAGAAAGAGGAGATGATGCAAGAGAAGATTCAAATGCAAAAATCCATGGAGGAGGAGATTGCGAAAGCGAGAAAGGCATCGGCGGATGAGATTGCGGCGATGAAGGTAAAATTGGACGAAGAGACAACGTTAGCGATAGAAGCTGTGAAAGCGGAGAAAGAGACCATGTTTGATACTTTGAAGAGGATGGAATTAGAGATGCAAACGTTGCGAGAGACTACGGACGAACGCGTCCAAACGGCGGAAAATGTAGCCAAGGAGAAACTCGCGCTCGAATTGAAAGCTTTAGAAGAGGAAACGGAACGCGTCACAAAGGAGCGGGCAAATTTAGAGGCTTCGTTCGATGCTAAACGCGCGGAGTTAGAACGCTCGTTCGAAGAGAAAGAACGTCTGGTCACGTCAACGTGCGAAATGAAAGTTGCCGCATCCAAAGCGGCTGCCGCGAGCGAATTCAAAGCCGCCGCCGCGTTGCAGCTCAAAGTGAAAGATCTCACTCGGAAACTCGAAGAGATGAAAGACAGCAACAACAAAAGCGACAACGCCATGGTGGCTACTGCTACAACTACTACACATACAACTACAACAGCATCAACGCCAACTCCTGTGAAAGCCACAACAACTACTACAAATACATCGCTGCTCTTGAAATCCGGCGGAGCTCGAAGAGTCTTGCAACCGCTCAATCATCATTTCGAGTCGCAAGATAATGAAGACGACAGAGAAGACGATCACTCATTCCACGCGTCGAAGAAACCAAGAACTCTCGCCGACGCCGACGACGATGAAAACCCGCGTTCGCCTCTCGTTCTCAACCGTTGAGAATCCGCTTCGCTAAGATTTTCAAATCTAATACTACTGCATACTGAGCGTTTACGCATCACATACGAGTACTCTCCCCATCTCCTACCGAGGAGGAGGTTTCTTCTTTTTCTCCTCCTCTTCTCCTCCTCCGAAAAACAATCCTTCTTTCTCTAACATCTCATCCACGCGTTGCTCCAATGCATGCTCCTCTTTCTCCAATTTCTCTCTCAATTTCTTCTCCGCGCCTTTCCCGATCGCATCCACCACCTTCCCAACCTCTCTTTTCTCCTTCTCCAAGGTTTCGAATTGCACCCGTAAACCCTCCACGGTTTCTTTCAAAAGCTCCACCGATTGTTCCCTCTTTTTCTCGTTTTCCACTTTCAAACGAGCAAACTCGTCTCTCCGTTTTTCCAACACGTTCGTCGCTCGACGAATCTCCTCGAGTTGTTTCGATTGGTTCGCGTACGCGTCGTACATTTCTTTCATCTGCCGGAAAAAACCACCACCATTACTACCACCACCACCACCGTTTGAATTCGCTCCGGCAGCACCACCAGCGGCGGCGGCGAGGGATGATGCGCTAAAAGCGACTCTGAACGTCTTCGATGATGATGATGGTTTCATCATTTTTCATCAAAAACACAAACAACACCCGAAGAGACCGAAATGAAGAATTTCAGAAGAAAAAGTAAAGGGCTGGTCTTTTCAAAATTTTTCAAACCCTAAAAGAAATTCGAAACACTCGACACTTTTGGAAAACAAGTTTTTCAAACACACGCACTACGAGGTACACACATATAATAAAGAAGAGAGCACACGATGGAGGAGAATACCGAAGCCACTCATAATACGGTTTCTGCGCCCGATGATGCTGCCGCTGAAAAGTTGCCGGAGCAACGACGAGAACCAGAAGTGAGAGCAGAGAAGGAGGAGGAAAAACCTACCGCACCACCAATCGCTCCAACACTAATTCCGGAACCGACGAAACCATCTTCGACGACCACCACCACCACCACAACGACGACGACGAAGAAGTCGATCGCGAAAGAGTTAGCCTCGCACAACTCCGCCAAGGAACCGGAACTGAAAACCGGGAAACGCGAGAGGAAGAAGACGGAGTTTTTATCCGCGACGGTGTTGCAATCCCCAACGAAAAAAGGAGAGGAGAGGAAGAAAGAGCAGGTCGGGAAAGGAGTGAAATTGAGGGAGATTGAAAACGTGAAGTTCGCGATGGACAAGATGAAGCGGTACGTGCGAAAATAACAACAACGGAAGATAATTTTAACTTTAAACTGACCTCTTTTTCTTTGTTTCTCTTTCTCTTCCTCTTTCTTTTCGCGAAAACAGAGACGACGAGCTCCTCGTTCTCGTCCACCGGCTCTTGTACAAGACGCCAGGGAAAGAAATCTCGCGGAAACGAGATATTCTGGACTTTTCCGGTTTCGTCTACGAGGACGAAGTGAAAGACCGAGAGAAGAAAGTCGTCGCGTTGGAGAAAATCTTCCAAAAGCCGCGATTTCAAATCATGGACATGTTCGATTTGCCGAGAGGGAGCGGCGCGGAAGGCTCCAAGGAGGCGCAAATCGAACGAATCTTGAAGTTTTTGGAGAAACCGGCGGCGACGGAAGGGAGACAGAGTAAAGTGGAGTTGAAGGAGAAGAAGAAGGCGAAGGTTGCCGCGAAGGCGACGAAGAAGAGAAAGAAAACGGAGGCGAAGAAGAAGAAAGCGGCGACTAAAGCCGCCAAGCCAGCGAAAGCAGTCTCGAACGAAGTCGCCAAGTTGAAGAAACAAAACGCGGATTTGAAGAAGAAGTTGGAAGCGGCGTTGCAAAAGATTGAAAAGTTGACCGGCGAGAAGGTTGAGCGCGACGACGAGGAAGAAGAGGAAGAGGAGGAAGAAGAGGAAGAAGAAGAAGAAGAAGAGGAGGAGGAAGAAGAAGAGGAGGAGGAAGAAGAAGAAGAAGAAGAAGAGGAGGAGGAAGAGAAGATGCCGGCGAAGAAGGCGAGGAAAGCGCCGTCGGAAGAGCCAGCTGAGCCAGAGAAGAAACGCGAGGAGGAAGTAGTAGCAGTAGCAGCTGAGCCAGAGAAGAGGGAACCTACGCCTTCAGCAGCGATACCTTCGACGGACAACAACGTCAGCGCTAGTGTCGTAGGGAATCCGCAACCGACGGAGCAGCAAATCAGAGAAGCTATCGTCGCGATGTTGCAAAGCGCAGACTTGGACGAGATATCCATCAAGAAGATTCGTAAAGAGTTGGAGGAGAGATTTAATTGTCCCATGAAGGAGAAGAAGGAGATGATTAAACAAATCGTCACCGAGTCCATCGGTATGGGAATAGGAGGGGAATGATCGAAGAAATCGTCATCGAGTCCACGAGTCTGGTATCGGCATGTAAGTCGACGGATTAAAGCTCTATTACGAAAAAGAGCGTAGGAAGAGCACGTATATATGTTCGAATATATTCGTTTTAATAATGTTAATTAAGAATTACAAAGAAAATGGTCGTTTATATAGTCATTTGATCTTGTTAAAGTTTTCTCTTTTACGCCAAGGTTCCGTACTTGGATCCTCTTCGCGCCGAACTCGCGACGCCTTGCGACTCCAAATCGTCTTCTTTCGTTTCAGCTACCAACAACTTTTCTTGTCGTTGTTGTTGTTTGCGGTAGGCAGCTACGGCCGCAAAAACGATAAAGGCACCGGCCAATGGGTAGACGATCGAACTTCTAAAGTTGCTTTCGGCTCCCGAGGCAGCCATGCCAAGGTCGGCGGCTTTGAAAAATCTCCAAGTGCCTCGCTTGCGCTGTCCGAGCATGGCTTCTTTGCCCGCGTTTTCATCGATGATCCAACCCTTCACTTGTCCAGTCTCGTCGTCGTACTCCAATTTCGCCGTCATGGACTTGCCAAACGCTTGAATGTCGTACTCCTTCGTTTCCACGTTCTTGTCCGCGTGCGGGGCGGAAGTTTCTTCTTCCTTAGAAACCTTCTTGGAAGATCCCGTCTTCTTCCCGGCGGCGGCGCCAATCTCAGAGCACGAAGTCAACGGACCGTCCGTTTCATCTTCGCAGGAATACTTCTCGTTGAACGCCTTGGCGTCTTTGAGCAAGTGTAATTGCTTGGTCGACGCCGCGGTACCTTGCCACGTCAAGTGAATCGGCTTATCGAAGCTTTTCGCGTTGAAGAACATCTTTTGCATTGAAACGACTTTCCCGACGTCCCACTTATCCATGTTTTTGTTATAGCTTTTGGCATCATAAAACATGTAAGACATGTCCGCAACGTTGGAAACATCCCAAGAGCCGATGAAATGGTCAAAGTTTTTCGCACCGAAGAACATGTACATCATGTTCGTAACCGATCCGGTATCCCACTGAGAAATATCGCCGTCAAAGTCTTCGCGCTTGTAAAAAGCCTTCTTCATGTCCGTGACCTCAGAAGTGTCCCAGTGCGACATGACGCCGTAGCCAGAGCTCGCGGCGAACTTGTCGCAATTGCCAGTGACTGGATCCTCTTTCAAACACTTGGAGATGGCAGAGTGCAAAGTTTTGTCGGTGAGCTTCACCAAGTCGTGCTTGTGCATCTCCGCTTCCGCTTCTTCGGCAGCTTCTTCCTCCTCGTCCTCGGACACCAACGTTTTCACCGGTACCTTGTCTTCTTTTTCTTCTTCCTCGTCTTGTTCGGGTTCTTCCTTGGTGGTATCCTCTTCCTTCTTTTCGACTTCACCTTTGCTCGCGGCGAGCGAGATGCACGTTTTCACCGGCCCAGTCTCTTTGTCTTTGCAAACAAAGTTCGCTTGGAATCTCGAGGCGCCGTTAAACATGTTGTCTTGCTCGTTCTCCGCCGCTTCACCTTGCCAATCGGACAAGTCTTGAGAAAACTCAAACGCGTAGTAGAACATTTTCTTCATGTTCGTGACGTGCGAAGTATCCCATTTCGAGAGATCAGCGTTGAAGTGCCACTTCTTGTAGAAGAGCTTTTCCATGTTTGTGATGTGCGAAACATCCCAATCCGGCATCTCGCCGTAACCGGACTCTTCGCCATACTTGGTGCATTTGCCGTCCACGGCGGCTTCTTGCAAACACTTACCGATGGCGTTGCGAATTTTGTCTTCCTCCAAATACTTGTGACCGTCTTCATTGAGAGAGTTGTCCTCGTCTTGTTGACTGTCTTTGACGTCAAAGATTTCAGATTTCAACGTTTGAACTTCGCTATCAAGTTTCGCCTTCATGGCTTTGAGCAATTCAAACTCCGAGCTATCACCACTCTTCTTTTCGTCCGCATTCGAGGACGAGGAGGACGAGGAAGGAGAAGATGAAGAGGACGAAGCGGCGCGCTTCTTGTCCAAGACTGTCTTCAAGACATCTTCTTCTTCCTCTCCGTCGTCGTCGGAAGACGAACTGCTGCCCTTGGTCTTGCTCTCCAAATCCTTGTTCTTGTTCTCGAGATCGGATAACTGTTTCATCAACAACATCTTCTCCGCTTCGAATTTGGAGTTTTTCACCGTTTCCACATCCTCGCTGCCTTTGCGCGTCGTCCCCTCGGATTCACCGAGACCAACGCCGTCCAACGAAGACGCGTACGAACTGAAACTGTTCGAGGTCACTTTGTTTTGGTTGTACTTGCTCGGTGTTTCGTACCGCGGCTCGTACGACGGATCGAACGATTTCGAAGACGTGACGTACTTCTTCGCCTTGGACTTCAAGCTTTCAATTTCTTGATTCAACTCGTCGTCGTTCTCTTCGTCGAGTTCTTCTTGTTCTCGAGACGAGGAAGAACTCTTACCTGAGGAGGACGATCCTCCGAAAGACTTCTTTATCTTCAAGATTTCGGACAGCGGAATACCTTTGTCCTCGGCTTTCAAAAACGCTTCCACGTCTTCGTCCGAGATTTCGGTGTGGCCCAACTCGCCGGACAACGGGCGCGGCTTAGAAAGGCCCCCGTCGCCGCCCTCCGACGACTTGCGAAAATCGCCGCTCAAACCGCCATCCTTCCTCATGTAGCTCTCCTGCGGCTTCCACCCTTCGTTTTCTCGGCACTGATGCACCGGCCCTTCGATCGCGTCCGGACAGTTAAACCGTCTTTGAAACTCAATAGCGCCTTGAAACATCCCGGGTTGTGGTTGCTTGTGCGCCATCCCGCCTCGCCACCCCCACTTGGAGATGTCTTGGTTGAAATCGACGGCGTAATAAAACATGTGATCCATTCTTTTCGCCTTCGTCGGTCTCCAGTTGGAAATATCCGCGTTAAAGTTCGCTCGTCCAGTCGGTTCCCCGTTGTTCTCGATCACGTGCGTGTACCCGCTGAAGGCCCAACTAAAATCGGTTATTTCCGAGACGTCCCAATCTTTCATCGCGCCGTATTTTTGGTCGTAACACAACCCGTGCACTGGAGATTCCTCCAAGCACGCTTGCACGGCTTCTTTAAAACTCGAGGATTCCCCGAACGGCCCGCGTTCGTTCGGAATCTTGTGATGGTTCGGAAACGCGTACGGGCCGAACTTCTCTTCCTCCATCTCGTACGACGCTTGGTTCTTTTCCGATTTAAAGTCGAACGCGCTCACAAAAACCGACGACGAGAATGAGTGCAACGCGAGAATTCCACCGACGGCTTTTACGAGAGAAGACGAACCTTTGTGACGACTCTCATTTTCGCGACTATTTAGTGTCGTCGTCGTTCGAGAACGACCGCCGCGAGAGGTTTTTCCCCTTTTTGTCATTTTGAGAGTATCGTTTGTTTCTATCTAGAGACTCTCTCCTCTGCTCGCGATGAGATTGGAAATCGCAAATCACAGAACACGCGGCCCAAATCGAATGATGTCGCACGAGAACAACAGAGAAACGAGAAAGAGTATTATATGAGTACTTCTCGTCGAGGGCAGCACACGTTACTCACAAAAAGAGAGACAGTGATAAAGAAAAACTCTCCGTATTCGCTGTTCTTTTAGCAGCGTGCTCTCTCTCTCTGAGATATCTAGAAAGAGCGATTCGCGCGCGTACTTTTTGACGTGTGCAAGTGCAAAGCAGAGAGAGACGCGGCTTTGTGAAAAAAATGAATTACGAAAAGAAATGAAAAAAAGGCAGTTTTTTGTTGAAAGAAGAAAATTTTGCTTTTGTTGGTGCTTGGTGGTGGTACATAGAGACATACTAAAAAAGGAACAAATCCGTGGTAGTAAATTAGAACTCGGGCGCGTCTGGAATGACGATGTTTAACTGCGACCCGCGTTTCTTTTTCTGCTCCCTCATGGACTCGGTGTGCACGTCCGCGAGTAATTGCGCGAAGAAAGCTCTTTTGTAAGACTTTAAAGAGTGCTTTCGCGCTTCTTCGTTCTCGCTTCCGACGCCGTCTTCGTCTTCGGAAGAAGAGGAGTCTTCCTCTCTTTGGTCCTCTCGTCGAAAGTAGTGTTTACCACCGGAGGTGTTGTTGTTTTTGTCCGCGTCGTCTTCTATGCAAGATTCCACGGCTTGCCTCCAGGCGTTGTACATGACGTCGGATGTTTTCAAGTCGATGAGTTCCAGAAGCGTTTTCTTGTCCCTGGCTAAAGTGGCGAGGACGAGCGTCCACTCGAGATTTTTCGAGCGTTTGACAACCTCTAACGCGTAGCGTTCGTCGTTATCGTCGTCGTTATCTCTGTTATCAAAAAGAGAAGACGATGATCCCGTCGACATTGATCCTCCTCCTCCTCCCAATCGTCTCTGGGATAAAGCAGTGTCCACGGCTCTTTTCAAAGCGCCGCTGAACCCGAGCGCTTTCGTTTTCACTTCTTTCTTCTTTCTCCTCCTTGTCCCTCTGGGACTCTTCCTGCTGCTTTCGCTGTACGTCGGCGACGTTGGTGGAGAAGATAAAACGCTTGTTTTATCGTCAAAATCTTGGTTATACTCGTCGTCGTCGACGTTAAAGGAACACTTGCCGTCCGCCTCTCGCACGAAATAGTCGTACACGTCAAACGCTTCTTTCGGTACGCGACGGTAAAATGCCCCCAACGAACGCGCGTCGACGTCAAAAACAATCTCATCGAGTTTGTGCTCCAACGCTTTTTCTAAAATCAGCCGCTCTCTCCTTAGCATTTCAATCTCTTCCTTCTTTTCTCTTCGCGTGAGTCCGTTGGCGTTGTTCGTACCATCTTCATTTTGACCACCACCACCTCCGAATAGCATGGAAAAGAAGCCACCACCTCTTTCCTCCTCCTCGAACTCGTCATCATCATCGTTAGTAGCATCGATTTTGTCCAGCATATCAAAACCAATCGATAAAAACCGAACGACTTCTCCAATCAACGCGAAGTCTTTCAAGACGAACGCGGCGTCTAAAATATCGTACGCTAATTCGCGTCCACTCTCTTCGCCGTCCATGTAGCAACTGACGACTAAGCCGCGACTAGCGACGCGTAACCGACCTCTGTCGATGGCAGCTTTCAGTAAAGTAGACGCTTTTACGCCGCACGATTTGAACAGTTTTGGCCAGATGTCTTGATCGGTTTTGCGCGCGACAGAAACGACGACGTCTGGGAACTCCTCAAACTCGCGAGCGAGATTTAACGATCGCTTGAGAAGTTCTCTTTTGGTAATGTCATAGCTAACAGATTTATAATATACCTCATCGTTGCCATCATCGCTGACTTCGTTGCCCTCGTCTTCGTCTTCGTTGTCGAAATCATCACCTTGTATTTGCTCGAGAGCGTCGTGAATCAACCATTCCAAAGCGTACGAAAACAATCGTCTCGAACGTTTTCTCGCTTCCTTGGCTAATATTCTCGCCGCACCAACGTCTCTCCTCGCGAGAGATTTCTTCAATAATAACGGTAATATGGATTTTTGAACCGAGCTGACGTCTATCCTGCCGCCACTGGCGCCAAAACTACGTTCGTGATGGAGACGTCTGGTAGCACAAATCGCTCGAAACTGTTCCAAGTTTATAGATATCGGGAACGAATCGGAATACTCTTCGTCGAATTCGTGCGCATCGAAGCCGTCATTATCATCATCATCGTGTTCGTCATCGTCGTCGTTTTCTTCTTGAACGGTCATAAATAAATCGTCCCAATCTTCGTGTCTCGCCTCCAATCCGTTCTCGCCAAACGTCCACCACGCGTTGTCGACTTCGGGCAAAACGCCGTTCCCCGTGAAATCCGTCGAGCGCGCGGCTAACCAGAAACGCTCGGTTATGTTAGTACTGACTTTGTTGCTGTTGTCGTTGTTTTGGGAAGAACTTGTTTTAATTTTGACTTCTTTCCCGGCGTTTTGGCCGGAGAGTTTCAACACGCTCAAGGTCCCGCACGGTCGCAACAAAGCGCACATGGAAGGCGCCGGCATCGCTCTCGGACTTTCGTAGGCGTGATTCGATACCCACAAAGCAGCGGCAATTGGTGGGGCTAACGATTCATCTCCACTAGCAACCCTGCGTCGACCGGAAACGTCTCTCGCGACGCGAAGTTCGGCTTTAATAGCAGCTGCTGCGGTATTCTTCGCGCTCGTCGAGAACGACCCGCCGAAAAGAGAAGAGACGAAACTCCCGCCGATTGAAGTCATCTCACTGCTGTTCACGCCTCCAAAACCGTTCACACGGACTTCAAACAAAGCAATCTCACACGGTGGTGATATGACTAAGACGTGCGAGCCGCACGCGTCCAACGCCACCGGAGCAATAGCCCCGAGTGAATGCGGTTTTACGATTTCACACTGCTCGTCCAGTGGTTGCGTCGCCGCCGCGTATACGCGCAGTTCATGCTTTGTCGGATCGTCCGTTCGAGAACACGCGACAGCTAACGCATTGAACGCGACGCCTTCATTTTCTTTGTTCTCCCCGGACGCATCTCCTCTCAGCGTAAGCCAAGCCATTTTTGTGACGCGAATTCTTTTCTCTTTCGAGACGTCGCGAAACATGCGCCATTTTTTCCTCGTCAGCGAATACGTCACGAATCCTCTCGATCCAGCGACGGCAATGTCTAATCCATCCGGCGAAATGGCGATTTTGCGAGCCGGAAACCTCGTCGCGATATATTCCGATGGAAGTAGCTCGTGTCGACAACGAAGCGGTTTCGGAGGCTTCGAAGAGATTCGAGCGTCGCGTTCTCGCTTCTCTTTCCTGCGCTTGAGTTTTTCGCGATATTCTCGTCGCTTTTGTTTCTTGAGTTTATTTTGAAGATGTCTCGAAGACGGAGAGAGCACGGCCTTGTTTGCGACATCGGTGATACCATTCGTGCCATCATTGAATCGGCGCTTTTCGATAACATCTAAAGATGACGAAGACGAAGAAAAGTTATCAAAAAGATCAGCTTTGGAATCGTATTGATTCTCGTCGACAAGTTCGCCGTCGCGAGTCGAGGTGCCGTATTCGTCGTCGCTCTCGTCGTCTTCTCCGTAATGTGTCGCAGCGGTCGTCTCGTCATCTTTATCCGAGTCGTCCGAGTCATCGTCTTCCACGAAAACGATGCGATCGGCGCCGAGAAGAACGCCGGATGTTGGTTTCGTCGAAGCCGCTAACTGTTCTTCTCTCGATAAAGACGTGTATCTTTGTCGCGACATGCGACTGTTGCGAGGGTGTACTCTCACGTTTGCATCCGGTGGCGAAATGACGAACGAGATTTCCCGAAACGTACTCCTTTTCAAAGAAGAAGATGATGATGACGATGTAACAGTCGCGACGTCGAAGAGAGAAAACTCCGAGTAGAAGCTCGAGGCGTTACCGTTCCAACACAAACATCTAGCGTTGAATTTCGTGGAAGCGTCTTCCTCCAGCAATGACGACGATTCGTGCGCATACAATTTCGTACCTACCCGAGACCACACGCTCAAGGGCATGCCTTTGCCACTATTCGCAACCGCCAACGCGTCTCCAGATTTCGTCCAAACTAATGAGCAGACGGCGCTATCCCCTCGTTCTTCTTCTTTACTATGCCTAAACCTTCGCTCGAATCGAATTTTTTTCTTTCTCCTCGCTGAGGCAGCCGCGAGTGACGTGACTATCGAAAAAATATCCACGTCCCCTGTGCCAGTTCCTACGGCTATTCTTTGAACGTTATCTGTGCTATGCGCGGCAATTGCGGAACAATTTCCGTCTCCTAACCACGAGATTACTTCCGTGGTGGTTTCTTTTTCTTCCTCTCGCGAAAACGCGACAACTGCGCATCGCCCGCTCGCGAGCGCCACCACGCACGAAGTTTCCTCGCGATACGCCGCAGTCGTTCGTATACTTACCACGGCATCGCGTTGCCGCTCTTCTTTTTCTTCTTCTTCCTCTTCTTCTTCTTCGGTATTTACCGTTGCTATTTTTCTTGCTTCTCTCGGACTTATACTTCGAATGTATTCCTCTTCGTCTTCGTCGGAATATCTATCGTCGAATTCGAAATCCGCTCGTTTTTCGTCGTCCTCATCTTCGTACTCTTCGTCGCCTGAAGTATGACCCAAACCGTGACTGTAACTCATTCTGCTCGTCCTTCTCCGATGATGTTTCGGCGCGAGCGCGGCGCAGACATCGTTCGCTACCAATATTTCTTTCAAAACCAAATCGGAAGAATGCGTCGTCGCGTAAAGTTTGCCTTTCGGAAAAACGTCCGCGTACGCCAATCCGCCTCGACTCGTTCCGAAGAAAACGCCTTGGCCATCTTTCGCGCACGCAAAAGTCGTCGCAACAGACGATGCGGATGCGGATGATGTCTCCAAACCTTCTTCTTCCGGCGCTAAATTATTATTATTACTATCGTGCGAAGGCGACGACGAAGAAGGATTGGAAACAACTTTAACCTTAATCGCCCTCTTCAACACGCAACTCGCCGACCGCATCGTGCCGCATCTCTGTTCCGAACCGCCTCCTCCTCCTCCTCCTCCTCCTGCGTTGTTTGAATTGTTATTACTAGTATTATTCTCGCTACTCCTACCGAACTCCTCCACGTTCCCTACGCTGACCAAAAACACCAGCACGTTCCCAGCTCGCGTCAACACGAGCAAAGTCCTCTCTTTGTGCGACGCCGACATCGACTCGTCGTCGTCGTCGTCGTCCTTTACGCCGTGGTTCTCTTCGTAATAATTCGGTTTCCACTCCGCGCACACGTACTCCGAAGCAGCAGCAGAAGAAGAAGATTTCATCTTCGCGCAAAGCAACGTCCTATTTTGCCCGGAATCCCACAACTCGATGCCTCCGATCGAGGTCACGATCGCGAGCATCCGCGAGGTTTGGTCCAGAGATGTCGACACGATGTATATATTCTTCTTTTTACTCTCCCTCTTTTCTTTTCTCGCTTTTTGTCGTCTTCTCCTTTGCTCTTCTTCCTCTTCCGATGTTGTTGTTGTCGTCGTTGTCGTTGCTTTTCGTCGACGCTTCTCGTTGGTTTCATCATCATCTACTAAAAGTCGTCGTTCGTGTTCGTCCTCGGGGTCGTCTTCAGAAGCAGAAGAAGAAGAACACAAAGAAGAGGAAAAAGAGAGTAAAGGAGAGTCTCTCTCGATCGGCCACCCGTGCGCGAATCTCATCGCTCTGATAAATCTCTTCTTCTCACAGAGTAACACCTATGTGAGGTATTTTACGTGTCGTTTTTTGAAGGAATTTTCCCCCCATGGAATAACGCCATTTTTAAAGCGCACATTGCATTTACAACTTGCGCACTTACACGTACACTCACAGAGAAAGAGTGAAAACGAACGTACCTCCGAAAACGTTTTGAGCGCGTGAAATCATATTTTGTGGGGTTTTCTTGTCTGCTGTGACGAGAGCACTACTCTACCACTCTGTGAGTACCACGACTCTTGCTTTGAATTGAAGACCCCCGTGAGTTAGTTAGATGATGAACCCGCCGTGGAAGAAAATGAATCATCCATTTCTTTCAATCCTTTCGATCACGAAAGCGCACGCGCGCGGCCCACCTCTGCAAGCGACGGTGGCGCTATTATTCGGGACAATCATGCACGCCTTCGCCGGCCACTCGGACGACGGGTATAAAGGGTTCACCTTGTGGGTGAATATCTCTCTCCTTTTTCTCATAGATTCGAACATTGGAAGCATGATGCGAAAGAGTTATTTAAGGATTCTGGGTACAGTTCTCGGCGGCGCGCTCGTGGTGCCGATGATTGTCTCGGTGCACGAAATTCGGAAAAAAGATACTAATTTGTGCGAAGTTGCATCTGGTGCGATACTCGCGTCGAGCGTCGCATTGGTGAGCTTAGTATGCAGATGTTATAAGAAAAAGTTTGGCGCGAAGTACGAGTACATGTTCGTCGTGTGCGAGTTGACGTTTGTCGTGTGCGGGGTTGGAGGGTTTTATAAGGAGGAACCGGTGATTAACGCGTTGGAGCGGGTATTGTCGGTAGTGATGGCGGTGGTTATTGCTTTAGCGGTGGCGAGGACGGTGACGCCGATTTACGCCGCGGATGCAGCGAGGATGGACGCGGCGGAAGCCGCGAAGGAAATTAGAGACGTGTTGGGTATCATCGTTGACGTCTATTTGAATTTTTCGTTCGAGGGTAGCATGCATACGGACGACGACGGAGACGGCATCGACGACGCGTTATTCGAACGCTTGGAGAAGGACTCGCTCAGTCAAAAGCAGCAATCCGCGATGAGTCGATTGAGTCGCGTGGGAGGGTTGATATCGGCCGCTGAAGTAGAAATCGGGAAAACCTTCAACGGGCAAGAATACCGGGTGTTAGCGCAGGGGTTGAGTCGGTTATACAACGCGATGATTGCGATGTTATTTCCGTTGGAATCTGGATCGGCGGCGACGGAGTTGGTACGAAAGTACCGACATTTAATCGATGATGTTCAGAAACAACTAAACGTAGCGCTCACGTCGATGAGCGAAACGGCGCTGATTGAAAATCACAACAGCGAAGAGTGCGAGGTTTTGTTCAACGCGATGACCGATGGCGCCGTGAGAGCTAAGTTACGTTCGGATGTGCTCGAGAGAGCGTTGGACGAAGAAGAAGCGAAGTCGGGGAGACAATCGCTCACGTCGCCGAGCTTGTATACCTTCACGCAGTTTGTGAAAACTTACGCGCACGTCACGACGTACGTTCTCGTGTGCGTGTCCAAATACAAACCCTCGGAGTACGATAAAATAGCAAACGCGTTGGATAAATCCGAGCGCGAAGAGGAAGAGCAGAGAAAGAATGAAGAGGAGGAGGCTGACGACGGTGGCAGTGACACGAATAGTCATTCGAGTACGCGAAAGTATAAGTATGCAGAACGACGGAGTTCCATGAAGTATTTCACGAAAACGAGAATGGGGGGTGGGAAAAGTAACGATAGTAACGTGTGAGCGAACATTTGAAGTGAATTTTATTCTTTCTTAGCGCTATCTATTGTGTTTAATCCTAGGTCGTAGTGTTACAATGACGAGAACTATTTCTATCCCAAGGCTACGTCTTCCTCCTCGCCATCGGCTATTCCTTCATCGTCTTCGGCGTCTATATCTTCTTCTTCCTCTTCTTTGTATTCTTCGTCTTCCGCCAGCGCGACGAGCACCACGCTCTCTCCTCGCAAAAACATCTGACTCACTTTCCTCTCTCTCTGTTCGATGACTCTTCTCCTCCTCGTTTTCGTCTCCCCTTTACCGTTTACGTATTCCTTCTCCTTCCTCACCCGCACCGAATACCTCTCCTCGATATCGTGCGCCACAAAATTAAAGTACTTATCGAACGCCGATATGTTACACTCCATGCACCCTCTCACGCCTCGCTCGTTCCTGGTCACTATTTTCACCCGCTTCTTTTCGTGTAACGCTCGGTAAAGCAAGGACAACGGTCCTCCTCCTTTAAACCGACTGGCGATGACTTCAACCGCGTGCTCTCTCTGCGCGAATTTTTTCTCCGCGTCTCTCAGTCGCATCGCTCGCGCTTTCAACGCTTCCTGTTTTCGTTTGCTTTCCTCGCTTTGCCTCGGGAGTTGACTTTTCATCTCTGAATCCAAAAAATCCGGATGCGTGCGCGGTAACATGAAGCGACACTTGCCGATGTGATCAAAAATTGGGTACTCGTAATCATCGTCAGCATCATCGTGCGTATCATTTGAATTCAGCGCGTCCAACGCGGAGAAGTTTTCGGAGAGGAAGAAGTTTTTCCTCTCGTCTTTCTCGTCGTTCTTCATCATTTCGTTCAAGAATGTGTTGTCGTCGTCGTTGTTGTTGTTGATACCGATGACGACGACGAGGACGAAGAAGCTTTACTAAAAACGAGCGAGGAAAGCGGCAAATATTCTTCTGTGTCTTCTTTTTGCAACAACAAAGTCGTCGTGCAAAATCGATATCATCTCGTTATTATCCTCGTCTTCTTCACTTGAGAAAAGTCTGGGGAAAAACGAGAGACGTGACTTCCATTTTTCCTCATGAGTTAGATACACACGAACGAGTATTACTACGGAGAGAGTTCGAGAGCAATGTCGTCGTCATCTTTATCAGGAGGAGTACCAGGAGCAGGAGCAACGGGAGCGTTAACATCACACGACGCGTTGCTCCATTTGGACCCGCAAATCCGACTGTACGTGTTGCTTCCCATCACGATCGCGATGTTCTTCGTCGGGGTCATTCGGCACAACGTTTCGAAAATCTTCGGGCAAGGATCATCGTCGGGGAAGAAAATCGACCACGACGGGTTAAAAGAAGCGCAAGCGGTCGTGAGAGCGACGAGGATTGCGCAAAACTGTGGGTATTTAAGCGAGAAAGGATTCGAGAAACGGAGAGAGTATTTCTGCAACGAAACCGTCGGCGTGTTCAGTCAAGAGAGCAAGAAGAGCAACGTGCAGCAACAAATGCTCTCGGATCCGTCGATGTTGAGCGAAATGTTGACGAAGAATTTGAACATGATCGTTCCGAACATGCTCACCATGGCGTGGGTGAATTTCTTCTTCACTGGGTTCGTGGTCGGGAAAGTGCCGTTTCCGTTGACGCAAAGGTTTCGATCGATGTTACAACGCGGGATAGATTTGCAGAGTTTAGACGTGACGTACGTGTCGTCTTTGTCGTGGTACTTTTTGAATTTTTTCGGCCTCGGTGGGGTGTTCGGTCTAGTTCTAGGGAACAACACGTTGAACGACACGCAACAGATGAGGCAGATGTCGATGATGGGGATGGATACCGGGAAGGCGTTTAAATCGGTCAAGGAGAACTTGGAGATGATTGCGCACGAGAGCGCGATCGAGGAGGTGGCGGAGAAAAGAGCGACGGTTATTCTGAGAGAGTTGAACGGAGGGAGTTCGTTTATGAAAGCCAGGAAAGCGGCGCTGCTGAGTAAATAGACGAGAGTTCTTCTTCGACGTAGAACAAACGAAACTAAAGTTATAATAGGCTCTTAAAGCGTTGTGTATAACTACTACTACCGGTACCTGTACTACTACTATTACTACTACTACAACTACTACTAAATGCTAAAGGATCCCGCCTTCTTTTGCCATCCTGTACCGCTTCTCGCCCAATTTCCTCCGCGTGATCCACGGCGGTTCAAACGGCGGCGCGTTCTTCCCTTCCTGTCCAACCTTCGCCCTTTCCTCGTCGTTTGGGTCAAACACCCGCATCCTCTTCCCCGCCTCCTGTTCTTTCACTTCCACTCGAATATGTGTTCTCGCTCGGTGCATAGTCCCAGCCTGCCCTTTCGCTTTCACGTACATCCTTTTCAAATACTGTCCTTTCGTCGCCGTCGCTTTCGAAATCACGCAATTCGCGTCCACGTACCCGTCCTCCGGTTCTCTCCCGAGACCGACTATCGCGTTAAACTTTGCCGAATTAATAATCTGGTACAACTCGTTCGCCACTTTCTTCTTCGGCGACAGTTTGCACTGAATCAACGCCTCTTCCACGGTTATCCCGCCTCTTAAAATTTTCAGAAACGCTTGGAACCTTTTCGTCGACCCTTTCGCGTTCTTCTTCAAAGCGTAGAATATTTCCTCGGATTTTTCTTTCCCTTCTCGAGTCACCGATGGGTGGAGTTTCAGATTCCCGAGTTGATCCGATAAAACAGAAGAAGAAGAAGACGTTTGCTTGTTTAACTGGTTCTTCTTCATCGGTGCGCGCTGTAAAGGCGACGGTAAAGCTTCCTCGTCGGCTGCGTTTTCTTTGATGGCGGTAGTATTCTTAGGAGTATTCATAGGATTCTCGTCGTCGTTCTCGTTGTCATTCTTCGCCGCAAAACGCATCCCGCTCGAGGAGGAGAAATTGGATCGAAAATCGATCGTCTTCCTCGCGTTCACTTTATCGGTAGTATCATCATCACCACGAAAGAAGAAGGCAGCGTTATTCGCACGTTTTATTAAAAACGGTACTAACGGTCGTCCCCCTGTCGTTCCTCGTCCTCGTCTGAGCAGCGAGAGCAAAGAAGTCGCGCGCATTTTTCGTTCTCGAGAGCGGCGGCTTTGTGTGAGGTTTTTCACACAACAAAGAAAGAAAGAAAACACAACAAAGAAAGAAAGAAAGAAAGAAAATAATACGACGAATACGAGGAATGGAGACGATATTTATGACTCGCTTTGAAGAAGCGCCGCGTGCGCTTTTGCTATTTCTAGAGACTCCTTTCTACTTTCTACGACTCTATGCGACGAAGAGACTCCTTTCTACATTCTACGACTATACACGACGACTCTATGCGACGAAACGACTATACGCTACAAGTACCAAAAGGAACAAGCGAAGCGTTTTCTTCTCTCGCTCGGTTCAACCGCGTGGTACATCGTATCGGACCAAAAGAGCACTAACCGGTCTCGAATCGGGTTCACGCGAACGGGGGTCGAATCCTCTCCTCCTTCCGGGTACAAGAGTAAAGCGCCGTGATTTTCGTTTTCGTTCCATTGAGAGTTGAGATAGTACACCGCGCTAATTTTACGAGGGTCGCTCGCGTCGTCGTGATCTAAATGCTTCACGAAACCGCCACGATTGGACGAATAGACGGAGAGCATGACATTTGAATGGTAATCTGTCGGAGAGAGAAGAAGATGTTTATTACTTCCATCCTTCTTTTCGTTGAAGACGTTGCAGAGAATGTCACCGAGCGTGTCGCGAAGAAATTGACTGAGCGCGCCCAAAGCTACCGGGCGTTCGTCTCCAGTCAACCAAGCGATTTCGTCGTCGCGATACTTTCCTTCTTTCTTTTGCGTCGTTGCGTCGTTTTTCTCCTCATACGCGAGCTCTCCCGATTTGAATTTTCTTGTTCCCGGATCGCTTTCGTAAAATTTCATCGCCGCTTCTTCGCAAATCTTTGAGTTTTTCTCGCCGAGCACGCCGTCGATAACTACGTAACCTTTCCGATGCATTTCGTTCCGAATCTCTTCCCTGCTTAAGACTATCTTTTCGCTCGGAACCGTAATCGACCACAAAATATCGTTCTCGTACCTCCGTACCTCCGGCCGCATCAACTTCTCTCCGATTAATGATTTTTCCACCGCTCGCGCCGGAACGTTCGCTTTCAACACCTCAAACGCCAACGCCCTCGCGAAGTGCGCAGACGACGCTCCCGCATCCGCCAGTCTCTTCGCCAAGTTCAACACTCTCGTCACTTCGTCCTCGTTCTGCGCGATATTCAGTTCCGCCATCAACATCTCTCGACTGGCGAGAGACGACAGCGCAAACGTAATCGCTTTAAACTTCATCTCTTCTTTCTTCGTTTCTTTTTCCAACTCCTCTTTCACTTCCAAAACCGCTCTCAGCGCCGGCTCCTCTTCGCATTTAGACGTCTTCGCCTGAAAAGCGTCTCGAACGGCCACCGCGTATGCCACCGTCCACCTTTCTCGTAACCACTGTTCATCAAAGCCTCCTCTTCTCGTTGTCGTCGTCGTCGTCGTAAATCTCTTCTTCGCAACAACAACAGACCGACGATGATGATGATGATGATGATGATGATGATGATGATGATGATGATGAGAATAATAATTCGCGAACGATGATGATTTCAACGACGACGAGGCAACGACAAAACTCGTTTTTCCTCCACTCAATAACCCCCACCTGTCAAAGCGAGGAAAAAGAAGAGGCGCTTTATTACGCAAAGACGACGAAATCGCAGAAGTAGTGTTCCTCCTCATCCTCGCGCACACACGAAACCCGAAAGAGAGAGATTTTGATTGGAGACTTTATTCTTAACGAGAGACTTTTTCTCGTAACGCTTTTTTTGTCCAAAACGAGGAGCTTCTGCTATGATTAATTTCTGAGAGCACACTAAACAGACAGAAGAGAAAGATTAGTCGAACTTTTTTGGGCAGAGAAGGAGCTCTCTCTCTTATTGACTTGCTCTCTTATAAAACACAAAGAGAGAAGAGAGAGTTTTGACAGAATTCCCGTCACTAAGCTCTCTCTCGCTTCTTAGCAACACGTTAGTGTATTATTATTAGTAGCAGCAGAGAGAGTTTATAGAGCATCACGCAGAGTGTGAGAATCACGGCGATGGCAGCAATAAATGCGCTTCGCGTGTTGTCCTCTCACTCGTCGGCGTGCTCGAGTTCTTCCTCTTTGTCTTCTCGAAAGAAAAAAGCTTCGATTGCGACGAAGCATTCTTCATCCCGTTTGGGAAGAAGCGTAATCGCCTCGTGTTCGTCGTCTTCGTCGTCGTCGTCTTCGTCTCCCGAAAGTACGAACAGAAGTCCTCGTCGTCGTAAAAAAGGGCGCGAGCCTTTGAGAGCGATTCTTGAACCGTGCGTGCTCGAACCCAGGTCGATGGACGAGAGCGACGACAACGGCGAGACAGAAAAGATCACGAAGAAGACTCGAAAGAGGACGATGACGTCCAAAGACCGCGAGGACGACAACAGATCGGCGGCGACGATCGTCGAGACGGATTTCTTGGTACGTTTTATAGTAAGCGGAGTATTTACTACGCGTCTTTTAGAAGAGAGGTGTACGACGACGACGACGAAACGAAGAAGAACTTTAAGCAGATGACGACACCGTCCGTTCTTCTTTACCCGTCGTCGTCGAGGAGTAAACGCGTACCTGTCTTCGCGTAGCAAATCTTCGTCTTCTCTGCGTTATCGTCTCACTAAAGCGTTTTTTCCTCTCTGATCTGATTCTTCCGCGAAGGAGAAGAAGAAGACGAAAGAGACGACGACTGAGTGTTCATTTCTTTTTGCATCGTCACTCTTTCATAACTCACAAATCTTCTCTCTCTGTTTCTCTCGAAACTCCTCATTATGTGACAGGTGATTGGCTCTGGCATCGCCGGGTTATCGTACGCGTTGGAAGCGGCGGAGCACGGGAAAGTCGCCGTGGTGACGAAATCCGTCGCGCACGAAGCGTCGACGGCGTACGCGCAAGGCGGGATTAGCGCGGTTATTTCGCATTTAGATACGATCGATGAACACGTGAACGATACCGTCGTGGCTGGGGATTATTTGTGCGACGAGAAAGCGGTGAGAGCGTTGTGCGCGGACGGGAAGTCTGCGATTGAAAAGTTGGTGGAGATTGGGACGAGGTTTACCAAGGCGGAGGAGCTGGAGGAGAAGAATAAAGAAAAAGAAAAAGAAGAAGAACAAAATATTCAAACGGGAGCGTATCAAGGGTTACACTTGTGCCGCGAAGGAGGACACGGGAAACCGAGGATTGTGCACTGCGACGATATGACGGGGAAAGAGGTTGAGAGAGCGTTGGTGGAAGCGACGAGAAAGCATCCAAATGTGACGTTTTACGAACATCACGCTTGCGTAGATTTGATGACTTCTTCCTCCTCCTCCTCTAACACGGAGAGACGATGCGTTGGCGCCGTTGCCGTTTCGAGCGGCGGCAAAAACGACGACGACTCACATCAAGAAGAAGCATCAAAAATTGTGCGCTTTTACGCCTCCACTACCCTCTTGGCGTGCGGAGGTGCCGGTCAACTCTTCCCTTCCACGACGAATCCGGTCGTGTGTACCGGCGACGGTATCGGCATGGCTGCTCGCGCGAACGTCGTGTGTGAAAATCTTGAGTTTGTGCAGTTTCACCCGACCGCTTTGTACGCCGATAACGACAGCTCGAAATCGCCGGCGAAGAAACTCGACGAGAATGAAAACGCATTTTTGATCACGGAAGCCGTTCGCGGTCACGGCGGCGAGTTATGGACGCACTTCGAACGCGGCGAGAGGTTCATGCCGAACTACGACATTCGAAACGAACTCGCGCCCAGAGATGTCGTCGCGCGAGCTATTCACGCGGAGATGCGCAAAAATAACTCGCCGTGCGTCTATCTCGACATCACGAAAAAAGACGCCGAGGACGTCGCAAAAAATTTTCCCGGCATTTATAAAGAATTGAAAAAACGCAACTTGGACATGACGAAACAAAGAATTCCAGTGAGACCAGCCGCACATTACCTCTGCGGCGGCGTCAAGACGAACATAGACGGCGAGACGAGTCTTTCGGGCTTGTTCGCGTGTGGCGAAGTCGCGTGCACGGGCGTGCACGGTGCCAACCGCTTAGCTTCGAACTCGCTTCTCGAAGGCGTCGTATTTGCGCGACGCGCGGTTAAAACTGCCACGCGAAAATCAAAAGAAAGTTTGAAGCAGTTGTTGGAAGATGAATTCGAGGATATTGTGGACGAGGACGACTATTTGAAATGCAACTACGATGTTTTCAATTCCTCGCGCAAAACGAAATCGAACAAACGTCGCGGTCAAATGGTCAAGAAGGACTTCTTATCTGGCGACGCGTTTGCGCAAAGTTTGAGAAAAGAAGTGCAACTCTCCATGTGGCGCGCGTGCGGCATCGTTCGACGAACGGAGGACATGCGCGAAACTTTGGTCAAATTCAAAGCGTTGCAACGTTTGATTGACGATGAAGAGGAAGAAGCGGCGTTGCTGAATAGTGGCAACGACGACGGTACGGTTACTTTAGCTCTAGTTGAGGCGAAGAATTTATTAGCGGTTGGCACTTTAGTTTTACGATCGGCTTTGAAGAGGAAAGAAAGTCGCGGGTTACACTACGTCGTCGAGTACCCGGATAGAGTCGAAGGAGAACGAGTGTCTACAGTGTTAGCTCCGATTGAGAACGACGACGACGACGAAACGAGAAGCAACATTTCGTCTCGCTCTGCGATTAAAATGGAGGGCGAGGAAGAAGAGGAGCTGTTTGTAGTCGAGCAAAACAAAGTCGTCGCGCGAGGTCCGCGCTGATTTGTTCAAAAACGAGAAACAATTAGAAACTTAGAAGAGAGAAGTTAATATTTATTTATTACAATCGCGCGTTCGGCATGTGTTTCATGGCTTGCCTTATACCTAAATCAGCCATAATCTCCTCCGAGCCACCTAGAATAGCCGCGAACTTATTGGATTTCTGAAACGCTTCGATGATGCGTCCCATCCCAGTTCTCGTAATCGCGCGTCCGCCAAAGATTTGGCACGCCTCGTCCGAGACCAAATTCGCCACGCGCGTGCAAAAGAATTTCAGAAGCGCTATGGGACCCGCCAACACTACGGATTGTTCTTCGTGCGACAAGACGTTCATTTGGTGCGTGATTTGTTCCGTCCACGCCTGCACTGCTTCAATCTGCGCGGCCATGATGGCCAATTTCCCTCGAATCACCGGCTGTTCGATCAACTTCTTCCCGAACACGATGCGTTGGTTGGCCCATTTGAAACACTCGGCTAAAACCAATCTATTCGCGGCGTTTGTGCCGGCGACGATATACCATCTCTCGTGATTGAAATTGAACATGACGTACATGAAACCTTTCCCTTCTTTCCCGAGTAAATATTCCTTGGGCACGCGAACGTTTTCGTACGTCACGTATGCAGTCCCCGCTGACGGTGAATACGACGTTTTAATCGGTTTCGTGTCCACGCCGCCCCACGCTCGATCTATGAGCAACAACGAAAACGTCCCGTCTTGCATTTTCACCGCGGTGGTGAAATAATCAGAAAATTGTCCGTTCGTGATCCACTTCTTGACGCCGTTGACGATATAATCCCCAGTCGACGGATCTTTCGTCGCGATGGTTTGTAAACCGGCGACGTCAGAGCCAGCCGCCGGTTCCGAAATCGCCAAGCATATCCTCTTCTTTCCTAACAAAACCTCCCTCCCGACTGTCCTGGCGACGTCCGGTCTCCCAAACTGCAACACCGGCGGAAGGCCGATGACGAGTCCAGCGCCTAAGCCATCGACGTACCCAGGCACGCCTAACCGGCACGTCTCTTCGTGCGCAATCAGCTCGTGAAACGAATCGAACTCGTTCACGTGTACTCCGCCTAACAACTCTACGCCGCAGTTTTCAACGACGTCGCGCATCCACGGTCCTTTCGGCATCCGCGCGACGAGCAAACCGTTTTTACCGAGCAACTCGTACACTTCTTTCGTCGGATGTTCACCATTCTCGTCCGCTTTGACGCACGTAGGCGCGACGTGCGTATCAAAAAACAACCTGCACGCTTTCCGAAACTTCACGTGCGTTTCGTTGTAATACAAACTCGTGGGTTTGCCCGAGACCGACGGCGCGAACGCCGCCGGCTCCGCGTACGGCACCAACTCCAAGTCGCCTTTTTTCTTCTCCAAAGTTCTCTCTTTCCCTTTCCTTCTTTCTTCTTCTCTGATGCATCCGATTCGAAACTTCTTCGCCACGGTCTCTAAGACATCCCGTCGGTGATACTTATAAAACGCGTTCGTGGAATCCGAGCCGGCGACGCGATCGATGAACTGTTTCCCGCCCGGATGAAACTTTGCGAATTTTGTCACGTCGTAGACGAAATCGTCCACGACGATCCAATTCGATTCGTGCGAGTTATGTTTCGAAACTTCCGCTCGCGAGTACGAAGGAAGTTCTCTCTTCTCTGTATCCTCCATTTCTTCTTGGTTATATATATATAGTTATTATAGAATTCGTCTCGCGTTCTGTTTTGCTTTTAATGCTTTTATATCAGTGTGTGTGTAAAGTGCGCACACCTTTTGATGAAATAACGAACTCTTTAATAAGGTTTTTATTAGACTCGACAGGAGACACTTTTTCCATCAAACAAACATCTTTTTCAACAAACAAACAAACACACAAACAAACAAAAAAATCTCTCGCTCGAAATTTTCCAGTCGTCCAACAATTCTCTTTTTTTTCAAAAAGATATTTTTGTCTCTTTTCGATCGAAAAAGCTTTTCACACTAAAGCGATCACACAGAGAACAACATTAACGCTTTCGAATCAGACGAACCACCAAAAGAGAAGGCGAAGGAAAGCTTTGAGAAGAATATATTCGTTTTGAGGAGGAGTCGCGAGATGATGCAGATGCAGTCGTTATTAATGACGTCGCGCAGTTCCAGTTGTTCAGGGAGGAAGAAGAACTTTGTTTTCGTCGGCGGGAAAAGATGTCAACGAAATCATCATCATCATCATCGAACGAGAGTTATAAACGAGGACGCGTCGTCGTCTTCTTCTTCTTCTTCTTCTTCTTCTCAACAACAACAGCAACAACAGCAACAGCAAACACAAAGATCCTCGTCGTCATCATCGGCGTCGTACGGGAAGTATTCTTCCGCGACAGATTCGCCGTTGGATTTAATCGATGTGCCGCTGGAGTTGGTTCAAATTCGCGCGTACGTTCGATGGGAAGAAGCCGGGAAACCAGAAGGCATGCCGGCGGAGTGGCAAGCGGCGGAGTTCGCTCGAGCGTTGGACGATTTGAGAGTCGAATTGGTAGAAGGGACGCCTTTGAATGAAATACGAAGGAAGTTTAACGTGATGACGGTGAATAACGGGGAAGACGACGCGCCGATGAAGTTACCGAGGGAGGTGGAGGAGTATAAAAGAGAGAGGGAGGAGATGATGCGCCGAGCGGCGGCGATGGGGGTGTCGCAGCAGCAGCAACAGCAGCAGCAACAGCAGCAACAGCAGCAGCAACAACAGCAACAACAACAACAACAGCAACAACAGCAACAACAGCAACAACAGCAACAGTTCGTGAGGCCGGCGGACATCGTGAACGCGAGAATTGCAAACTCGACGGCGCGTCCGATTGGCGATCAAGAGTTTGCTTTTGGATCCGGGTCGTTTGATTCGTTCGACGAAACGGATGCATTTACTGAAGAATCTGTTCGAGAGGAAGAGGAAGAGGTTGCTGCGACGAATATTACCGCCGAAGCGTCTTCTCCAGTTGTTGAATATGAATTCGAAGAGAAAGTTCAAGAGGAGGTAAATCAAGAAGAAGAAAAAGATGAACAGCCAACACTCGTCGCCGAGCCGCAACCAGTTGTTGTCGTTGAACAGCATCATCAAAACATCGATCCAGTCAGAAGAGCTTTCGATTCATCTTTTATTTACGATTTGATTCCTAAAAGCAGCAACGCGTCCAGCGACGAAGACGCGTCGGTTGAAAAGAGCGAAGACTCTTCTACGACCTCCTCCGGGGCGGCGAAGTCCTTCATGCGACGCTGGCGACGACAATCGGACGAACAATCCGTTTCGGATGAGAAAAATTTGGTGTGTTCGAGTAAGTTGTACCCAATCGGTGAAGGGTACGAATTGCTCGTTCAGGTTTTTGAACGCTCGGAGACAGACTCGGCCGCAATGTCCGGTGAGAGAAGCCGAAAAACAAATCGAAGAGTCAAGTTCGTGACGGACTATCCGGAACCGTTAACTTTGCACTGGGGCGTTGCTAGAGACGAACCGGGGCAGTGGATTTTACCGCCCGAATCGACGATGCCGGAAAAAACGAACGTTGTCAGTCACATGTCCGCGGAGACGCAGTTAAAAGACGCCGGCGAAGGATGCTTGGTGGACTTGGTCACCACGAAAGCTGTCCAAAGTTCAGCGAAGAGCGCTTCTTCTCCGAGCTCCTCTAGCGCTATCGCCGGCGAACAACAAACGCAACCGATTGAACAAGAGTGTCGCCAAATGCAGAACTTGTCCATTTACCTCCCGGATAGCGATTCAGCTACCGAGAGTGAGTTGATGGGCGTGCACTTCGTATTGCGGGATGAATTCGGAAACTGGTTCAAAGACACCACAAACGGGAACCAAAATTTCAACGCGTTGTTACAAGGCGCGGGAGGACGAAACGCGAAGCCCACGGATGAGTTAACGACGCAAATTATCCGCGCCGAAGCCGGGGGGAACTGGTGGAGTTTAATGCATCGATATAATCTCGCGTATCAGTTGTTGCACGAGAAGATTGGCGCGGAAGAAATCGATCCGTCGAAAGCGCTCGTTCGCATAGCGAAAGTTTTCGTCTGGCTTCGATTTTCGCAGTTGCGACAATTGACTTGGCAAAGAAATTATAACGTGAAACCGAGAGAATTGTCCTCTTCTCAGCAAAAGCTGACGTATAAGTTAGCGGAATTGTTTTGTGAGCGACCAGAATTGAGAGATATTGCGCGCATGTGCCTCGAAACCGTCGGACGCGGCGGAGACGCGGGTACCGGACAAGCCGTGCGCGATGAAATTTTGAACATTATGCACAGAAACGACATCAAAGAAGTCTCCGGAGTCTTTCTCGAAGAGTGGCATCAAAAATTACACAACAACACGTCCCCTGACGATATTGTCATTTGCGAAGCCTATCTCGCGTTTTTGCGCGGTAACAGCGACTTGAACGCCTACTGGAAGACGCTCACCCAAGGCGGCGTTACGCGTCAAATTATGGAATCATACGAACGACCAATTAAAGCAGAACCTACGCCGAGACCTCACATCGCGCAGGACCTCATCAGAGATTTCGAGAACTACTTGATTATCTTAAAAGCAGTGCATTCTGGGGCAGATTTGAAGCTTTCCATCGAGGTGTGCTGTAGCCAAAGAAATTATCTCGGCTTGTCGCAAGCTCTGCAGTATTGCAGACAATTCACCGACAAAGTTGGTAACGAAATAGCCCTTTTAGAGGCGACTATTCAAGCGCGTCACGAAGTTCGTAACGCTGGGTTGAAGCAGGGCACGCACAATCACGATCACGAGAAAGTTAGGGAGTTGTTATACTTGGACTTGGCGTTGGGCGGGGTATCTTCGAGAGCGGTGCAAAGAGCGGAGTTGCCGAAAGATATTGGTGAAGCCTTAGAATTCTCCGCGTTAGCGTTGGAAGATTTATGTTTATCATTACCGACGTCTTGCGAAGATTTAGCTTTAAGTTTGGTCGAAATGCGCCGCGTGATCAGTTCTCGACACGAATCGAGTGGAGATGAAAAGACAAAGTACTTTTGGGCGTTGCGCGCCAAAGCCACGGTGGATCGCGCGCGAATGGCCGTCGCTGCGTACGGGGATTCCATCAACTCATCTATGCAGCTCACCGCGGAAAGTATTGGCGACGCGTGTAAATGCGAGCAATGGACCATAACGCACTTTAGCGAAGAAGTTATTCGAGGTGGACCGGCGTTTGGTTTATCTTTAGCGTTGACTAGATTGGACAAGATGTTACGACAAGAAGCAAACTTGGGTGCGTGGAGTATAATCTCGCCAAAAGAAGAGAAGGTCTGCGGTCGAGTTGAATTTTACCCTACGCTGCGTGAAATCATGAATGAAAGCTTCCGCGAACCGACCATTTTAGTCTGCGATAAAGTTGGAGGCGACGAAGAAATTCCTTTAGGTGCGGTTGCTTTACTCACGCCAAGTTCCGTAGACGTCTTGTCCCACTCGGCCGTTCGCGCGCGAAACTCGGGTGTTTTGTTCGCTACCTGCCACGACTTGTCCGTCCTAGATTCTTTGTGCGAGTTTGTGAACGAGTTCGCGTCAACAAAATCCATCGGATCAGACTCCTCCGTTAAGATTGAACACGCCTCGGAAGCGGAGATTGCCAAGGCGACGAAGATGAAGCTGGAAGAAGATCCGAGCACGCAAGCGTGGTTTGGTGTTGGTGCGACATCGTCGGTATCATCAACATCGAAAGCTAAGATCGATTTGGAAAAGAAACCGTTTTGTGGTGAGTTTGGTGTGAGCTTAGATGACTTCAGAGAGCACGTCGTTGGTGCGAAATCGCGAAACACGCGAACGTTGCGCGAAAGTCTAGAAAGTTCCGACCTTCCATCTTGGATCAATTTGCCGCGATCGATTGCCATACCATTCGGCACGTTCGATCACGTTTTGGAGGATCCGATAAATAAAGATAAAAAAGCGCAGTTCGTAAGACTCATCGATCAAATTGACGATAGTTCTGGCGATAGTTTGGAAGACACTTTGAACCGCGTGCGATCATGCGTGAAAAGTTTAACCCCCCCAATAGATGCCCGCGAGGAACTCTCTCGCGTGATGAAAGCAGGTGAAATGATACCGCCGGAAACCGACGAACAATGGGACAAAGCCTGGAAGGCTCTAGTCTCCGTTTGGGCGAGCAAATGGAACGAGAGAGCATACGTTTCCGTGCGTAATCGCGGCTTGACGCACAAGAATTTGCAAATGGCTGTTTTGGTTCAACCGGTAATTGATGCCGACTACGCGTTTGTCGTGCACACGACCTCGCCGGCGAACAACGACGAGAATGAATTATACGCCGAGATCGTTAAAGGTTTAGGCGAAACTTTAGTCGGTAACTACCCGGGAAGAGCGTTGAGTTTCAAAGCGGACAAGCGCGCAAACTCGCCTCCAGTGATTACCGGTTTCCCGTCTAAAAATGTCGCATTGAGCGTTCCAAAAGGAACCTTAATTTTTCGATCCGATTCAAACGGCGAAGATTTAGAAGGTTACGCTGGCGCTGGCTTGTACGAATCAGTCACGACCGAAGTTGAAACCGTCACGCACGTGGACTATTCAAAAGACGAAATGGTCTGGAACGACCGAGGTACTGCGGATCAAATCATGAGTAAAATCACGGAGGCTGGTATAGCAATCGAAAAGGCATTAGGGTGCGCGCAAGATATCGAAGGTTGCGTCAAGGATGGTAAAGTTTACATCGTTCAAACGAGACCGCAAGTGTAATAATATTAAATATAGCATTTATGATTTAATAACGAAAAGCAAAACTCAACCCATTTAAATATGAATACTATCTTTTCCTCTTATGTGTGCGTGTGTGTGTCTGTGTGTTTTACCATGTTTTTCACACGCTGCTGACCGCTCGATGCGCTTTGTCCAAAGTCTGCTGGCGCTTGTCAGCTTGAGCTCATTTTTTATATATATGTACAACTTTATTCGTCTTCGTCTTCGTCTTCGTCTTCGTCTTCCTCCTTCTCCTTCTCTTCAATCTCTGTCGGTATTGCTCTTTTCATCAGAGGTTTGACCAACTCTTCCACGCTCGTCGTCGACCCGTTCGCAGTGAACTTGCTCAACTGATACACTTCCTTCTGATAGCAGTTGTTACACAAATCCGCGCCTTCCAAGATTTTACTTTTCAACCATTGCATACTCGTTCGCTTACTTTTGCAGTTAATACAAACTTTATTCGCCAGCAGCGCGTGTTCTTTCACCCAACAGTTCCTGCATAAATCAAAACTCAAGTCAACTTTCGATTTAAACCACTGCCCGGTCGTTTGTTTCGATTCGCACACGTAGCATTGGCGACTGGTCAGCGCTAACGCTTCGTTCCGGTAACATTTATCGCACAGCGTCGCTCGCGAGAGTAATTTCGACCGTCGCCACCGGAAGGTTTTCTCTGTCGCGCACGAGACGCATTTTTTTTTCGGCAAATTTACAATTCCGTTCTGTTGTTCTTCCTGTGGCTGCTGATTCGACGATGGCTCCCACATGTGCGTATTACAATTGCACGGCGATCACCTCAAGATCACCTCTCTCTCTCTTTTCTCTCTCCTCGTGTTTCTGTTTCTCTATGATTCTATTCTCGTATTAGTGGAACGACTTGAGCTCTTTTTAATTTCTTCCTCTTTATGGATTACTTCTTATGGATGATCCATGATTACGTACACGTCGGAAACCGTGGAAACGCGATCTGATATTAAACAGTAACAACAACAACAACAACAAATCCAAAGCGCGCGCTCGTAACGTGGTTTACTGGTTTAAAAATAATTTATTAGCAAGAGTTTTTAACGTCGTTTTCTCTTAAAGACTATATAAGGAAGATTTGGCTCTTTGAAATTTTTTGTTCTTCTGGGGTTTTGTCCCTCTGCCCTTGCTTCCTTGCTCGTTCTCTTTCGTTGCCAAAAAGACGAGATTATTTTTCACCTCTTGCAAACAAGTTTGTTTGTTTGTTTGTTCGTTACCAAAACACAGAAAGAACACCAGAATTACTAACGAACGCAAAAAGAAAAGAAAAGAAGAGAAAAGAATGAACGAGCCTGGCGACCACCACCGCGGAAACCAGACGACGGACCGCTCGACGACCAACAGGAACGACGTGGACTCGGGCCCGTGGTTCGACCCGGACGAGTTAACCCCTCGGTCGCTTTGGGAAAAAATCGGCGACGGTTCTTTCGGGAAAGTCTACCGAGCGCACTTGTTGGGGACCGCAGTGGCGGTGAAAGTGATTCAGAATTTAAAACCCGACCGAGTCGCCGGTTTGAAACGAGACATATTTTACCTCTCGCGCATGACGCACCCGAACGTGGTTCCTATTTACGGCGCGTTCATCGAGGAAGGGATGCTGCACATGGTCATGGAATTCGTCCCGAACTCTTTGAGGAATAAACGCGTCGTCAATCAGGTTAACGTGGTACGAGTTTTACAAGACGTGGCGAGAGCGCTGGTGAGGATGCACGCGCAAGGACACATTCACAGGGACGTGAAAGCGAGGAACGTGTTGATTTCAGCGGTACGATTCTCGTTATTCTTCTTCTCGAAAGAGCATTATTAGCCTTTTCCTTTTCCGCCGCCGTTAAAGCTTCGTCTTCTTTGAGTCCACAATTATTATTTCTCTCTTTTGGCTGCTCCGAACAACGAGTACCAAAAGAGAGAGAAAAGAGACAAAAATGTTTTACTCTGTGGCTGCTTATTTTGTGTACTCACCACCTCTTTCGTCATCGTCCTCGTACTAACTACGTTCCACTACCCAAAACTCATCAATCACCAAAAACAACAGGACTTTGAAACCGCGAAACTGACGGATTTTGGTCTGGCGCGCATCCTACCGCAATACGCCAACGACCGGCGAGACGTGAACCCGAAGACGACGCCGAAAATCGGTCCACCGAAATATCGAGCGCCAGAGGTGGAAAAACACGACTCGGAGAAAGATCACACGTACGCATTTTCTTCGGACGTGTACGGATACGGGGTCATGTGCTTTCAGCTCATCGATCAGGTGAAAAAAAGGAGACGGAAATCGCATCCGCACGAGGTTGATTTCGTCACCGGTTTGGGCAACGCGTGCTGCGAGGAAGATCCGAGAGCTCGACCGACGGCGGCGATGTGCCTGGCGAAATGTCGCGAGTTTTTAGGCGAGTCGTGGACGGCGAACGACAGAGTGTGGGGGAATCCGAATCCGACCGAACGAGTCGGATATTGGACGACGGAGATGATGGACGTCGGGACGTTTAAGAAAGTGGCGCCGAAAGAGGAAGAGGAAGGGAAAGACTCTCCGAGCGGGTTGGAACACGGCGAAACGCCGACGACAACAAATGGGCGCACGCAAACGCACGGTAAAAGAGGAAAGCATAGCGACGATGAAGACGAGGACGAGGACGAGGACGACGACGACGAGGAAAATCAGCAAATCAACAAGAACAAGAAAGCGAAAGAACGCGAGTTGATAAAAATGCTCGAAGACGAAAGAAGAATGGGAGAAAAAGGAACGACGACGACAGCTCCAGCAGCTGTACAAGCAGCTGTGCAAGCAGTAGCAGACGCGGAAAATAGGAACGGAACGAATACGAACGGAACGGGGACACCAACGACGACGACGACGACGTCTTTACGGCGACGAGTCATTGAAGCGCACGGGAACACTAACAACACTAACAACAACGGCGCCAAGGCCAATCGGAAACGCTCGAAACCGGCGACTGGGGACGCGATGGATATTGGTGTCAACGCGCATGCCGCCGGCATAGAGAACACCCAAGTCGCAATGGTTCGATCCGCGGACGGACGAATCACAAAAACGAGCTCTCTCGGCGAAGACTCTGGTTCCCAAACGCCGGTCAGTAAATATTCCCGAGGCGAGAACGTGGCGAGCGAAAACGGCCCTCCCGTCGTGAGAAGACTGAACAGTCTCTCCACCTTAGGCATGGGCGATTTGAAAGTTGAAGAAACTCGAAGCTAATATCATCATCCTTTGTTGTAACGAGATCTTTTACTGTACTTTGTGATATTAGTATGATGTGATATTAAACGTGCTTCCCTTCCTTTCGCAACTCGCCAACTCTTTCTCTCAGTCTGGTCATTTCTTTCGTGATTTCATCTAACGAGGCAGTTTCCGCGGAAAACTCCTTCGGCGAGTGCGATTGGTGGGTTTTGTTTTCGTTAACTCCTTCTCCTTTTCCTCCTCCGTGTGTTTCGTCGTGATGATGCTCGTCGTGATGCGAGTGATACTTATGGTGCATGTAATGTTCTAACCCGAAGGCGACCACGAACGTTCCAATCTGTTGTTGTTGTTGTTGTTGTTGTTGTTGTTGTTGTTCGTGTGTTGTTATTACATGTGTCAGTTTCAAACGCACATCATCGTCGTAAAAAAGAAAAGAAGAAGACAAAGGATATCATCGAAATCATCGTCGTCGTCGTCGTCGTCCAAACTTGAATCGTCACGACGAGGAGCGTCGCGTGGTAGTATCTACTCTTTCAAAAACCTTCTTCAAGTGTTTTTAGGGGAAGAAGATGTGATGACACACGAGATAACGATGAGACGAGAGAAAAACAACGCGCAAAACAAGAACAACAACAACGAGAACGAGAACGTACCATCGCGTGTTTCACCGGTCCAAACGACCCGGTTTTGATAAACTTTGTTCGATACCACTCCATTTTATTATAATAGTGTTGTGTTGTAATAAACTAAAAGAGAGAAAGAGAGAGAGAGAGAGA
>Ga0209305_1000271_pt1 | contig 38692 bp, 37 predicted proteins | sample COGITO_mtgs_1103_FD_184792 | JGI IMG/M metagenome (GOLD analysis project Ga0209305, IMG submission 184792) | Pelagic marine microbial communities from North Sea - COGITO_mtgs_110321 (SPAdes) (version 2) | ecosystem: Environmental > Aquatic > Marine > Epipelagic ...
AAAACGCGCGAATTCATGTTCATTGCCGTCGCTCCGACTACAGATATTTTATCCGAGGAAAATATTGACTTTGTTAAACGACTTAGAGACGAGCTTGCCGGCGTTACAAACGTGTATGACGTCATTTCAATGCTCGACGTTCCCCTGTTGACCAACAAGCCTGGCACACTTGCAGAGGCTGCCACTAATTTCCAGACATTACGACTCGCTACAGTAGATATAGAAAAGGCACGAGTAGAACTGACTGAAGGACCAGTCTATAAAGATCTTATCGCAAGCGCTGATGGCACTGTGACTGCTATACAATTGTTTTTGGATGAGCACCCCCAACTCCCCAGGTTGAGAGAAATCCGCGATACTTTGTTGTACCAAAAGCATAGCGAAGCTGGTTTGAGTGCCGAGCAAGAGATAGAGCTTTCAGCAATCGACATCGATTACCAGCAGGCAAAACTCGAGGCTGAAGAAAATGCGCATAATGCGATTGCTGATATTCGAGGTATTCTTCAGCGATATGAACAAGAAGGCACTGCAACACTTTACCTAGGCGGCCTTCCTATGATTACGGACGACTTGATCAGTTTTATTGGCAGAGATCTGATTATATTTGGCTCAGGTGTTTTTATATTGTTAATCATTATGCTGAGCGTCATATTTCGAGAAGTACGCTGGGTTATACTGCCTTTCGCGAGCTGTATTTACAGTGGAACGTTAATGCTTGGACTATTAGGTCTACTCGGATGGAAAGTGACCATAATTTCATCTAACTTTCTCGCTTTAATACTGATTATCAGCATGTCTATGAATATCCATTTAGTGGTTCGCTATCGAGAACTATACCGAGACCACCCCAATGCTCCACAACTCGACCTAGTCCGATTAACTGTACAAAATATGGCTAGACCATGCTTTTATACCGCTATCACGACCATTATTGCTTTCGCATCGCTCGTCATCAGCGGCATCAGACCTGTAATTGATTTTGGTTGGATGATGACAATAGGCCTCGTTGTCGTTTTTCTCACCTCCTTTACTCTCTTCCCATCGTTATTACTTCTCACCAAAAAAGCTACTCTAAAAAAAGCAGATGGGAATATCTATCCTTTGACAGCAGTCCTGAGTCGTTTTACTGAAAATCATGGAAAAACTGTACTCCTTGTATCGTTCTGCGTTGGTATCGCTGGCCTAACTGGGATGAAAAAGCTTGAGGTAGAAAACAGTTTCATATCATATTTTCATGAAGATACAGAAATTTATCAGGGATTAAAATTAATTGATGAAAAACTAGGAGGCACTACTCCTCTTGATATAATTTTGAAATTTCCAGAGACGATTCCTGAGTCGGATTTTGGCTCAGAAGAAGATGATCTCGCGGCTTTATTTGGTGATATGTCTGACCAAGGGGATAAAGCTGATTCGTGGTTTACCACCCACAAGATAGATCGTATAAAAGCTGTCCACGACTACCTCGAACAGCGACCTGAAATTGGGAAAGTCTTGTCACTAGCTTCAGGACTTCGTGTAGCAGAAGAGCTAAATGGAGGGAACGAATTTACTCCATTCGAGCTCAACATTTTATACAAACGTATGCCGGCTGCGGTCAGAGCGACATCTATTGACCCCTATATTTCAATATACGATGACGAGGCGCGCATCGCGGTGAGAATTTTCGACTCTATGCCTGACTTAAGGAGAAATGAGCTTCTCAAGGAGATCCAAAGCGACTTGGAAACTGTCTTGGGTTTGTCGTCCAAAGAGTATCAAATCACAGGTTTACTAGTACTTTATAACAACGTCCTACAAACTTTGTTCAACTCTCAAATTTTGACTCTTGGCGCTGTAATGATCGGTATTATGGCCATGTTGCTGATACTCTTCTGGTCGGTCAAAGTTGCTATAGTGGGGATACTGCCTAATGCCTTGGCTGCAACCGCTATTTTAGGCCTCATGGGATGGATGGCCATACCACTCGATATTATGACAATCACTATAGCTGCAATAACGGTAGGCATAGCAGTCGACGATTGCATACACTACCTTTATCGTTACAAGACCGAACTACCGATTCTTAAAGACCCCATAAAAACTATGCACTATTGTCATGACAACATCGCCAGAGCTGCGCTCTATACAACACTTACCATTACAATTGGGTTTTCAATTCTCCTTTGGTCCAACTTCATTCCAACAATACTTTTTGGCATACTAACCTCGATAGCCATGATCGTGGCTCTACTAGCAGCACTCACTTTAATGCCTAAATTAATTTTAATGCTTAAGCCTTTTCCACGTGATTAAGCCCCAGTCGTTGCTGGGGAACTTGGACTCTCTCCAGTTTCACAACCAGCTAGAGACATCAGCTTGCACGGCTTTTATGCTTCTCGACAACCCAAGATCAAAGAACCAAATAGATGACAAAATCGTTCGTAACGGCTTATGGAGGAATAAAGGATATCCATGTCATTAAAGCCTACGTGGTTCTTGAGGCTAAAGGACTATACCTATAAAGTATGAAGACAGACTCGCTTGAGTTGATAAAAGCTATAACTCATCAACAGACAGTAAGTAGTTTTAACATATCTGGGGGATATATAATGAAATCAGTACAAAGAACCATCCACAATGGATTGATAGCTAGCCTATTTTTCATCTTAGCCTCGTTGATCTCAGCTCCTCTTCATAGTGATGAAACCTGTATGTCTCCCTATATGGCAAAAATAGTTGGGCAAGAGGACTATGTCTACGTTTGGACTTTAGGAGTCGTAGGGCTTGGGGATGAACAAGATAAGCTAGTCACTATTGATGTTAATCCCTCCTCAGGTAGCTACGGTGAAATCATTGCGACATTATCCGTCGGTGGACGCAATGAAGCGCATCACTCGGGTCTGACTGATGACCGACATTATTTATGGGCAGCAGGTTTAGATACGAATAAGATTTTTATCTTCGATGTAGCCAGTAACCCAGCACAACCGAGCCTTCATAAAGTTATTGAAGATTTTCCAGAAGCAACGGGTGGCATCGTAGGACCGCACACCACTTATGCTTTACCTGGTCGTATGCTAGTCACAGGGCTGTCGAACACCAGAGACCACGGCGGCGAAACAGGGATGGCTGAATACACCAATGATGGGACCTATATTGAAACTTATTGGATGCCAAAAGACGGGGCACTGAACGGGGCCATTAAAACTGGTAAATACGCTGATGGGTTCGGATACGACGTTCGAGCGATGCCGCATCGCAATGCCCTCATCACCAGCTCGTTCACGGGTTGGAACAACTATATGATGGACCTTGGCAAAATGATGTCAGATCCGCAGGCTATGCAGCAATTCGGAAACACCGTGATCGTTTGGGATCTGCACACGAGAAAGCCAAAAACGATACTAGACGTTCCTGGCGCCCCTTTGGAAGTTAGATGCGCATGGGATACTACTCGAAATTATTGCTTCACAACTACAGCGTTAACATCAGAAATTTGGTTGATCTATGAAGAAGAAAATCAATGGAAATCAAAAAAAATAGCTGACATTGGTGATGCCAGTAAAATCCCCTTACCCGTAGATATCTCTATCTCCGCTGATGACCAACTTCTCTGGGTAAACACATGGAATGATGGTGAGACTCGCTTGTACGATGTTTCAAACCCTCACGCTCCAAAACAAATCTTCAATAAAAAGATAGGCGACCAAGTTAATATGGTTTCTCAGAGCTGGGATGGGAAACGGTTCTATTACACGTCTTCTTTATTAGGGAACTGGGATAAGAAAACCGGGTCAAAAGGTGATCTTCAGTACTTTAAAGCTTTCACATGGGATGGTGCTGACCTGACTCAAACTTTCGGCATTGATTTTATTGAAGCTAAACTTGGGCTGCCACACCAGATGAGATTTGGTGCGAAAGCCCTCTACGCTAACTTGTACTCAAAACAAAATGACAAGAGAGTAGCACTGTCACGCTAGAACGTTTGCACAATAATATGTATCTTATGCTCCGCTTAAGCGGCCTCATGTTCCTCTGTGTCGTCCATGCTATGGCGCTAGCTGGCCATGGACACGATACAGTGTCTGATGTTCCGAAAACTGTTGTCCTAGCGCCAGGTTATAGGACACTCTCATACCCAGCGCCCCAAGTGGGCAGCTATAGTCTGCCTAGTATATCTGACGCCTTTGACGCTCCGTACTTGAGTTCCCTAGGGTTAGAAGGAACGTTGCATGATCTTATGGATGGCAAAGTGACAATCTTGAGCTTCATATATACAAAGTGTGAAGATGTTAATGGTTGTCCTTTAGCCGCTTTTGTAATGGGACAGATCCAAAAGCAAGTCAAACAAACTGAATCAGTTCAATTTATAAGCTATAGCTTTGATATAAAAAATGACACACCTAAAGTCCTAGAAAATTACGCCCAATCGTTTCGAAATGATGGCGCGAAATGGGATTTCTTAACGGCACCAAACTCTGAAGGACTGGAGAATCTTTTAAAACAGTACAATCAAACTATTCAAATCTCGGATGGGCAAATCTACTCGCATATGCTGAGAGTCTTCTTGATAGATAGTAAAAAAAGAATCCGAAATATCTACAGCACTGCTTTTTTACATGCTGATACTATGACTAATGATATTGAGACACTGCTAAAAGAAGATCATACAGCTCTCTCTGCAGTAATGGGAAGAGTCCCTATGTTGGTCGAAAAAACACCTCTGATGGATAAAGACTCTCTGACTAACGGGCTTCCCAATAAGCAACCATATTCATCGGAAAAATCGCTTGCAGAACTAGAAGAACTAGGCAGGCAGCTTTTTTTCGATAGGAAACTCTCTCATAATGGAACGCTGTCTTGCGGCATGTGCCATATTCCACAGCAAGGATTCACATCGAACGAGCTCTCCACCGCTGTAGGTATAGAGGGTCGAACAGTAAAAAGAAATACACCAACTTTACTTAATGTCTCATACCTATCTTCTTTATTTCATGACTCTAGAGAAAGCAAGCTCGAGCAGCAGATATGGAGCCCATTGTTGGCCCATAATGAAATGGGAAATCCTTCGGTAGACTTTGTAGTAAAGAGAATTGAAGCTAACCCTAATTATAAAATAGCATTCAGAAAAATCTTCGACGAAGGGATTACTATGGGAACAATTGGTCAAGCTTTTGCAGCTTACCAACACACTTTAATCGCTGCTGATAGTCCCGCAGACCGATATCTCTATGCCGGGGATAATGAAGCTCTTAGCGAATCTGAGAAAAACGGATATGGGATTTTTGTTGGCAAAGGGCGATGTTCCGGTTGCCATTTGGTTCAATCTAATTTTGCGTTATTCACCGATGAGTTAGCCCACAATACAGGTGTCGGCTATAAAAAGGCGATGACAAATAACGATTCGTTTTTCACAGCCAAGATAGCTCATGGGATAGATGTTAGTTACGACGTTAACTATGTCTCACCCTCTGCTGAGCCTCCCCCAAGTGATTTAGGTAAATATGAAATAACAGAAGTTCCAAGTGATCGGTGGAAATTTCGAACACCGACTTTACGTAATATTGAACTCACAGCCCCTTATATGCACGACGGCTCTTTTCAGACTCTAAGTGACGTCGTCCGATTTTATAACCAAGGGGGCTTCAATAATCCTCTCCTTGACTCTCTCATCAAACCTTTATCTCTTACTGAAGCCGAAGAAAAAGATCTTGTATCATTCCTTAGGAGCTTGACGAGCAGTCAAGTAAATAGGGTTGTTGATAGAGCACTTCAGGAATTTTCTCCCAACTCTGTAAGTATTGATTAACACGCCGCTAATATTTGCAGATTTATGATATTATTTTTCAGCGCGTCCCGACATAGTAGGAGAACATATTCATGTTCGTAGAGAAAATCGGACAGGTCATCGTTAAAGCCACACAATTCTTAAGCCCACAGCAAGTTGAAGTAGTGACAGATGGCATTTGTAATGACCGCGCATTTGCCCTAGTCGAAGCCGATGGCCGGTTTATTGGTTCTCAACAGCATAGTGAATTTATACCGCTAAGATTTACGCTAAATAACGAGAACTCTGTCCTTAGACTTGAGCTTGTTGACGGCCAGATCGTTGAAGGCGACGTAAGTCATAGCAAGCAACCATTCAGCATAAATCACGCAGGACTCCGGTCAATTGAAGTAGCTGAAGTTAAAGGACTATGGGCGAAAGTACTGACAGAATTTGCTGGTAGACCGATAAGACTAGTCAAGTGCCTATCTGTTGGTAGAGCAATTGATGTATTCCCCATTACTTTTTTTACAACCGGATCGTTACGAAGACTCGAACGTGAAGTTGGAGCGCCAGTCGATCCAGCGCGACTGCGTGCGGGATTTATCATCTCAAATGAGCTGGAACATGAAGAAGATAACTGGTCTGGAAGACATCTACGTGTAGGTAGTGTAGTACTTAGAATAAGGACTGGTGTGCCGCGTTGTCAGGTAGTTGGTTTTAATCCTAAAAAAGGACAAAGTGATCAAGAGGTGATGAAAGCACTCATCAAGTATCGTGAAAAAGTTAATCTTCCTGATGGACTGCTCCCTGATTATGCGACCCCAGGTTTTGCAACCTATGCTGAGGTTATCCAAGAGGGCACCGTTACTGTCGGAGACACTGTGGAATTAGTCGCCTAAAAAATTATTCCAAATGTTAATATTACTTAAGCTCAAAATCACGTCTTATTAAATAAAAACGCTTTGAAAAAGAGGAGAGTGCGCATGCTAGTTAATAAGGGGAAGGCCGCAAAAACAAGCTGCTTTATTAGTATATTTGTCGTGTTTTTTATATTTGGCTCTCAGGAACTCGTCGCTAACACAGCGTCTCCGAAAGTCTATTTCATAAACCTACAAAGCGGTGATAAAACTCCAACAACATTTTTGGTTCAATTTGGATTAAAGGGGCTGGGAATAGCGCCCGCAGGAATACAACTTTCCAACACGGGACACCACCACCTACTTATCGATTACCCGACTTTACCTGATTTAAAGAGTCCTTTAGGAGCTAACGACAATATAAAACACTACGGAAAAGGCCAAACTGAAGCATTACTGACTCTATCCCCTGGCAATCACACTTTGCAGCTTGTGCTCGGAGATCATAAGCACGTGCCCTTAAGTCCTCCGGTATTATCTGAAAAAATCACCATAGAGGTTTCTCAGCCGACAAAATAACCCATTTACCGAAGTCCTACTCATAAGCTTTGACAAAATCTCCAATAGAGTTCATCACAATTTCGGATGCATCGACGTGAGGCGAGTGTCCAGATCCCTGCAGCTCATAATGAACCACAGAACCGCTAACGGTTTGTCTAATTGTCTCCACGTGCCATGGGGTATTATAAGGGTCATCTGCTCCTCTGAATGTCAACAGAGGCCTATTTATTCCCGGTAAATATTCTTCAATATTCCAATCAATAAACAATCGGTTTAACCACACCCCACTCCATCCTAAAAAAGCACAGTCCGTATTGTCTCCATGATACTTTCTTAATTGCGTTCGTAATTTCCCTGAGTTATACGAAGAAGCTGCTTTCTGGATCTGGTGGACGCATTTTTCTTCCGTTGCCAAATGTGGCGACAACAATATAAGGCCTTTCAAATTTAGCCTGGGTTTGGACCCAGCATAAATTATAGCTATAGATGCCCCATCGCTATGTCCTAATAGAAAATATTCATCAACATTCATTCTTTCGAGGACAGAAGGGAGGACCTCTAAAGCTTCTCTGGAGTGAAAGTCTAAAGGGCGAGGCAGTGTTATAGGACTCGATCGACCATAACCTGAACGGGAGTACACAAGAACACCCAACTCTGTTTTTTGTGCCAGCTTTTCAGGAAAATCCTTCCACGTTGCAACACACCCTAGTCCCTCATGCAACAGCACTATCGTCGGAGCATCTGATTTTCCGCTAATAAATCTATATTCTAGATCAACACCACCGACCGAAAGAAAAGACGACGAATCCGGCCTCTTAATTGTTCAACATTCCCTCGGAAGATGCCCACTCAAGCCCTTCCGCCATGGCCATCTCGAACTTATCAAACATTTCATTGATTTGGTCCGAAGTGATAATTAACGGTGGACAAAAGGCTAATGCATCTCCTATCGCACGAACAATAAGGCCATGCTCTTGCGACAATTTTGCAATTTTTGCACCCATTTGACCTGGGACTGGAAACCCTGCTTTACTCCCTTTATCACTGACCAACTCAATGGCCCCAATCAATCCAGTGCCCCTAGACTCACCCACTAGAGGGTGGTCAGCTAGTCGACCTAGCCTCTCTTGAAATTGCGGCGCCAGCCCAGCAGCTTTTTCAAATAGTTTATCCCTTTCATATATTTCTAGAGTTTTCAAACCCACTGCACATGCTACAGGATGACCACTATAAGTATAGCCGTGACCAAAAACTCCCATTTCAGGAGATGCGTCTAGAAATGCATCATACATCTCATCCTTGACTACAACAGCGCTAAGCGGTTGATATGCTGAAGTTAATGCCTTAGCAAGGGAAATCGAATCGGGTGATAAATTATAAGTATCAGCACCAAAAGGGTTTCCTGTGCGACCAAAGGCACAAATAACCTCGTCATCTATGAAAAGTATATCGTGCTTTTTTAGAATCCTTTGAACTTTTTCAAAGTAAGTTTTAGGAGGAAGAATAACTCCGCCCGCTCCCTGTATTGGTTCCGCTATAAAAGCTGCGATGGTATCAGCGCCTTCTCTTTGAATAAGGCTCTCAAGGCTTTCGGCCATGCGGGTTGCAAACTCTGTCTCACTCTCGCCCTGCTTACCATAACGCCAAAAATGAGGTAGCTCGGTATGTAGAAAACGTCCACCTGCAAGAGGCAAATCAAATCCAACGTGAGATTGAGGCGTCCCCGTAAGACTTCCAGCGGCCAAAGTAATCCCGTGATAACCTTTTACTCTACTGATGATTTTCTTTTTTTCAGGTCGCTCAGTGACATTGTTATAATACCAAGCTAATTTTATTTGCGTATCGTTTGCATCGGATCCTGAATTACCAAAAAATACTTTTGCATTCTTTATTGGAAGCATCTCTTTCAACTTCTCGGCGAGAAGAATACTAGGCTCATGCCCTTTCCCAGTGAAAGTATGGGCATACGAAAGCTTCTTCATTTGATCATACGCTACCTGCGCGAGCTCTTCATTACCGTAGCCTAATGCTGTGCACCATAAGCCAGCAACGCCTTCAATGTATTGTTTCCCCGCACCATCATAAATATATATGCCCTCAGCATGATCCATGATCATTGGACCAAACTCGTTCAGCTGACTCAAATGTGTCTGGCCGTGGAAAACACTTCGCAAATCTCGATCCGCTAGACTATTAGCCTGACTACTCATTCGAATTCTCCTTTCATCGCAATTGAAAACCTCACCCCACCAAAATCTTGGTTAATTCTTACATATAACATCATTAAAGAGAACAAATTATATTACCTGAGGCCGATAGTTCGCCCTACAAATTTATGAATACCCACACATTCATGAGCTTGACGAACTTCGGCCAGTTTAGACATACTAAATAACGGAATATCAGTTATATTCCGGGTTTTTAGCGACACATGAAGAAACAAAAACTCCGCTTCCGCAGCCAAATAACCTTTTCCCGCGTGATACATTTTCTGGAACACATGAATCCGTCTCTCGTCAAAATCTAACAATACCGTCTCCATTCGAAGAGGATCGCCGCGGAATAGCTCATTTTTATAATCTATGCTTGAACTGCCCACGAATATGCTTCCTTCACCCCCAGCCGTATAATCCCAGCCCAGCCCAAGATAATCGAACAAAGGACAGCTCCCGTCGTCAAAAGCAGATACGTAATGAGCCATATTCATATGGCCATTGAGATCAAGCCACTCGTCCTTGACAATGGAACTTCCAGGGTAAGGCGACGGGATTATTTTTTCAGAAAATGATTTCATTATCTAGCTCGAAAGAGACCTGTGACAAGATTACGTTAAAATACGCTCTACACAATTTGGGATAGACACAATGCTTGGTCGATATCCCATAGAATATCATCCAGGGTTTCAAGCCCGACTGAAATCCTAACCATGTCGGGAGAGATGCCCGCAGACAATTGATGTTCATCCGACATTTGACGGTGTGTGGTCGATGCGGGGTGTATTACTAGAGTTTTAGCATCTCCAATGTTAGCTAGATGGCTTAGAAACTGCACCGATTCAATGAACTTAGCCCCCGCTGCAGCGCCCCCTTTAACTCCAAAAGCCAACACGCCACTAGCTCCTTTTGGCATATATTTTTCTTTCAACGGATAATACTTGTCACCAGGCAATCCAGGGTACTTGACCCAATTAATAAGCTCGTGCTCATCTAGAAACTTAGCTACTGCCAGTGCATTTTCGCAATGTCTTTCCATACGAATAGGTAAAGTCTCAATCCCCTGTAATAGTAGGAAACTGTTAAAAGGACTCAAGGTGGGGCCTAGTATGCGTAGCTGTTCTAACCGTGCCCTCATCGTGTAACCAAAATCGCCAAAGGTCTCATAGAACCTAACACCATGGTATCCATCAGATGGCTCGGTCATCCCCGGAAAATTTCCGTTGTCCCATGGAAATTTTCCTGACTCAACAATAACGCCCCCGATAGTCGTTCCATGGCCACCTAGGAATTTAGTTGCCGAATGTATAACAATATCTGCTCCCCACTCGAATGGCCGGCAGATATACGGGGTTGGGAATGTGTTGTCGATCATAAACGGTATCCCAAACGAATGTGCAACATCAGATATCGCAGCGATATCCAATACATTCATCGTAGGATTCCCAATGGTCTCCCCATAAACGACCTTAGTATTGGGCTTTATAGCTGCTGCTATACTTTCCATATCATCAGGGTCAACAAGTGTCACATCGATACCCATCCGCTTAAAATTAAAATCAAACAGCGAATGAGTGCCACCATAAAGGGTCTTTACTGCCACCACGTGATCGCCCGCCTCACACAAAGTAAGCAGTGCAATAGTTGAAGCGGCCATGCCAGAGCTTACAGCCAGAGCAGCAGTGCCTGCTTCCAGCGCAGCAATACGTTCTTCAAATACAGCATTTGTTGGATTACTGAGTCGACTATAAATATTCCCAAAAGTCTGCAAGTTAAATAAAGAAGCCGCATGATCTGGGTCATCAAACACAAAAGATGATGTTTGATAGATGGGTACAGCCCTCGCACCCGTAGCCTCATCAGGGATATGTCCGGCATGCAAACATAAAGTTTCTATTCCAAATTCACGATCCATTCAGTGGAGTCCATCCTTTTTTTACCGGCTAACGTTGAGGTGATTGGTGACGCTTTGAGCTTATAACTCTTGTATTGACTCCGCAGTAATTCAAACCCCCGAACAGCCGTGCATGCTCTATTTTGACACACCGATCAACAATAACCTCTATACCTAGGTCAACTGCCTTTCGTGCTGATACTAGATCTATTATCCCTAGCTGCATCCAAAGGCATTTAGCCTTAATAGCGGAGGTCTCTTCTAAGATCGCAGGAATTTCTTCAACTTTTCTAAAGCAGTCAACAACATCTATCTCAAACGGAATCTCTCGTAAACTTCTATAACATTTTTCACCCAAGATTTCGGTATAGCCTGGATTTACTGGCACAATTTTATAACCATGATTTTGCATATACTTTGCTGCAAAATTACTTGGCCGTGCCCAGTTCTTTGAAAGCCCGACAATCGCTATAGTGCGAGCATTACTTAAAAGTTTTTTAAGTTTTTTAAAATCGCCTCTTGCCTCATCGATTTTCACGAATTAACCCTAGATTAATTTCTTCAACGCTTCTACACCCAGATAAGGCCATGTCCCGAGAAAACTCATTTCGTAAAATCGACAGCGCTTTAGCGACACCCTTCTTCCCGCCTGCTCCCAAACCAAATAGATAAGGCCTCCCGACCATGCATGCTGTAGCACCTAAAGCCAGAGCCTTAATTATATCTGTACCCCGGCGGATCCCTCCATCTACGATAATTTCGACGCGGTCTCCTACGGCTGAAACAACTTCAGGTAAAAGTGCTATCGGTGAGATGCTATGGTCAAGTTGGCGACCACCATGATTTGATAAGATTACAGCAGTAGCTCCTAGATCAGCTGCCTTGATAGCGTCCTCCACACAACAGATTCCTTTAAGGGCGAAAGGTCCATCCCACAATTTCAGCATTTCGGCCGCATCCTCCCAACTAATAGTAGGATCAAACTGTTCGTTCAAATATCCAACTAATGTCGTTGCGCCATCGCCAGACACCGGCGCTTTGTGAATAACATTAGCTAGCTGAAATTCGTCTGATAATAGATATTTGATCGACCAAAGAGGATGAAGAAAAAACGAGAACCAACTTGATAATGTCAGTTTAGGAGGAATCGCCATGCCTGTGCGAAGGTCTCTTTCTCTATTACCGGCAACCGGAACGTCTATAGTCAAACAAAGTCCTTTATAGCCAGCAGTGCGTGCCCGTTCGATTAATTCGGAAACTAATGCTTTATCTTTGAATGGATATAATTGAAACCACTTGGCACCAGTCGTATGGCTAGCAACCTCTTCTATTGAATGAGTACTCATTGTCGAAAGTGAGTACACGGTGCCTGCCTCCGCTGCAGCTGCACAAACAGCAAGTTCTCCGTCATTGTTAAACAGTCGCGACATACCCGTTGGCGCGCATATAATAGGGAAGTCAATTTTTTCGCCCATGACTGTGGTCGAAGTATCAATATTTTGAACATTTATTAAATAGCGCGGTAGCAAATCATATCGTGCGAAGTCAGCTTGATTACGGGCTAAGGTGACCTCACTATCCGCAGCCCCATCCATATAACCAAACATGGGCTTTGGCACTCTTAGGCGAGCATACCAGCGAAGATCAGCAATATTGTGACTGTGAGCGACGCACCAATTTGAAATTATCTCATCAAGCTTTTTAATCCATCGTGGGATCATCATCACTCATCCTTAAGTATTGGTATACCATACAATAACAGATCTGGTCTCCAGCAAGAAACTGCACCTACTACTCAAGGAATTTAAGCAGACTCTAAGTTGAGGTTAACAATATCTGTCGACCCGTTTTGAATAATATTCAAAAGAGAGCTCGTAAAAGGCATTATTTGACTGCAGTAGAAAACCGCAGTATCCATCTTTGCGGCGTAGAACGGATCACATCCGCTATCTTTTAATTTTTCATCGCTTAGGACAGCGGATTTTGCCATCATCCACCCACCACAAGTAATGCCCGCTAATTCCAGGTAACTTGAGGCGGCGGCGGCAGTGAGTTGAGGGTCACTTGCATTGGACAGCAACCAATGAACTGCATTTTTGAGATCGTCCACAGATGTTGCCAACGCTTTTTTTATTTTTCTCATCGCCAGCGTTGATTCATTCAATCCCGCAACGGTGCCTTGCATATCAGAGATCAACTCTTCCATTCCTCGGCCCCCATCGCGTAGCGTCTTGCGGCCGACTAGGTCTCCCGCTTGAATACCAGTAGTACCTTCATAGATAGTTGTGATCCTTGCATCTCTTTGATACTGGGCAGCCCCAGTCTCCTCTATAAAACCCATACCACCATGAACCTGCACTCCAAGTGAGGTTATCTCTTGAGCCACCTCGGTACACCAACCTTTAACTATAGGGGTCAGCAAGTCTCCTCGTCTTCCAGACAGGCTCCTTTGGTCTTCATTTTGGTGACGGTCTGTCAGGTCATACTCAAAGGCACAAACGTAAGCTAAAGCTCGCATCGCCTCGATTTTCGACTTCATCGTCATCAACATACGCTTTACATCAGGATGCCGGATAATAGAGCCGCCTCCTAATGGCTGGCCTTGTACACGGGCAGTTGCATAACTGTGCGCGAGTTGAAACGAGGCTTCTGAAATTGCCATTCCTTCTCGACCTACACCGTGCCGAGCCGCATTCATCATAGTGAACATATACATCAGACCATTATTCTCTTGCCCCACAAGGTAGCCTATGGCCCCACCTGCTTCTCCATATGACATCACTGCAGTCGGACTAGCATGGATACCTAGTTTATGTTCGAGAGAGATACACTTAACATCATTTCTTTCGCCTAAAGTGCCATCACTATTAACAAGGAATTTCGGCACAACAAAAAGGGAGATCCCTTTTACACCTTCTGGCGCGTCAGGAGTCCTAGCCAAAACTAAATGAATAATGTTTTCAGTAAGGTCATGCTCGCCATAAGTTATGTAAATTTTTTGACCTTTGATTAAGTAGTGATCTCCTTCCGGAACAGCCTTTGTACGAACAGCACTCAAATCCGAACCCGCTTGGGATTCGGTAAGGTTCATCGTGCCTGCCCAGTCTCCTGATACGAGCTTATCGAGGTAGGTTGCTTGAAGTTTATCGTCACCATGCGATTGAATTGCCTCAATAGCGCCGTTCGTGAGCAACGGACAAAGAGAAAATGACATATTGGCAGAGTCCCACATTTCATAGACAGCGGTTGCCATGACTTTAGGAAACCCTTGCCCTCCGAAGTTTGGACTCATAGCAAGACTGCACCATCCGGAATCTTTGAAAGCTGTATAAGCATCCTTCCAGCCTGTCGGAGTCGTAACCTGATCCTCATCCAGCTTACTACCTTCCAGATCGCCAATTCTATTGAGAGGTGCCAAGACGTCCTTGGCAAATTTACTAGCTTCTTCTAAAACTGCATTACTTAAGTCCAAACTGATATCATCTGTGCCTGGTAAGGCGCAAATCTGTTCGAATCCGATTAATTCGTTCAATACAAATTGCATGTCGCGCAGCGGCGCCGAATAGTCCAACATTATTTTTCTCCATCGGTGTAAAGAACATACGTGTCTAACACGTATTTGGCCTAAGTCAACGAATGACTTAAACAGTGTGAAGCTATGACTCCACCGCTATCTTACACATATAGGGAGTCTTCTCGCAAAAGATACGTCATGACCTCAGCTTGGCGTGTAGGGTTATTGGCACTGAGTCGCTGATAGTATGCCAGCGTCCATACGGGAAAATAATGACTATAGCCATGGTAGCGAAGATAAAAAACCCTAGGGAATCCCGTTCCGGTGTATATTTTTTCATCCCACTCAGAATTGCCATTTTGATTCTTTAATAAGTAGTTTATACCTCTTTTCACCTGAGGTGTTTCTATACGACCTACCGACATCAACCCCAACAATGCCCATGAAGTCTGCGAAGGGGTGCTAACACCAATACCTGCCATGTTGCGGTCGTCGTAACTGTTACAAGACTCGCCCCAACCACCATCTTCATTTTGCGCTTCTTCCAACCATCTCGCCGCTTTTTGTACGTAAGGTTTCTCTTTTTCTTCGCCTATCGCTCCGATCGCTGCAAGCACACTCCACGTACCGTAAACATAATTTACGCCCCATCTGCCATACCACGACCCATTAGATTCTTGATTGATTTTGAGAAAGTTTAATCCCCTAGCTATCGGCATGTATTTTCGGTCGTGCCCCAGCATTGCTAGCATCTCTATACATCGAGCGGTGAGATCTGCAGTACTAGGGTCGACAAGTGCTCCATGATCAGCAAAAGGGATTTTGTTAAGATATTCAGCGTTATTATCTACATCAAAGGCAGCCCAACCTCCATCGGGATTTTGCATACCCAATATCCAGTCAACTGCTTGATCCATCCTCTTTCGATAGGTCGCGTCATCGTATGCCCCTGCCCTAAGCAGTGCCATAAGCACCATACTCGTGTCGTCGACATCCGGGTACTTGTCGTTCTCATACTGAAATGCCCAACCTCCGGAGCTTAAGCCTGGTGTCTTTTGACACCAATCTCCATTGGTAAAAATTTGGTGATCAAACAACCATTTAATAGAATTAATTATCTTAGGTTCATCCAAGGCTACATCAGCTTCTGTTAGTGCACTTAACGCTAAACAAGTGTCCCAAACTGGCGACACGCAGGGCTGACAATAGGCCTCTTCTTCATTTTCTAATACCAGAGCATCAATAGCTGCCAAAGTTCTTACAAGATCAGGATCGCTATCTTTCGCACCTTGAAGTTTAAGCGAAATCACTGCATTCACCATAGCCGGGAAAATAGCACCAATTCCGCCAGTACCAGAACAGTGCTCTCGCGTCCATCGTTCTGCTCGGTTAACTGCACGACGTCTTATGAATCTGGGTATATAGGCGTCTAGTTTTTTTAGCATTCTATCAAGAAGAAGAAAACAACTTTTGATAGGTTGACGAAAATTTAGCTTATCAAGAGTCCGTAAGTTTTTGGGATCAGCAATAAACAATTCTGACACTCCGGTGTCTTCATCGACAGATACAACAGGACGTTTAGCAAAGATTATTAAAAGTGGAACAATTACACACCTTGACCAGTAAGACACTTTACTGAGATTAAAGAACCACCATTTTGGCAGAAACATTATTTCTGCGGGCATTGCCGGCACAGTTCTCCAAGGAAGCTGATTAAACAGCGCAAGTGTAATGCGTGTGAAAACATTAACTTTCTCGGCACCGCCGTTGGTTAACACCCAATTGCGGGAACTGACCATATGAACTTCATCTGCGGAATGCCCTGACAATTTCAAGGCAAAGTAGGCTTTTACTGTCGCGCTCATGTCTCCCGGCCCATCCTCGTAAAGAGACCAACTGCCATTAATGTTTTGCCTAGCACATATATATTTACTGATTTTTTGAGCTAGCTTCTCATCGGATCGGCCGAGAAAGTACTGCATCAAAATATATTCCGAAGGTATGGTCGAGTCTGCTTCCAGCTCAAAACACCAGTGATCCTCCAAGCACCGACCCAACAGAGCCGACTTTGATGAGTCTAATGCCTCAGCAGCAATATGATTACTAACTTTTGGTTCTTCTAAATTTTGCTTTTGCGCAACGGCCATCTATGTATTTCCCTATCAATATCTCTACGTCAGGTCGACTAAGTTCACACTAACATTCACATTTTCGCAACAGTAATGCATTAGATACTGTATTTTATGGGTTCTCCTGAGAGATGCAACATTTTTTCTTGTTAAATCAGCAAGATTTAGCACATTTATGATGTTAAAAAGAACATCGACTCGTGTGGTAAAAAACACCACTCTTCAAAGTCTGTGTTTCTTTTAGAGGATCAAACGCTCCGTAATCGGGTGAAAGGTATCCGCTTCATTTATAAGCGCACTCGACGTTAATTGTGGCACACCAAAAACTTCTGCCGTAACACCATATTTAGACTTCACTTTAGAAAGCAATAAATCGAAGTCTCCATCACCCGAGAGTAAAATCACAGTATCCAGATTTTCACTATCCTCTAGGACATCAATGGTCAAACCTACATCCCAGTCACCTTTAGCTGAGCCATCTGATCGCTGTATGAAAGGACGAAGTTTCACTTCAAATCCTATGTGCCGCAGAGCGGATTGAAATCGGTGCTGCGCATCTGAATTTCGCTCTGTCGCATATGCTTTAGCAATAACTATTGTTCCTCTCTCACCAACTTGTCGCCAAAAATCCCTGTAATTGAACTGGCCGTTATAAGTATCTCGCGTCGTGTAATAAATGTTTTGCACGTCCACGTAAATACCGATTCTCTTCGGATCAAGACTATCGCTCACAGGAAAACATCGCCCCCATTAGGGCTTAGACATTGTCCTTGAAAATGTCCGGCCGCAGCACTAGCAAGGAACACGTAAGCCCCGACAATATCGTCCACATCACCAATCCTTCCATTCGGGATTTGCATCCGGATCGCTTCAAGGGTTTCTTTAGGGACATTCTCTAGCATAGACGTCATGGTGGCTCCAGGAGCCACACAATTAGCGGTAACCTTTCGGTCACCGATTTCTAACGCCAAGCTTCTAGTGAAAGACAATATCGCACCTTTCGCTGCCGTATAGTGGCTGAACCCAGGCGCACCTTTATATGCCAATTGGGACGCTGTGTTTATGATGCGCCCATAATTCCGCTTATACATCAAAGGAAGTACTTTGCGAGTGCATAGGAAAACCCCTCTAAGATGCACTCCAATAGTATGCTCCCAATCCGTCAAAGACGTATCTTCCACTAGCGAAGCCATAGCTACACCTGCATTGTTGACGAGTATATCTAAATCTGAAAATTCTCCTAAGACTTCCCCAAACATATTCTCAACATCGCTCTCAGAACTGACATCACCCTTGACAGTAATACCATCCGCTCCTAATGAAGAAACTTCTTTAAGTACCAGTTCCGCATTAGGTTTGTCTTGCTCGTTGGGATAATTAATCGCGACACGAGCTCCTAACGCGGCAAATGCTTTGACTACGCCCCGTCCAATCCCTGAGGACGATCCAGTGACGAACACAGTTTTGTTTTTGAATTCACTAGTTGAAACCATAGGCTTTAACAACTCCTACGAAAATAATTAGTTTAAAAAGCAACCTTAGCCCAATAAACGCAAAATTTAAAATAGCAAATTGCAGTCAACCACTCATCATTCACTCATGGTCTGCAGCCATTTCGGTCATTCAACACTTACTCTAGATATAAATCTGGTATAAAATAGCACCATCAATGTCCAAACGGTTCTTTCGACCACGTTAGTAAGAAAGAACAATCACCTCACATCAATAAGCCTGGGTGGCGGAATTGGTAGACGCAACGGACTTAAAATCCGTCGGCTTAACGGCCGTGCCGGTTCGATTCCGGCCCTAGGCACCATTTGTACGATTTAGGTAGCAAACTATCTCTCGCAGTGGAGACTTATAATTAAGTAAGAGAATTTCCCCCGAATCAAGGCAACTCGCTCGTTATTAAACCTTTCAGCTTTTCCTCACTTGGTTCTAAAACAACTCCATTTTCGGTAACGAGTGCGGTTACTAATTCTGCAGGAGTTATGTCAAATGATGGATTGCGGGTGAGAACTCCTTCAGCTGCCCAGTTCGATCCCCCAAAGCCTTTCACCTCATCACCCTCTCGCTCTTCAATTGGAATGTCATCACCCGTTGGCATGGAAAAGTCTATAGTTGAAAGAGGACAAGCAACGTAAAATGGAATTTTATGCCTGCGGGCTAAAACTGCGACCATATAAGTCCCTATTTTGTTAGCAACGTCACCATTTGCCGCTACACGGTCGGCCCCAACAACTACCGCATCGATTTCGCCTCTACTCATTAGGTGGCCGGACATATTATCTGTAATTAAAGTACACGGGATACCCTCCTGAACCATTTCCCAGGCAGTTAATCGAGCTCCTTGCAGGAATGGCCGAGTTTCATCAGCCACAACAGAAATTTGTTTCCCCATATCGATCGCCGACCTCAAAATACCTAGAGCTGTTCCATGGCCAACCGTTGCCAAAGCACCGGCATTACAATGAGTTAGTACATTGGCAACATTAGGTAATAGCTTAGCTCCTATTTCTCCCATTCTTTGGTTGATATGCACGTCAGAGGCGGCCAGCTCTTGGGCCAGAGAAAGAAGCTCCGATGCTATCTTTTTCATATTATTGCTGTCACTGAGGCCACGCCAGCGTAATTCCATTCGGTTAAGGGCCCAACTCAAGTTGACTGCTGTAGGTCGGCTTGAGCCTAACACTAAAAATGCAATTTCGAGCTTAGCTACAAACGTGCCCGGCGTACTGTTTTCGTGTCGCAATGCCTCGAGCGCTATACCATAGGCTGCAGCAATACCGATCGCGGGAGCACCTCTGATAATCATATTTTTTATTGCATTCGCAACATCAAGCGCACACCAACAGCTGATGTAAGTAAACGTCGAGGGTAGAGTCCGTTGATCTATCATTTCCAAATGATTTCCAACCCACTTTAATGTTTCAATTTTCAATAACCTAACCAGTCTTTTTCATTTGTAAATGACTTAAAATAGCAAAATAGTGCAGAAGTGATTTAGTTTGATCCAGCTTTCAAGTATCGCTCGCTATCAATGGCCGAACATTAGTTAAATGTGTATTTAACAAAGTTTAATTTCCCCGAACCCCATAACTTTTAAAGTTTTGTAAAACTTCTCTCATTTCTGTCTTCGACAATAAGGTAGGCTCTCTCACTTGTCGGGCGAGTAGGTACTGTTTGCAAAGCGTTTCTAACTCTATGGACAAAGTCAATGCTTTCGCGGGGGTTTCTCCAACTGCAATCATCCCGTGATTCGACATCAAGCACGCTCTCCTGCCACGCAAAGCTTCTACCACATTATCTGACAAATCTTGACTTCCAAATAGTGCATAAGGAGAACATTTGATAGAGTCACCGCCTGCGACCGCTATCATGTAATGAAACGCAGGCATATCTTCCCTAAAACATGAAAAGGCGGTCGCATAATCGGAGTGAGTATGTATAACGACATTCGCCCAAGAGTAAGTTTTTAAAATATCTTTATGAAAACGCCATTCGCTTGAGGGGTTCCCCGCGCTCAAGACATTACCTTCTAGATCCATCTCCACAATAGAGTCTGCAGTAAGGTCTGCAGTGGGGATGCCAGAGGGCGTCACAAAAAATCCCTTTGAAGACCTTATCGAACAGTTTCCCGAAGTGCCCCGATTGAGTCCGAGCCTCTCTAGCTCGATCGTTAGCTCAAGCAACGGTTCTTTGCCCTCTATTGCAGCTATTTCGACAGGTCTCTCAAAGCTCATTTCTTGAGCACTCGTCCAGCGACAGCATCTAGGTCCAGAAGAACTGCAGAATCTCGAGCTTCTGCAGCTGTAATCAAAGAGCCGTCTAGGGCTGTTTTACAAGAACATGTCGACAGAGATGGCTCAGCATTTATCAAAGGCGTTACAGCCTTCACAAGCGTCCTTGCAAGGGAAGCATTTTGGAGCAGGACTTTAACCACCTGTTCAACAGTCACAGCATCATGTCCAATACGCCAACAATCATAATCAGTGACCATTCCAACGCTGGCATAACAAAGCTCTGCTTCTCTCGCTAACTTTGCCTCTGGCATATTAGTCATCCCAACAACATCACAATTCCAAGATCGGTAGAGCTGCGATTCCGCGAAACTTGAAAATTGAGGACCTTCCATTGCAAGGTAAGTACCTCCCCGCACATACTCTATAGCTGCATTTCTTGCTGCAATTTGAAGACAATCTCCAAGTACATTACATACCGGTTTCGCCATTGATACATGAGCAACACACCCCGGCCCAAAAAAAGATTTTTCACGAGCAATGGTTCGATCAATAAACTGATCAACAATAACAAAAGCACCAGGAGCAAGCTCCTCTCTAAGCGAACCGACAGCACTCACTGAAATAAGCTCTGTGACCCCTGCACGCTTAAGGCAGTCTATATTTGCGCGATAATTCACATGCGAAGGTGGAATTTTATGTCCACGCCCATGCCTGGGAAGGAAAACAATCTCTTGTCCATCTAGATCACCATATAATAACTCATCAGAGGGCTCGCCAAATGGAGATTTAATACTTTTCCATTGACTGCTATTTAACCCATCTATATCGTAGACACCACTTCCACCCAAAATCCCGACCACTGTTCTGCCTTTAGCCATTTAGGTACTTACCTCAAATATCGATTCACTTCTCATAAATAATTTTCATTAAACCTATTACGCTTACTCGCTTAATAATTAAGTCAATAAACAATATGTTGACGTACGGCATCAAGTAAGTCGTGAGCCGTTAATTGATCAGGCTTTATCTTTTTTAAAGATTCTTTTCCGTAACCTGTTAGGACGAGCACACTCGAGATACCAGCATTTTCTCCTGTCTGGACGTCGGTAAGCTTGTCACCGATCAACCATGATTTAGCGAGATCAATATCGTGATCGTTACAGGCTTGCTTGAGCATCCCTAACTTAGGTTTGCGGCATGCACAATTCTTTAGGTCACCATAGTCAGGGTGATGCGCACAATAATAAAATTCGTCGATCACTCCACCTTGTACTTGCAGATCACTATTTACGTGAACATGCAGTTTATCTACATCGTCTCTAGTATATTTTCCCCGAGCTATCCCTGATTGATTACTGACAACAATAACCAAAAAGCCGCTCGCATTAAGAAGTTTTATGGCTTCTATAGCGCCAGGGATCCACTTCCATTCAGTTGGTTTGTATAAATAATCTACTTCAAAGTTAACTGTACCATCGCGGTCCAAAAAAATTGCTGGTTTGCTCATTTAATTTTCACTAACTGTTTAAGGCTAGATTCTAGCTGAACATTTCCATTTCGACACACTCGCATAAAGAATGAACCAAAACTATATGCAGCTCTTGTATTGTCGCAGTCGACTCCCCGCAAGTTATGACACAATAGTCAGTCAAAGCTTTAGCTTTACCTCCATCACGGCCCGTAAATACAATAGACGGAATGGACAACTCGGCGCATTGTTCTAGGGCTCTTAGTATATTCGGAGAATTACCTGAGGTCGTTATTGCCAGAAAGACATCCTCAGGTCGCATTTTACCAGCTATCTGTCGGGCAAAAATTTCGTCATAGCCATAATCATTGCCTATTGCAGTTATGGTAGAACTGTCAACTGTTAAAGCCTCAGCAGCGAGCGGCCCCCGCTCCCGACCAAGCCGGCTTACGAATTCGGCAGCAAGATGTTGCGCGTCGGCTGCTGACCCGCCATTCCCAGCTATATAGATTCTTCCATCATTTTTATATGAGTCTACAACACACTTAACTGCGTTATCGAAATTATCTAATTGCTGGTCTAATAAAAGAAACTCCTGCTTGGCTTGAATTGATGACCGAATGTTTTGTGTTAGTAAATTTCTGTAATTTATCATTGTGATATCTTAAACCTAAATCTTTTCGCTGTCTTCGTTCAACAGTTAACGAATCTAAGTCTCTCTTAAGAAAGCTTTGAGATTAAAAGCCAAAACTAATTTTTCCAAATGGAATCGGTACATAGCATTGCCAGAAAAAGAGTCCAACAGAGGCTAGCACAAATAACTGATCCCGCCTCACTATGAGCCAACTTGGCTTATGAAAGTATTATATAAGAGAAGATTTTGACAGCTACGAAGACTTAAAGATGCTCAAGCCACGCCAACAGAAAAGCGTTAAGTTGTTCGGGCTTTTCTTGGGCCATCCAATGTCCAGACTGGACAGATTTTTCTGTCAATTGAGTGCAGGCTTCTCTCATAGGCTCTGCTAGTCCTCCTTTAATCGTATAGCAGATGTAATCATTTTCCGCGTGTACAAAAAGAACCGGCATATGTAACGTACGTTGCGCAAGAGAAAGTTCTGCGTCGTATGTAGAATTTCTCTCATGATTCATATACCAAGAGTTGGCGCCAAAAAAGCCAGTTCGAGTCAAAGCATCAGCATACTCTTGTGCTTCTTCCTCGCTAATCACATCCAAATCAATCGGCATATCAGGAGGGCTCCCATCTGGAGGAAACCACCCCCCTCGTTCTCGGATACTTGCCGAGAAAACGGGCTGGTCTGGTTCTTCCCCTATTTTTTTTCGAAATAAGGCCTTCACTACCTTATAAGGGTCAGATTCCATTTCATTTCGCGCAAATTCAAAATTTTCCATATAAAAATATTGATAGTCCCATTGTCCTTTTGGGTACTTATCAATAGGGTAAATACTTCTGTCAACATGTTTTATGAGCTCTTCAACTCCTCGTTCAAAACCTAAAGGTATACATAAATTAGCTATCGCGCGCACCTTGTCTGCGTAATGCAGTCCCATGTTCCAAACAACAGGAGCACCCCAGTCATGCCCAACCCATACGGCATTATCGCTACCCAAGTGTTCTAATAACTCCAGCATATCAGTTACTATCTCAGATTGAGCATAAGCAGAATGACTATCGTAAATGCTCGAACGGCCATAACCTCTCATATCAGGTGCGATAACACGCCAACCTACTGCTCCGAAAAACTTAATCTGGTGACGCCAACCGAATGACAACTCAGGCCACCCATGAACAAATATTAATAACGGACCATCAGATGGGCCACTAGATAAATAAAAAGTGGTATGGCGTTTTGATGTAAAACGGTTTTCTTCTATTGTCATAAAATGTCGCTCTCATCATTATTCTCTGGATAACATTAACACATAGCTATTATCTTTAACGCCAAATTGATTCTTGGTACGTATACCACTGTATGAAAAAAGAAAAAAACCCCGCTGAGTTAATATTATTTTTCGACGGAAAATGTCCTCTCTGCACAAAAGAAATAGCGCTGCTTCAGAGATACGATAAAAATGCAAAAATTCAATTCGAAGACATAAATAGTGCGTCTTTTGAAACGCAGTTCCCTTTTATCAATTTACATGAGGCTAGAGATGTCCTTCATGGTCAATTGTTAGGTGGCACAATTATCACAGGGATGGACGTCACATTCATGGCATGGGATCTCGTTGAGCGCCATAGGTGGTTGAAAATGTTAAACCTGCCTCTAGTAAGGCCGCTCACCGACTGGGGTTATCAGATTTTTGCGAGGCATAGATCCAAGATTGCCAATTTTTTAACCAGAAAGTAAATAACTGACCGTGGCAACATTGGTTACCAGTTTTCACCAAAAGGACGCACTTCAACATTAAAGGACCATGCAGATCGAGGTTGATGTGCGATCTGATATGTTGTCTCTGCAATATCATCGGGCTGTATAAAATACTCAGTCGGCTTGTCCGGAAACCACTCTCTCGTCCACTCAAGATCAATCACGGCATCTATTAACACATAGGCAACATGAACGCCTTTAGGCCCCAACTCTCTAGCCATACATTCTGCAAAGATACGTTGCGCTGCTTTAGTCGGTGCGAACCCAGCAAAATTTGCCTTACCTCTCAAAGCTGATGTATTCCCACTCGCAATGATCACACCTTTCCCCGCTGCAACCATAGCTGGTGCTAACAGTCGACTTAAGTAACAAAAACCCATCACGTTTGTTTGAAAATTAGCATTTAATTGCACCGGATCTATTTCCATGAAATTGCCAAAAACAGCGCCAACCGCATTATGTATGAATATTTCTGGCTGCCCCATTTCCTCTACAATAAAACCAACTGTTTCACTGACCGCTGTCTCATCGGCCACATCACAAACATAACCCCGAGCTCCATCTATATCGTGTTCTAAAGATGCGAGCCTTTTTTGATCTCTAGCCAGCATTGCTATTTGATAACCGCCATCAGAAAACCGTTTCGCTAGCGAGGCTCCTGTTCCTGGGCCAACACCACTAATAAGACATATTTTTTCTGTCATCATCTACCTTCGCTGAGCGTCGAGACACTATAAGCACGTTTGATTTTTTTAGGACTCATCTTTGGGAATTTTAACTTAGAATAGGTATGTACTAAAGAAGCTGTCTTTGCTAAAAGGTCTATCGAGCCTGCATATTGAGGTTTGAGCATCGAATTTTCTGGTGCAGCTCCAGCTGCATTAGACAAACCTTCCCACTTGTAAACGTTGTAAAGAACTTTCCAAAATTTATTTTCTCGGTTTACAACGAGGACAGCAACTACGGTATATGTTTCCTGATCTATTAATAAAAACCTTTTTTTATACGGGTGGTCAGAAAGAATAGACTCCAACTCTAATACATAACAGTCCCGAAGCTGCCAGCGATCTTTAGGAACCCGGCTATAGGGACCAAAAGTCGTTGGAGTGACATGCTCAGAATTACTGACAGATAAAACCGCTCTCTCACCTAGCAGTGTCCATTTATAGTCCAGCACGCGCCCTGAAAAAGCCTCGACATCGTCTAACGTAAAATTAGAGCCCATCACTGGATCTGCACGTTCTCTGGCCGAATACCGACGCACACGTCGCTCAGTAGGCGAGTAAATATTCACTTGGTCATCCGCGTGTTGATCCAACTTACGCTCGACTAGAAAACGAGTACCTGCGACATTATGAGGCGAGGTGAACTCATAAAATTCTTTAAAAAACAATGTTTCGGCATCTTCTATTTCCACCTTATATTCTTGCCCGGCTAGCATAGAAAGATTATTCAAATAAACCCTGCGATAATCGAAAGTAATTAGCCTATCAATAGAACCTTGCCCTAAGAGACCAAGTTTAATATTTATAGGCGCATCATTCTGTTTCGAACCAAGATAGATCAAATTGATGTCGCGCGCATCTAGCCCAAAATGTTGCCAGCGGTGATTCTGATTCCAACCGACCATGAACCCACCGACCTCAGGTTCCGCAGCCTTGATCTGCTCGTGGCTAAAAGGCTGGCCTGCCGAATAGTTTTTCAGAGACCCATCCGCACCAATATGCGCCTCGCCGGCATGTCGATCTGTAGCAAGGACAAACGATTGATCTGGAAGAAATTTCTGTGTTTCTTGGAGAGTGATCTCCACCCCCGGAAAAGTTAATTCCTCGAACAAACCGGGAACGATCCAAGGTCGCAACATCTCCACATCTTTAGTCCTGATTATCGTTCCCGCGATGGGGAGATCAAGCTTGGGGTTAAGTTCAACCCATTCTAGGATCGATTGTTCGCTGGTATTTGCAATACTGGGGAGCATGAACCCCCAAAGGGCACACAATACTAAGAGCCTTGGCATAAACCGAGTGATCCGATTACAACTGACATCTGTTCATGTTATTTTCCCTCGCCTAAGGAAGATACACTGAATACTCTTCTTACCTTACGGGCGTTCATTACTGGAAATTCTAGATCTAGTCCCATATGGGCTAGCGTGGCAGTATTACTGATAAGGTCAATAGCAACATCCATGACAGTATGAGGCATCGATTCGGTAATGTTTCTTGCCGTACCATCTTTTGATCCGCGCCATTTATAAGTCACAAGGAAAACCTTCCAGAGCTGATCCTCTCTGTTGACGACGAGCTGGGTTGCGATATTAAATGTTTGCGCGTCAATGAACATAATCCGCTTTTGGTAGGGATGACCTTCCCATACCGAGTTAGCTTCAACTACGTAACAGTCTCGCAGTTGCCAACGGTCTTGAGGCACACGGCTATAAGGACCAAAGAACTGAGGCCCTTCGTGCGCGCTGTCACTTACTGCCAGTACTTTTTTCGTACCCAAGAATTGCCATTCATAATCGAGCACCCGACCAGAGAACCCTTCTATGTCATCTAGTGTGAAATTCGTTCCCATAAAGCTATCTGCTCGCTCTTTTGCCGAAAAACGCCTAACTCTCCTCTCTGTTGGAGAGTAGATATTCACCTGATCATCAGCATGTGGATCCAACATCCGTTCAACAACAAATTTAGTTCCCGCAACATTGTGCGGCGCCAGAAAACCGAAATACTCTTTGTAATGTGTCGTTTTAGAATCGCTTCCTTTCATACGATAATTTTGATTTTTTAGCATCGGCAAGTGACTTAAAATCGCAGTTTGCAGCTCTCCTGTCAGCGCTCGATCTAATGAGCCTCCCCCATTTAACCCGCGGTCCTTATCAAGAGGGGCATCTCCCGATTTCGCGCCCAAATAAAGTATTTCTCCACCGGACATCTTATGGCCATAGTGGCGCCATCTATTTACCCTATTCCAAGCGACCATATACCCGGCCTTATTAGAATTAGCCGCCATAATTTGCTCATGGCTGAATGGCTGGCCAGCTGAATAGTTCTCCAACGCGCCGTCGGCGATGATCGTCGACTCTCCCGCATGGCGCTTGGTGGCATCTACAAAACTTTTATGGAATTGATATTCAGTCGTTTCTTGAATCTTTATCTCAGTACCAGGAAAAAGCATCTCTTCAAACAAGCCGGGCACCATCCAGGGCCGCAATGTATTCATTTGTCCGAATTTCACTACAGTTCCTTCGACTGGTGGATCCAACATCGGTTCTGTTTTAATCCACTTCATGACATCATCGACACTAACTCTCTCAGCCGTAAAACCTGAGGAAGACAAGCTGATAAGAAAACATAATACGATTAACTTCATTAGACATTACCCTTGAAAAATTTCACTTCTTTAGCTATTCAGCCTTACTATCTAAAACAATCATCTAGAAAAGAACTTGGACTGCCATAATCAAACACAAATTAATATCGAGCTAAGCACACTTATTGTCGACCCGAAACAAGCAACATAATACGCGGACTATTTCAGATAGACCAGAATGGCTGTTCTCTCTTTCAGCGACTCATCGGACAGTGCAGATGCCTTCGAACAACACGCCGTAGTTCCAAAAGTAAGCGAGAAGCTGTTCTCGTCGCGAAACATCCTATCCGAAGCTAGATGGTGAACGCGCTTTTTAATCTGGCCATCCCTCGCAGCCATCGGTCATAATCGCCAACCTTGCGCTGCATGTACTCTAAAACCTCTGGGTGGGGTAAAATTAAAAAATCTTCCCGATCCATAGTGTCAACGACACAAGCAGCCAACTGTTCAGGCTCAAGCATCCCATCAACACTTGCTACGCCTTGATCGCGCCCAGCGGTCATGGCTGTTCGCACTGCTTGCGGACACAATACCGACACTCTGACGCCTGACGGCCCATATGCAGTGGCAAGATATTCTGCAAACGCAACAGCGCCATGCTTTGTCACAGAATAAGTTGCGGAGTTCACATGCATCAGCAATCCAGCTGCCGAGCTAGTGTTAACAAGATAACCACTACCACGTTTAGCCATCACAGGTGCCAAAACCCTAGCTGCATACACATGAGCCATAACATGGATATTCCAATTCAACAGCCAGTCGTCATCGCTGGTCTCTTCCCCACCTAACCTAAAAACCCCAGCATTAGATACAAAAACATCGATCGCACCGTAACGTTCTTCAACAGAAGAGATTAAATCTTTAATGTCAGCCTCTCGAGTTACGTCACATTGAAAACCAGGAACCCCAAGTTCTTTTGCAACGCTAGCCACTCTATCTCCATCTAAATCGGCGATAACAATATTTGAGGCACCGTTGGCCGAAAATGCCTTCGCCAAACCTGCACCTATACCTCCAGCACCACCTGTGATGACTACCGTCTTACCTAACAACTTCATTACGCAATTACTCCTCTAGCAAACATAGCTATAATAACGAAACATGGAAACTTAATTCGTCGATGTTTCTTAATGTGGATTAAATATCCTGATGATTCTATCAGTGATAACATTTAAACATTCTTGTCGATAATTAAGGTGCTCACTCAAAACTCTGTTCAGGGATCTGCGATCAACCCTCGTAAAAGTAACCTAGATGCGAACTAGCATAACTGATTCTGAAGGTCTTTCAGCTAATTGCAACACTTTACACATGGCGTTAATAGCAATTATTCTCACGGCTTGTTGCCATAACATCTTCGTCATATGGTACCTTTACAAATGTTAACTAACCAATAGGGCTAAAGCACATTTACCCAGGAAAATACTTTGCTAGTCATTGATATTGAAAATGATCAAAACTGAAGAAATTATAGCCACACAGCGAGCTTGGCAGGCCGGCGCTGGAGCCATAACACTGCTGCTGCTTACCACTAATGCACCTTTAGATGCACAAGGGTGGTATTACGCTTTGCTGAGTCTTGCTGCTACATATATTATTTTTGACCATGGGCTATCTGGGATATTAACTCTCAAGGCAGCCTCAAAATTTCACGAAAAAAACATCCGAGAGATTGATCTTCTAAATCCCAGCGAGATTAAAGAGTTTCACTCTTTATGTTATATCACCTCAAAAAAATATAGGAAGCTTTCTATGTTTTTCCTATTCTTAATAGGGCCAATTGGCTTTTATTTTTTTTCATCAGCAGAGAATAATTTCCAAAATTGGCCCATAGTCTGGCTGACTCTTATCATCGCGACTTCAATTAACCTGCTACTTCTGCCTGTCGCATCAATAATCGAAGGCTGCGGTGGTATCAATGAGGTTTATAAAGTCCGTCTCATACAAGGGGTTCTAGGTTCCGTAGTCTGTTGGCTAATGATTATAACAAGTCACATACTCTGGGCCGCCACAGCAATAGCTCTAGCTGCAACAATCACGCAAGTCGTCTGGCTAGCCACGAAATGGATACATTTATTTCCATTTTTCCTGCAGAAACCCAACCCTCTGACTCATTGGGACGATTCCTTAGGTCAAGTTGAGAAAAGAGTGGGTGTGACAACTATATCGGCATACCTTTTGGGTCAGGCCATCATAATAATACTTTTCCAGGTTGAAGGTCCGGAGTCTGCCGCAAGAATGGGATTCAGCTTGGCAATAGTCAACACGATAGCATTACTTTCTTTTTCAACGTTCACCAGTATCTTACCGCGCTTGTCAGCAGCTACAGCACAAAGTAACTGGACCGATACAGACCTAATGTTCTCGCGCGCCGTAAAAAGAGGAATTGCGTTTTTTATCGTGTTAGCTAGCTGCTTCCTTATAACGGCGAATACCAGTTATTTTACATTCTTGCATCAAAATCTTTTGCCAAACAAAGTCCTATTGATGCTGTGCGTTGCACTATTATGTGGACAATACATTAGTGCAGTCACTTTGAAAATCAGGTGTTCGATGTCCGAACCATTGTTCGGTATAGCAATTTTAGCTTCTGTCTTGATGGTAATAAGTATGCTGACGGTGCCTCAATTTTTTGGAGCAGCTGGACTCATCCTAAGCCTATTGCTAATACAAGGTGGTATCGCGCTGCCCCTAACAATCCAGCAAGCGCGTGAGTACGAGAATGAATTGAGGTGGACAGAATCTGCTTTTCGGACTGCGACCCAGAAGAAAGCAACTAGCCCCATTAATCAGCCACAATCAGAGCTTATTGCGATACTCATGACAACATTTAATGGAGATAAATACTTAGACCTGCAACTCACTTCTATTGAGAATCAAAATCATACTAACTGGGAACTATATATCTCCGATGATGGGTCTGCTGATCAGACGTTGGATATTATTAAAGGATTCCAAAACCGAACTGATAATAAAGTGACAGTCTACAAGACTGAAAACAACTTAGGCTTTGTGAACAACTTTTTCTCTTTGATTAAGAGAGACATTAAAGCAGACTACTTCGTACTAGCTGATCAAGATGACATCTGGTGTTCCGAAAAACTATCACGCTCACTGACCTATTTAAAAAGCCAAGATTTAACACATCCTGCGCTTTATTGTGGAAGAACTCAGTTAATAGACATGCACGGCAAATTTAAAGGGAAATCGCGGTTGTTCAAAAAGCGGCCTGATTTTCGCAATGCTCTTGTACAAAGTATCGCGGGAGGAAACACCATGGCTATGAATCAAGCAGCAAAAACCATCGTGCAACAAACTCTACCCTATAGTCAGGATGTGGCCAGTCATGATTGGTGGATGTACATAGTCATTACCGCATATGGTGGACATGTCCATTACGATCCCATGCCTTGTCTTTTGTACCGACAACACCCACAGAATCTTATGGGAGCGAATGTAGGTGTACGAGCACAACTACAGCGTCTCAAAATTTTAACATCGGGTGGCTTCAAAGAATGGAATGATCGACATTTGAGGGCTCTGGATTGTATGACAACTCCTTTAAGTGGAAAGACAAACGATACTCTTCGCGCTTTTTATGAGTTACGTTCAAATAACTTCTTAACCAGGTTTAGAAAAGTTTTTTCAAGCGGATTTTATCGACAAGGCTTGCAAGGTCAAATAACACTCGCAATAGCTATTCTTTTAAAGAAGCTTTAGTTTTACGAAAAATAACTTCAACTCAATAAGATTAAACTTTCTAGTTCGGATACAAATAGACGCACCACACTGTTCAGATCACGCACAGTTTCAGCTTAATACTTTCCAGCATACCTAAAATGTTCTGACACGTATAAAAACACGCCATAGCAAAGAACAACCATAAAATGCTACGCGAATACCCTTAGGGCTGGAAGTGCTTCGAGTAGAAACAAGCCTAACTCTTTTGGTTGGTCATTCTATCGGCTATAGCTAAAATTCTTTTCATTTCTCTTATGACAGGCTTTTCTATCAACTTCCCGTCAATAACCAGCAGTCCTGTATCAGCGGCCTCAAAAGCTATCACGATTTGTCTCGCATGATTGATCTTTTCAGCCGAAGGGGTGAACACTGCATTCAATGAGGTAATCTGGCTTGGGTGAATCGCACCCTTACCACAATAGCCCAGGTTACGGGACAACTCGGCTTCGCTTCTCATCCCTTCCAAATCTGTAAGATCTAGAAACGGAACATCTATCGCATCAATACCGGCTCCTGCTGCTGCATGTGCAACTCGTGAACGGGCATATAACAAAGGCTCCCATGCCATTTCACAACGTAATTCTGCTGCCATATCGAAGCCGCCAAAGAATAATGCCTCAGTCCTGGGGCTCGCTTTGGCAATTTCATACGCGTTCTCTAGTCCTTCATTCGTCTCAATAATAATATGGAACCGAGTGTCATGCCCTCGCTCAGAAAATAGCTCATCTAACCAGATAACTTCATCAGGCGTCATAACTTTAGGCAACATAACTACCGGTGGCGGTATCTTTGCCTCTAGGATGGCTCTTACGTCATCTAGTCCTACTTGGCTTCTTACAGTATTGATACGAAGCACTTTTTCAACACCTGTAAATACATTAGAGTTCAAGCCAGAGAACATCTCTATCGCGTTACCTCTAGCTGAATCTTTGTCTTTTGGAGCGACACCATCTTCTAATTCAACACAGACTATATCTGCTCCACATTTAAGCGCCTTGTAAAACATATCGGGTTTGAGCGCAGGCGCAAAAATAAAGCTTCTTCTCGGTGTCATGTCATCTTTGTCTGTCAACTTACTCACCATGTCACTTTAAAAAAATTTAGCGCATATATTTTGAGATGGTCTTTTTAGACTTTGTAACTCGCGCCTTGTCCATAGGTTTCTCATTTTTCGCAGACAAAAATTCCGCTAACGCCACTTCCAATTCTGTCTCTTTCAACCATGTTGCTATTAAATCAAAGTTTCCAGATTGACCATCAGCAAGTCCAGTTGAGTCGCCAATCAGCAAATTAATTCTATGTTTGCAATAAGAACCATGACTTCCAGCAAGACAGTTACAATAGACTTTAAGCTCCGCACCGTCCTTAACAAATTCCACTTCGTAAGGCTTAGCCGCTGATCCGGTAACTAGAAATTTAATGATTTCAGATGTCATGTCTTGCAGTGTACAAACCTAAGACTATCTTTGACAGCTGCATTTAGAGCTAAAGTCTTTCAAAAGCTTCTAATTCGGGGCGTTCCATCTCATCAAAAAACTGCTGTCTACTCCATGGCCAACTCGATGGAATGCCATTTTTATCTAAGTACCAACTCTTACACCCCGTGTTCCAAACGGTCTTCTTAGTTGCTTCAATTCGTCTCTCTTCGAATGCCTCAGTAGCATTTTTAGTGGCACTGATTTGGCTGCAGTTGCCCAGTCTAATTTCGTTCATTAACTGAAGTAAATAATCTAATTGGTTTTCCGCTATTTGTATTAAAGAAAAATTTCCGACAGGAGAGTTGGGGCCATTTAGCATGAAAAAATTAGGAAATTTTGGAATCGAGACAGACATGTATGCCGATGGGTAGTCGGACCATGCGTCATCTAAATCGATACCATCTCTGCCTAAGACAGTCGCTGGCCTGATAAATGCATCTGCCTTAAATCCTGTGGCTACCACCAAAACATCAAGCTCGTGAAATTCTCCATCTTCCGTCCGAATTCCATTCTCTTCAACAGTTGCAATTCCGGACGTGATTAAATTCGCGTTGTCCCGCTGAATAGATTCATAAAAATCAGTGGAAAATATCAGACGCTTACAGCCCGCTCGATAATCAGGCCGAAGCTTTTCTCGCAGCTCTTTATCTCGCACACCCTCCTCTAAATTACGCAGACACTCCTCTGCAAGCGCGGCTAAACTGGCTGACTCTGCGTCAATGACCCCGTTAGAAAAATTATCGAAATCTGCATGGATTTGATCAACAACCACATCACGCTTTTTGGCATCTTTAAAATCTGATTTATCTTTATCCGAATAAATTTGGTTCTCGATAGGCATGACCCACTGAGCAGTCCGCTGAAACAAACTAAATTTTTCGACTTTATCAACAATCGCCGAGGTTATTTGTATGGCAGTAGAACCGGTGCCTATGACCCCTACTTTTTTTCCAGCCAAATCGATCGAATGATTCCATCTAGCACTGTGAAAAGATGAACCTTTGAAACGCTCCAAGCCATCAATTTTTGGTGTAGATGGAATATGCAGCACTCCGGTAGCCGCAATAACAATATCTGCACGCTCTTCTCGCCCTTTAGTAGTTCGAATGGTCCAGCCTTCGTTTTCAAATGCACAATAGTTCACGGACTCGTTAAAACAGATTTTTTTTCTGACATCATATTTGTCAGCCACTCGTTCGAAATATTGCTTTATCTCCGGACCTGGGGCGAATGTTTGACTCCAATCGGGATTCGGCTCGAAAGAATAAGTATATCCATGTGCGGGAACGTCACAGGTGATCCCAGGGTAAGTATTGTCCCTCCAAGTCCCACCTAATTGGTCCGATTTTTCGTATATGACATGATTATGGTATCCAGCATCCGTCATTTTTATAGACGCTAAAATTCCAGCCATTCCAGCGCCAATAATTACAACTCGCAAATCCGTCGCGCTATCGGTTAATTTTTCCATTCCCCTCAATCCTTTATTTTGTTTCTTAGACTTATTACACACATCCTAGTATTAGTCGCAAATTCAGATAAAACAATCTCGATTAAGTGTTCAATCTACCAAAATGTGGGTCCTAAAGTATCAAACTTGGCGTATCTGTCGCAACAACGATCGTTCGTTAGTTGCGAATATATAATCCTCACAGTAGGCTTCCTAGTAGAGTGAATCACAGGAGTCTCAAATTGCTGATAAACGATCGACCGTTAGAACAGGTAAATATCTCTCAGATCCACGCAGCGATGCTATCCGGTTCCATTACTTGTGAAAGCATAGTAGAGGCGTATTTAAAAAATATCGAGCTAAATAACCAGAAGGGTGCGAAGTTAAATGCCATTGTCACCATGAACGATTCAGCTGTCGACTTGGCACGTCAACTCGACGTGCAACTTTTGTCCTCGAACCAACTAATTGGACCTTTGCATGGCATTCCTATGGTTGTAAAAGACTGTCTAGAAACAACGGACATGCCCACTTCTTTCGGCTCTAAGCTCTTTTCTCAGTATATGGCCAAAAAAGATGCCACGGTCATAGCAAAGCTTCGCGATGCCGGAGCGATCATTATAGCGAAAACGACTCTGCCAGACTGGGCTACCTCTTGGTTTGGATACTCTTCAAGGAGCGGGGAAACAAAAAATCCTTATGACTTAGATAGAGACCCCGGAGGTTCTAGTAGTGGAACTGGGGCAGCAATAGCAGCAGGATTTGCTACGGTAGGGCTTGGGACCGACTGTGGAGGCTCAGTGAGATTACCTTCCTCTTTTTGTAATCTGGTGGGCGTCCGAGCTACACCTGGGATGATGAGTCGGCAAGGGTGTAATCCACTCGTAGCGCTGCAAGATACTATTGGACCAATGGCGCGCAGCGTCTCTGACGCGGTAAAGGTCTTTGAAGTCATCTGCGGGTTCGATGAAAACGATCCTCTCACCTCAACCTATAATATAGGTAAAGCTAGTCCTAACTATTCACAGCAACTTATCCCAGATGCATTGAAAAACTTAAGAATAGGCGTGGTAAGGAATGCTTTCGGGAGTGATCAAGACGAAAATTGTCGTCCTGTAAATAAAATCATGAATGCTGCCATTGCACAGCTTGCAGCTGGAGGGGCCTTTGTCAGTGACGTTGAGATCCCAAACCTGGCTGAGTCCTTAGATGCAACATCTCTTTACTTGCTGAAATCAAAGTATGATCTCAATCTTTTCCTCAACGCTCGCCCTGAAGCTCCAATGAAGACAATCCAAGATATCGTAAATGCCGGCCACTATCACCCCAAACTAGATCTCCTAGAAGGCATTGCAAACGGACCAGATGATCCGTTGTCAGATCTCAATTACTACAAAGCATATGCAGAAAGAGACAATCTTATGCTTTTAATAACCAGTATTATGGATAAAGGCGAGTACGATGCACTGGTGTACCCTACCGCACAGGTGCCTCCTCCTTTAAGGTCTGAAACTGACTCTGGCCGATGGACGACCTTAAACTTTCCAACGAACACCTTGATAAGCTCACAAACTTCTATGCCCGCTATTACAGTACCAGCAGGATCTACAGGCAACGGGCTTCCGATAGGGATGGAGATTTTAACGCGTCCTTACGATGAAGCCATGATGTTTAAGGTCGGCTTTGGCTTCGAGCAAATCAGGGATCATCGAAGACAACCAGCCTGCACTAGCCGATAACGAAAAGTTCTTACCGACCTTTCCAGTCAGGCGCCCGTTTCTGCGCAAAAGCCAAAGGGCCTTCGTCGGCATCTGACGAATTAATCATTTTAACAAAGGCTGGATAGTCGGTCTGTTTCTTAAGCGCGTCTTCAAGGCTAGCCTCATCGAGCCCCATCAAGACAGCCTGTTTGGAAGCACGCACTGATAGAGGAGCGCACTTTAAAATTTTAGTTACCCAACTATTGATCGCCGTCTCTATTTCACCATCTTCTATCAGGTCAGTAACGATGCCCATGTCTAACGCTTTCTGCGCACTGACACTCTCGCTTCCAAGGATCATTCCCATCGCTTGCTTAAGCCCTATCTGCCTGGCCAGACGATGCACACCGCCTCCCAAAGCCATACGCCCTATAAGAGGCTCCGGCAAACCAAAGACAGAACGCCGAGTAGCCAAAATAATGTCACATGCTAGCGCCACTTCAAATCCGCCACCAACCGCTATCCCATCCACTGCAGCAATAACGGGCTTATCCAAATCATAACGTTCAATAAGTCCTGCATAACCATTTTTAGGATATGCTGTCGGGCCTTCGTTACGTGCTATCGCCTTGAGATCGCTACCAGCGCAAAATGCTCTATCTCCTGAGCCGATAACGACACATATCCACTTGTTATCATCCCCCGCGAAATCATCAAAAGCCATCTGAAGCTCTTCGTGCATCTTCACATTTATTGCGTTGAGTACTTCGGGTCGATCTAATGTAACTCTCATTACATGATTGACCGTCGACACACTTAAATGTTCATATCCCATTTACTTCCCTCCCTAGAGGAACAATAGTATCTAGTAATTGCCAGTCACAAAGTCATCAAACGAGAGAGATACGATAGCTTCTTCTTTTTCATTCAAAACCTGAAATACTTCCCCACCATCACAGTCCATGCTGAAAAGCAGCATTGACCCTTCTGAGCCTCCATACTCTCGATGAGATTCACCTGCTTCTGTTCGGGCAATGTCTCCGCGGGTGCGTATCTTGTGGATTTCATCACCGCCATTATCATCTACAAGGTGATGTTCTCCAGCTAAAACAATGCTAGTCGTTGCTGCCAGATGGCGATGAAAATGACAATAACTATTCGGCTCCCACTTCCCTAGAAAATCTACATGCTTCTTCTCCATATCGAAACCAATTATTGCGACCCAATAATCTATGTGATAATCGAAAGTATTTTTTGGATCAGTCAGTCGCTTCCATTGCAAACTACTCGCATCGTATCCAGGGGTTAGATTACTTACTAGGTCAGGAACTGCATTCATCATTTTCACCCTTGCTGTAAAAGATTTGGCTAGAGCTCAAGTCTACCCAATCTTCTGCCGAAATTCTATGTCGAAGCTAGCAGGCGAGCTAAAAACTTAATACTTAGGATAGTAGTAAGAATGAGAACCAGTTCCTAAAGTTTTAGCCTTCAGTAATGGAGTGAGTATCAACAGTATTGCGCGCTACCCCAGTATCTGGTTTGTATACCCCTTGTTCTCTCTTAAGCTCGACCACTGCTCCTCCAAGAGTACTATAGCTAGCCTTATGTCCAACATAAGGCACCAGTGTCTAGTGAAAAAGTTATCCATCAGAGTTAATTACTGATGTATGATGGAGACTCGAAAAATTAGTTCAAGACACCAAGTGTGAAAAGCACACATTACAGTGAAAACTGGTATTGTGTGTCTATGGTTGCATGTGTCAGAATAAAATGGAAAGAAATACAGTGACTGTGAATAACAATAGACAACCATCGCGAAGCAATGACGAGCAGCCTAGCCTATCTTTTTTAAGGGTGGCTGGTTGGGTTGGAGTAGTTGTTGCGACTCCATTCTTTCTATGGGTGCCACTCGGATTCACCGGCCTCATACCATCGATGATTGACGTCTTTGGTATTGTCGGACTGCGCATCCCAGCAGCGTTTACGATTGCTGGTCTGTTGCTAGCCGCAGTTGGATTTCACCGGATTTAATGAAGGCTAAATCCAGTCTTCCCCGGACCAATGTTTACTCAATAAGTAAGGAAATTAGTATGTTCAAACTATCAGATTTATTCATCTTGCTGGCGGTTGCGGTATCCTTTGCGGTATCGGGATTGCTCTGGTTCGAAGGTGAGCAATTAGCAGGGTTATTCACTGCAATATGGGTCCCTTCCATTTTAGCGTTTGGTATCTACTTCAAATTGTCTAGCCTACTGGCAAGGAGAGACCAATCATGATCTCGGATAACCTACTTCCTATTGCTATATTTGTGTTCATCATCATGATGATAGGCCTTGTGTTAACTCTTATAGAATTTAGGTATGGAGCGCCAAAGCGCCAACAGGATCAAGCTGACAGCAATACAAACGCAGTTGAGAAAGAAAAAACATC
>Ga0209305_1000273_pt1 | contig 38566 bp, 32 predicted proteins | sample COGITO_mtgs_1103_FD_184792 | JGI IMG/M metagenome (GOLD analysis project Ga0209305, IMG submission 184792) | Pelagic marine microbial communities from North Sea - COGITO_mtgs_110321 (SPAdes) (version 2) | ecosystem: Environmental > Aquatic > Marine > Epipelagic ...
TGAAAAATCGTTAATGTCGATTGATGAAGCGGTTATCACAACCGATGATAAAAAAATCATCACCTACATAAATCCTAAAGCCAGCCAAATTTTCAGTCGCCTAGGCCATGTGCAAGTCATTGGTGAAGAGCTGGTTAAGCTATGGCCGGATGAAAATTCTCTTTGGTCGAAGGATTTATCAATTAAAGAGTTGGAGTTTTTACAAGAAGAACAACGAGAACTGCATCTTCATATTCAACATGAAGCGTTTATCTTAGAGCAGTCTTATAATTTGCTGTACGAAAACGGCCATATTTCAGGCGTCGTCTGGCTACTGCGTGATGTAACTGATGCCGTGATTAACCGCAGAGCGCTAGAAGAAAGTCGGACTCGATACAAGGCCATTTATGATGAGGCCTCTATTGCACACTGCATTATTATTCTCCCTCACGACAATAGCTTTAATAATGAACCGATAAGAATTATCAATGCCAATAATGCCGCTATTGAACTATTCCATGCTCAAAATCAGCAGCATTTAATTCACGCCTTTCCACAATTAATGTCTCATCAAGCCAGCTCTTTGCAGCAAAACATACAGCAGACATTAGATGACGAAAGAAGCTGGAGTGAATTTGAACTCAAGATCACTGATTTCTTAGGAAGGGACTTAGTAATTTGGGTAAACATTAGTCTTTATGAAAGCAGTGACAAGCATGCACTGATCACCTTTATTGATATGACGGAGCGTAATAAGGCAACTGCTGAGCTCTACCAAAGAGAGCAATTCTGGGCAAAGATCATGGACCAGATCGTTGATATGGTTTATGTACTTGCCCTTGATGACAAACTGGTTCCGCAGGTTGAATATCGTAATAGCAGTATTAATCAATTATTCGGTTTACCTGAGCCTACGAGTACATCGATGGTGGAAGCGAATTTGAAATTCCACCCTGATGATCATGTAAAAATTCTAGAGTTACTTAAAAAGACTCGCCACCTTTCTTCTGAAGAGACGGCAATAGAAACTTGCAGAGTAAAAGATAGTGATGGCTACTGGAGAATAATTCGCTTTACGAACAGTGCTTTTGCTTTTGATGACCAAGGCTTAGTCTGTCGCTATATCAGTTCGGTACGCGATGTAACCGAAGAAGCAGAACAACAAATAATATTGGTTGAAAATGAACGCCGATATCGATTATTAGCAGAAAATGTAATCGATGTTATTTGGTCTGTTAATAGCAAGTTAGACTTCACTTTTATCAGCTCGTCTATTTATTCGATGCTGGGTTATACCCCAGATGAAATTTATCGAGGTGCAATTACTGGCGTATTCAATCGCGGTGATTTAATAAAAATGAATAAACGCATTCAAGTAGCATTAAAAAACTCGCGAGATCCTAAGAATAAAACTGGCGATTCAATTTTTAAAGTAGACATGAAAGCTGCCTGTAAAAATGGGCAACAATTAATCATTGAAGTTCAAGCGAACTATCTGTGGGATGAGAATAACAATCTTGAAGGTATTTTCGGCATCGTGCGCGACGTAACCAAAACACGTCAAACAGAGCGTGAATTAATATTAGCAGGACAAGTATTTGATAACAGTACAGAAGCCATTGTGGTCACCGATAATATGGGACGTATTATTAATGCGAACCCTGCTTTCTTTGAGGCGAGTCAGCTAACCTTAGATGAAGTCCGCGGTCTTAGACCCGATGAGATTATCAATTCAAAATTTCATGGCAGTGATTTTTATACCGACGTTGGCCAAGCTATTTTGCAAGATAGTTATTGGCAAGGTGAGGTTCATTACTTACGCAAAAATGGCGAAGAGCGTGTTAGTTGGACGGGTGTATCGGCGACTCGCAGCCGATCTGGAAAAGTGCAAAATTTAATTATCATTATTTCTGATATTACCGAGCGTAAAGTTATTGAGCGCCGCATTCATCGACTCGCGTATTTTGACCCTCTCACTGGTTTGCCCAATCGTAGCCAGATGTATGAGCGCTTAGACAAGATGGTAACCTACGCGCGCCAAAGCAATACTCACATTGCTGTTCTTTTCTTGGATCTAGATCGTTTTAAACCGATTAATGATTCCATGGGGCACCCCGCGGGCGATCAGGTATTAAAAGATGTGGCTGATCGCTTACAAAACTGTATTAAAAAACAAGATTTAGTATCACGCATGAGCGGCGACGAATTTACTATTGCACTGAGTGACCAAAAAAGTTCCGATAACGCGGCGAATACTGCCGTCAAAGTTGGAGAGCGGATACTGCATGCCTTACAACAACCGTTTTTCATTGAACAAAGAGAATTATTTTTAACCGGTAGTATTGGGATCGCTATCTTCCCACATGATGGGAGCACAGTGACTGAGCTATTAAAGAATTCTGATATGGCCATGTATCATGCAAAAGATGGTGGTCGTAACAGTGTGCAGTTCTTTGACGAGCAGATGAATAAGAAAGCCGTTGAGTTATTGGAAATGGAAAACGATTTACGTTATGCCATTGAGCGCGGTGAATTAGAACTTTATTATCAACCACAATACGCCGCAGCAGACTGTAGTATGCAAGGTGTTGAAGCTCTTTTACGCTGGCATCACGATACTAAGGGTATGATTCCACCAAGCCACTTTATTCCCATCATCGAAGATACTGGGCTTATCATTCCGATTGGTGAATGGGTATTACGCCAGGCGTGCAGTGATATGGCTCAATGGCAAAAAGATAATATTGCGGTCGACCGCATTGCCGTGAATGTGTCTGCGCGTCAGTTTAAACAGCCCGGTTTTATTGATCTAGTAAAAGAAGTGATTACTGAAACTTCTATCGATCCTAATCAACTTGAATTAGAACTGACTGAAAGTATATTAATCGATGACTTAGAACATACGCTAGACGTATTAACTCAATTGCGAGCGATGGGTGTTCGCATGGCAATTGATGACTTCGGTACCGGTTATTCATCGCTGAATTATTTGAAACAGTTCCCCGTCGATACTTTAAAAATCGATCAGAGCTTTATTCAGAATTTACCGCATAATAACGACGATGCTCAAATCACGCGTACTATTATTTCCATGGCTCACAATTTAGGTCTTGGAGTCATTGCAGAAGGAGTTGAAACCAAAGAGCAGTTAGAATTTTTACAACAAGTTCAATGTGAAGAAGTACAAGGCTTCTATTTTAGCAAAGCTATTCCTGCCAGTGCTTTAGTTGAAATGATTAAAAAAAATGCGGCTTTAAATTAATAAAACTGATTAAAAGATTATGCTAAGGTTGGCGCTTACATTTTAATGATTACCATGCCGCTAAAATATTTTGTTTTAGCGGCAGCTCAGGGATAGCAGAAGACATAACGCATGAATAATAAACTCGCCCCTCTTATTGAAAAAATCCAATCCAGCTTTTGGTTTGTACCCAGCGTAATGATTGTACTTTCTCTATTCATCGCTGCAGTAACCATCTATATCGATGTTACACATTCACAAACTAATGCCAACACCCTTACTTTTTTATACGCAACAGACGTAAATGCAGTCAGGTCGCTATTAGGCACAATGGCCGCTGCGATGATCACCGTCACCAGTATTGCTTTCTCTATTACCATCGTCATTTTAACACTCGCATCTTCGCAATTTGGGCCTCGTTTAATGCGGAATTTTATGATGGATAAAAGTACTCAAATTGTTTTGGGGACTTTCATTTCTACATTCTTATTTTGTATCGTTATTTTTTGTGCCATTAGTTTCAAAGATCCTTACGCATTTGAGCCAGGCATTACGGTCGCCGTCGCGATTGCAATGACCTGTTTTAGTGTCTGTATGCTGATTTATTTTATTCATCATATCTCAAAATCCATACAGGCTGATGTTGTTATTGATGACGTATATTGTGAATTACACCAAAACATAACAAAGCTCTTTCCAACAGCTTCAGATGACGACATCGCCCCATCGGATACACGACTAGCTCAAGAAAAGAATGACTCACATAAATTTGATGTACATGCGCCGTTCAGTGGTTATCTGCAGCTGATCGATAAAGAGAGTTTATTCAATCTTGCGTGCACATCAGACTGTGTTATCGAGCTGCATTTTTCGGCTGGTGACTTTATTGTTGAAAGAGCCATCATTGCGACGGTTTATGCTAACAATATGAAAGAGGATGCTGGCACGTGTATTAGTGAAAAAATCATTAGCCATACAGTACATGGCTCGTGCAGAACACCGGTACAGGATCCTGAGTTTGCGATACACCAATTGGTAGAGATAGCATTAAGAGCATTGTCTCCCGGCATTAATGACCCCTACACTGCGATAACCTGTATAGACAAACTCTGTGCTGTGCTATGTAACTTAACCGATAAAGCGTTCCCCCTATCAAATATTAAAGAAGACGATGTACTGCGGTTAGTGTGCAAAGCGTCAACGTTCACGGCCATTGCCACAGCGGCCTTTGACCAAATAAGAGAAGAGTCTGAAAACAATCTTGCGGTGACTATGAAGATGTTGGATTCACTGCAAGTACTTGCCAGCCTATCAAAATCAGATGAGCAGCGTGACTTTGTGCTAACTCAGACTGAAATGATTAAGCAACAGCAAGCGAAGCAATCAATGAGTGATCACGATAGAAGTAATCTTTTACAGCGAATCGACAACGTTTGCGTCGCGCCTTAAGTACGCTGATCAGAAGCGCAAACTTAACCAGACAATCAGCTTTTATGTTATTTTCACTGCTTTTACCCCCAAGAGCTGTAAATGAAGAACAGTCATACTCTTTATGACAGCTTTTCAAGTGCCACCCTCTAAACTTTAATGTAGAATGCGGCGCATAAATCATCTTATATGATTACATCAGAACCCTTATACGAGGAACCTCCGTATGTTTAGCCGTGATATGAATATTGCCGATTTCGACCCAGTCTTATGGGAAGCAATGAAAGCTGAAGACGCTCGCCAAGAGCACCACATCGAGCTTATCGCTTCTGAAAACTATACTAGCCCTCGTGTAATTGAAGCCCAAGGCTCTCAACTTACCAACAAGTACGCCGAAGGTTATCCGGGTAAGCGTTACTACGGTGGTTGTGAACACGTTGATGTCATCGAGCAGTTAGCGATTGATCGTGCTAAAGAATTGTTTGGTGCTAAGTTCGCCAACGTTCAGCCACACTCTGGCTCACAAGCCAACGGTGCTGTTTACATGGCGCTTTGTAAGCCTGGCGATACCATTTTAGGTATGAGCCTTGCTCACGGTGGTCACTTGACTCACGGTGCTTCTGTATCCTTCTCTGGCCGTATCTATAACGCCGTTCAGTATGGTTTGAACACAACGACTGGCGAAATCGATTACGATCAAGTTGAAGCGTTGGCAAAAGAACACAAGCCAAAAATGATCGTTGCCGGTTTCTCTGCTTATAGCCGTATTGTTGATTGGCAGCGTTTCCGTGATATCGCGGACATGGTTGGTGCTTTCTTATTCGTTGATATGGCACACGTTGCAGGCTTAGTTGCTGCAGGCGTTTACCCATCTCCTGTTGGCATTGCTGATGTTGTAACCACTACAACGCACAAAACTCTACGTGGCCCACGTGGTGGTTTGATCTTGGCTAACGATGACGAAGATCTAAACAAGAAGCTTAACTTTGCGGTATTCCCTGAATCCCAAGGTGGCCCTTTGATGCACGTAATCGCGGCTAAAGCGGTTTGTTTCAAAGAAGCGATGGCTGACGATTATGTTGCTTACCAGACTCAGGTTGTTAAGAACGCTCAAGCAATGGCCGAGACTTTCATCAGCCGTGGCATTAAGGTTGTTTCTGGCGGTACTGACGATCACTTGTTCCTAGTAGACCTTATCGATAAGGAATACACAGGTAAAGATGCAGATGCAGCCCTAGGCCGTGCCAACATCACTGTGAACAAGAACTCTGTACCAAACGATCCTCGCTCTCCTTTCGTTACCTCTGGCCTACGTATCGGTAGCCCTGCTGTAACAAGCCGTGGCTTTAAAGAAGCTGAGTGTATTGAGCTGACTAACTGGATCTGTGACATTCTTGCTGCTTTAGAAACTGGAACTTCTGACGCTGTTGAAGCTGAAGTTCAAGCGAAAGTTGTAGCACTTTGCGCGACATTGCCTGTTTATAAGTAAGCTTATAGGCAAGTAAGCTGTAGGTTTTCTACTGCACGACAAAAAAGCCCACCCTATGAAGTGACCCCCAATAGTTAGACAAATAACTTTGGGGGACTTTATGTCCAAATACAGTAGAAAACTTAAAATAATCATCGCCAAAAGATACCTAGGTGATGAATCCTCTCGCCAGTTAAGTCGAGAATACAATATATCCTCCAGACAAATTCGGTATTGGGGAGCCGTTTACTCCTTCAACTCTGAACAATCATTTCTCCCTCCTGCCTCACCATATTCAGCTAAAGACAAGCTTAAAGTACTCACCAAAATGCAGACAGAAGATTGGTCATTGGGGCATACTAGTGCCTTTTTTAACCTTTCATCACCTGGAACACTATTCGTTTGGCTACGCAATTACGAATCTTTGGGTATGGAAGGGTTAAGGCCTAAAAAGCGCGGTATCCCAATGAAAAAGACCCCTATTGCAAAACCAAAAGCTGCTAATGAAATGACTAAAGACGAGCTAAAGGATGAGCTTGAATACCTTAGAGCGGAGAATGCCGTGCTAAAAAAGCTCGATGCCTTGCTCCAGGAGAAGAGGTTAAGAGCAAAGAAAAAACAAAAATAATCCTGGAGCTTAAGGCAAACCATACTCTAAATAACTTATTACGAGCACTCGATCTGGCTCGAAGTGTCTTTTATTATCACTGCAAAGCGTTGGTTAAACCTGACGTTTGTGCAGAAATAAAAGCAAAAATTAAAGAGATATTTCACCTACATAAAGGGCGGTACGGTTATCGACGCATTACGCTAGCGCTGCGTAATCTAGGCATGTTGATCAACCGTAAAAAAGTGCAGCGATTGATGCGAGAGTTGAATTTGAAATCAAAGGTGCGGCCTAAGCGATATAATTCTTACAAAGGACAAGAGGGAAAATCCGTTGATAATTTATTGCAGCGTAACTTTATGGCGGATAAGCCTAACCAGAAGTGGGTTACCGATGTTACTGAGTTTAATGTAAAGGGCCAGAAGGTGTATCTTTCACCTTTGATTGATCTTTTTAGCGGGGATGTGGTTGCGTATAGTATCGCTAAATCAGCGCATCTTTCTTTAGTTAAAGACATGTTTGAGGATGCTATCTCGAAATTAAAAGATGGTGAACAGCCAATACTGCATAGCGACCAAGGATGGCAATACCGACTACCGCAGATACAAAAAATGCTGAAGAACTCAGGCTTGAAACAAAGCATGTCACGGAAAGGTAATTGTTTGGATAACGCTGCTGCAGAAAGCTTCTTTGCAGTATTAAAAACAGAGATGTTTCATCATCATGATTTTGAGAGTGCAGATGATCTAATCATGAAAATAGATGAATATATTGAGTATTACAATACAATGAGAATCAAGGTCAAACTAAAAGGCCTGACTCCGATAGAACATCGAAATCAGGCCTTAATGGCCGCTTAATAATAGTGTCCAACTTTATGGGGTCACTTCACTGTCCGGTGTTTCTGCGGTGGAAGTGGCCAACGCCATTCGCCGTCTGGTGGACGGAGAAGAAATGGGCAGGTTGCATGTGGCTGGTGAAAAACAAGTGATCCCCATTCGTTTGCATATACCTCGAGCCTACCAAATTAACCCGGTTTTGCTGTCCCGTGTATTTGTGACCAATATAAGAAATGAAAAAATCCCACTGTCTGAATTAACCCGATCCATTCCTTCCTGGGAAGATCGGCCTATTCTGCATAAAGATTATGAACGAGTTACCTTTATAGGGGCTGAGCTGACTCAGTCGGCTCCGGTTTATGCTGTTATGGAATTAGATCGACGCTTGGATAATATGGATATTGGCCATGGTGAAAAATTAACGACGGCTAATCTGCGATTGAACTCGGCAGTTCCGGATACCATTGATGGTTATCAGTTGCTGTGGGACGGTGAAATTCGCCTGACCCTAGACACCTTTAGAGATATGTTTGTTGCCCTAGGTATTGCCCTAGTTTTCATATATTTACTATTGGTGGGTTATTATCGTTCTTTTATTATTCCGTTGGTTGCAATGTCGGCCATCCCCCTTGGATTAGCCGGTGTATTTCCGGGACACTGGATAATGGATCAGCCTTTTAGTGCACCATCCATGATAGGTGTAATAGCACTATCCGGAGTGGTAGTTCGAAATTCATTATTAATTATAGACTTTGTGCTGGATTACATGGAACAAGGTATGCCTTTGCGCGAAGCGGTTAGTGAAGCTGGGGCGGTTCGCATGCGCCCAATCATATTAACTGCGTTAGCAATCGTACTTGGCTCCGCCGTAATGCTCACCGACCCCATGTTCAGTGGACTAGCCATATCGCTGATCTTTGGCACTCTGGCCTCAACAGTGCTTACGCTATTGGTCGTGCCCTTAATGCTGTTTTCCTATTTACGCCGTACTCAATAACACTATTTTACGTTTTGAGTCGCAACTAGATTTGTTATTATAACCTTTTGAGCGAACATAGCTTCCTGCTCTGTTCGCTCAAAAGGTAGCAGGCTGTATTTAAAATTAAGCACCATGGATATTTCTATATTCACTGGGAGGCACACCATACCAGCGTTTGAATGCACGCCTAAAATTAGCGATATCTTTATACCCCAACAGATACGAAATTTCTTGAATACCAATGTCCGATTCTGTTAAGTATTGTTTGGCTAATTGGCTTCCTACCGACTCAATAATTTCTTTATAAGAAGTGTTTTCATTCTTTAAGTAGCGATGCAATGTCCTAGGGGATACATGAAAGCGAGCCGCAAGCTGTTCCAAAGAGGGAAATTTGCCAACTGAATTAATAAGCATCTCTTTTATCTTTTGCTCATTAGAAGAAGCCTGCCCCATTTTTTTCAACTCTAGTTCACATAGGTTACGAGCTTGCGTGAGAGAGTTTGCATCAGACATCTTTAAAGGATTATCTAATCCGCTCAAACTTACGGTTAATGCTGTTTTTCGTTGAAAAAACTGAATTTCACAATGAAAAAACTCATCATATAAACTGCCATACTCTGGCCTTGGAAAGCAAAAAGAGGCTTTAAGAATATTAATATCGCCAAATGATATATAGGATAATATGTTATTTAAGGTCAGTAACACAGCTTCATGGAAGGCCTGTCTTATCGGGCTAATGTCATGCACTTCATTAAATTGAACCGTTAACGTCTCTGGTGTCTCTATAATATCGATCGTAATTAATGGCGTTCGGGTATTAATAAAGCGCCTAAAAATATCAATAGCCTCTCTAATAGAATCGCTATTTATCATGGCATAGCCCATCATGCCATGAGTAGTGACCCCCAACCGGCTACCTATGTGAAGCCCCAAAGACTTTTCCCCGGATATCTCAATGGCGTTTAGAAGCAGTGATTCAAATGTTTGGTAATCAATATTGTTATTAATATCATTGATGCTTTCGCTGGTTAGATGATGCATCGCCAGCCAGGCATCTGTATCTAGGTGCCAGCTTGCCAAGGTATTTTTAATCTGGCCGAGATAATAAATCGGCAACTTCCTATTATCGTTCATAGCATTAAGTTGTGAAAATTGGTTATAAAAAATTACGTTAGCATGCCTCACTGCCCTTGTCCATTAATGACCCACGATTGTCACTCTCGCCTCTCACCGTCTGCTTTATAACCCTTTATAGTGATTAATCTCCCAACGAGGAAGTAATCATGTTTTCACTCTTTTCAAAGAAGACCCCAAACGGGCTAACCATAAATGGTGCTGAACAGGCTATAAAAGTAAATTCTAAAGAAACTATTTTACAGGCTGCGTTACGTGAAAATGTTTCTTTCCCCCATAGTTGTCGAGTAGGTGGTTGTGCTGTCTGCAAATGCAAGCTAATCAAGGGCAAGGTCAAAGAGCTTACCGAAAGCGCCTATTTACTCAGCAAGGAAGAATTAGCCGAAGGCTATATTCTGGCATGCCAAAGTGTCCCAAAGGGAGATGTTGAAATACAAGTCGTCATAGACGCCAACGCTCCTTCGTATGACGTACATGCCATTAGTGGAACGGTGACTAAGCAATGGCCTTTAACACACGATATTACCGCCATCGAGATCACCTTGGATGAAGACATGGAGTACAGCTCTGGTCAGTTTGCCAATATCGCATTTCCAGAACTGAGTAATGCTGTACGTTCTTATTCTTTCGCCACCGCTTATTCAACAGAAAATAAGCGTGCCGTTAAGTTCTTCATTAAACATGTGCCCAATGGAATTTTTTCCACCATTGTAAACAGCAATAAGCTGGTTGATAAAAGGGTCATTGTCGAAGGACCAAGTGGGGACTTTTATTTACGCGAAAGTCAGTCAGATATTGTGTGTGTGGCTGGTGGCAGTGGCTTGGCCCCCATTAAAGCCCTTTTGGAGCAAGCGTTGGCTGACAATGTGAAGCGCGATGTGACCTTCCTATTTGCCGCCCGTCAACAACAAGACCTTTATTGTTTAAACGAAATAATTGAGATTGAAAATAAGTGGCCGGCAAAGTTTCGTTTTATCCCTGTTTTGTCTGATGAGCCCGAATCATCAAACTGGACAGGAGAGCGTGGTTATGTAAATGGCATATTGTCACAACTTTTAACCGGCAGTGAACAAGGTTATTTGTGTGGCCCTCCAGTGATGATTGATTCTGTGGTGGCAACACTAAACAAACACAGCATTACGTCAGACCGAATTTTCTTCGACAAATTCATTACCAGCGCCGATATTGTCGCTGCTTAACTTTAACTAAAATAAAAAAGGTAAGATATTATGTTTGAATATTTAAAATTTATGTCATTCCATGTCATGGGAATCATAGCAATAATTTGTATCAGTATGGGCGATATTTATATCGGTGCCGGCTTTGCTTTCTGGTTGTTATTCTACGTACTGGGTGACATGGTACTAGGTGATGATACCGACGAGCCTAAATTCAAATTCCCGGCATTACTCACAGTACAACTGTGGTTAGCTTTGCCGTTGTTAGCCATGATTTTCTTTGTGGCTGTTTGGCAATTCGCCGAAGTCGATGTGTTTGGTTATGGGGCTTTCTTTACCCAGCTAACAGGCTACGATGCATTGGCAGCCCGTGATCAAAACTCCTTATTGCAGCTGCTACTACTAGTGCCCTTTGTAGGTCTCGCGACTGGTTTAATTGGAACTTTAACGGGTCATGAATTAACTCACCGCACCTGGGATCCTGTATCCATGTTTATCGGTCGTTGGTTGCTATCTTTCAGTTTTGATGTTGCGTTTGCCATTGAACATGTATACGGACACCACCGCTATGTAAGCACGAAACATGATCCTGCCACTGCCCCACGAGGTCGTAATGTTTATGCTCACTTATTTATATCAACTATTCGCGCAAACATTGCTTGCTGGGAAATTGAAAAATCACGCTTAAACAAAAAAGGACAGGGCCTGTTCTCTTATCATAATGCAGCCATACGCGGTTACCTTATGAGCGTTGTGTTAGTTGTATTAGCATACCTAATGGCGGGTGTAACGGGTGCAGTCTTCCTGATAGTGACCAGTATTTTCGGTAAATTTGTATTGGAAGTAGTGAACTTCATGGAGCACTACGGCATGGTACGTAATCCGGATGTGCCGGTTCAGCCTCGTCATTCTTGGAATACCAACAAGCGCCTAAGCTCGTGGACCATGTTTAACCTTACCCGTCACTCCCACCACCATGCTCAAGGTGAAGTGCCTTACCATGAATTAAAATCTTACCAAGATGCGCCTATGATGATTGGTGGCTATCTCACCACTATGCTTGTCGCCCTTGTTCCGCCTCTTTGGAATAAGCTGATGGTTCCTAAGGTACTTGCTTGGGATCAAAACTACGCCACCCAGGAAGAGCTGATGTTAGCGAATGAAGCCAATCGAAACAGCGGCATTCCTGCCTTTGAAAAGGTTCAATATAAAGCTTCAAATACTTAGTAGTCCACATTAAAGGATGGGGCTTGAAGACTGATCAACTAGCCCCCTTTTTTACACTGAGTGATCGTTCATGAAAATAATTTAAGTAAGATCTAAACCTATTATTTTTAAGGACGCTTAGTGAATAAACCTCATTGACTACAAAGAGATATTATTATGACAATTGAATATGACTATATCATTATAGGTGCTGGATCTGCGGGCTGTGTATTAGCAAATAGACTTTCAGCGGACTCATCAAAAAACGTACTGCTCATTGAAGCGGGCCCAGAAGATAAAAGCGCCCTCATTCATGTGCCTATAGGTATTGCGCTCCTATCACGCAGCCAGCAACTTAATTGGCAGTTCGACACTGAACCTGAATCTGAATTACATAACCGCCGTTTATTTTGGCCTAGAGGTAAGGCCAGCGGTGGTAGCAGTTCAATAAATGCCATGATTTATATTCGGGGCCATAAAGCGGATTATGACGGCTGGGCAGCATTAGGCAACAAAGGGTGGTCCTACGAGGATGTTCTGCCTTACTTTATTAAGTCAGAATCTAATCAGGTGATTAAAAATAATCCATTGCACGGAAATGATGGGCCGCTCACTGTTGAAAAACACAGAACGGTCAATCCGTTGAGCGATATCTTTGTGGAAGCAGCAAAGGATGCGGGTCACAAAAAGAATGATAACTTTAATGGTAAAGAGCAGGAAGGTGTTGGTCGTTATCAAGTCACTCAGCGCAATGGTGAACGTTGCAGTTCTGCCAAGGCATACTTAACTCCAGTATTGTCGCGCACAAATTTAAAAGTTATATCTGCAGCCCACGCTACCCGAGTTATATTTGATGGAAAAAAAGCAGTTGGCGTTGAATATTCAAAAGATGATTCACTGATCACTGCCGATATTAATAACAGTGGCGAGGTCATTTTAAGTGGCGGAGCACTGCAGTCGCCTCAATTGCTGATGCTGTCTGGCATTGGTAAAAAAGAGGTGCTACAACGCCATAATATCCCCTTGGTTCATGAGCTAGCTGGTGTGGGCAAAAACCTACAGGATCACCTTGATATTACGATAATGCACAAAGCTGCCACCAAAGACTCTATCGCAGTAACCCCTCTGGGTATTGCACGAGGCGCTCTAGCCACGGTTGATTACATTAAAAACCGCAAGGGATTTTTAACCAGTAACGTCGCCGAATCCGGTGGTTTTGTGAAAAGTGACGCAGGCCAAAAACGGCCCAATATACAATTTCATTTTTTGCCCACCTACCTTAAAGATCACGGCCGTCAGGTTATGCTGGGCTATGGTTACACACTTCATATTTGTGATATTACCCCTAAGAGTCGCGGTAGTATTTCGCTGAAAACGGGCAATCCACTTGATGATCCAAAGATTGAAGCCGGCTATTTAACAGAAGATGAAGATTGGACAAACCTTATTAATGGCTACAAGCTTGGACGAGAAATTCTAAATGCAAAATCCTTTTCAAACTACAGCCGTAAAGAACTCGTCCCGGGTATTCAGGTAGAAACAGACGAGCAAATTAAAGAAGATATTCGTCAACGCGCCGAAAGTATTTACCATCCGGTCGGCACCTGCAAAATGGGCAGTGATGTCTTGGCTGTGGTTGATGACAAACTACGAGTGCATGGTGTGCAAGGCTTGAGAGTAGTTGATGCCTCTATCATGCCCAACATTGTGGCGGGTAACACTAACGCCCCTACCATTATGATTGCCGAAAAAGCCTCCGATATGATTCTGGGTAAGTCTTATTACTATTGAGAGTAAAAGCAGTACTGCTGCGCTGATCAATGACTGGATCGAGTCAGCACAGTAGCTTTAATGCTTATAGGTAAACAAACAAGGGTCCAAATCCGACGATTACTAATGTTATTAACATGGTAATTAATGGCAGTAATATCCGTTCATAGCGACGGAATAATGATTTACCTTCATTGTCTTTGTTGGCTATTTGTAACTCTTTTTCACCGATTACTTGTCGCGTTAATAGATGATTAAGTGCGACAGGTGGACTTAAATACCCTAATTCGAAAGCGACCAAAGAGACCATCCAGAAGTGTAATGGCTCAATGCCGGATGCCATCGCTTGAGATGCAAAGGTTGCAGAAACTAAGATAACAGCACCAAATGGATCCATGAACATTCCAATAAAGGTGAGAAGTAGGATACAAATAGTCATTGTAATCCAAGGATTCATGAGTTCATCACCAAAGAAATGCATCATCACATCAGAACGCTCTAATACTCCCCCCAAGCAAATAGACAGCGCAATTAACGACAGTAATGCGCCAATGTGCACACTTGCTTCATCAGCCGCTTTAGTACTCACTGTTAAAAAGCGCATAGTGCGATGAGTCTTCTTTAGCCATAACTGTTCATAAGCCAAAATAACGGAAAGTATCACTGGCAGTACAAGAGGTGCTGAGTATTCATTCATTGTAATGTCTAATAACAGATCAAAGCCAACTAAGACCGCTATAACGATTAAAGCGTAAGGTGCTAGCTTTTTCAGTGTCGCAATAATTTGTTTTTTACTTTCATCCCAAGACTCCATCTGCATCCATGGCTGTCGATTTGTCAGCAAGACAATTGCTGAGAATATAATTGCAGACAGCATAAAGACAGTGAAACCCCACGAGTACATTTCAGAGGTCGTTACTTCTTTATTTAACGCCGCTATAATAACAATCAACAGACACGGATTCAGCACAACCCCTAAGCTTCCTGACATGGCTGTCGTGGCAAACGCTAAAGTACGACGGGTGCCTGCCGCTCGAAGTTCTTCATAAAGTAACCCACCTATCGCCAATACAAAAATGCCAGAGGCACCTGTAAATGCTGTTGGATAGGCGGTAACAAAGATAATTAAGCTGGCAAAAAGGGGTGGGGCCAGGTGAAAAGGACGGACTAAATCAAAGATTAATTTAGGAATAGCGGTTTCTTTTAATGTCATTCCAATAAATACATATAAACCAATATTTAAGAAAATATTGGAAAGATTAGTCAGTTGATTAATATAAATAGCGATGCCTGAAATATGGTCATCCACTAAAATAAAATAAGCAGAAGAGATTAAACACATCAAAACATAGAGAGGAACGGATAATAGATCACTGCCGCTAATGACGATTCGATTGAAGTTTTGCGATAGTTGAACAAGGTTAGTAATCGCTAATACGCTAAAACAAATAAGAAATAGCATTTGAATGTTAAGTGCGTGATCGGTGCCACTGTTTTCAGATAAGGTCACCCTATAATGCCAAAAAGAAATAGCAATTAAGCTGTTTGCCATTAATTGAAACAGAGTTGATACTCGTTCTTGGTTAGCATTTGTAGCTGCCCATAGTGCAATGTGATGATGACGAACTGTCGCAATAAATGCGCAGATGAACAGCATCATCACAAGTACGAATTCTTTAATATCGATATTTGTAATTAAGAAATTTGCAACAGATGTTTCAACAGACTTAAAATTTTCTAGCGTAGGTGTAATACGAGATGCTTGGAGGTGGTAATTTTTGTGCTCTGCTTGACACATGGCGAGTGAACTTGTCAGTGAGTCTCTGAAATCTTGTTCTGATGTACCATTGTCGTTTGAAAACAAATCATCACCGAATAAATCATCGGCTGAATCAGCCAATTGTTCCGCCATGAGTACTTTTACAGATGATTCTATATTTTTATCTGCATTACATGAGGGTTCTTGTGCATCAGGGTCTAATAAATAGTAACCTTCCCATAAATTTTCACCCAAATTGAGTAGGCGCGAATGAATAGAGTCGCCAAGGCCTAAAACAACGACAAATGATAGCAATAAGAAAATTAAGAAAGCAGGCATATAGTGAGAACGTTTAACAGAAACGTTGGGTTGCTCTGGATTAGCAGAGTTGATTTTTAAAGTCATGGTGGGAACTTCTAGTTGTTTTTATCAATTATATAAAGATAGGAAGCTAAGCTTCCCATCTTTATGCTATATGCGCTGTCGGAATTATTCTTTATCTGCGCGAGTACATTCAGGGGCCTTAGCGTTGTTCTTGCAGCGGATTTTTCGCATTAATGTCAGTAGTGTTGGGTCGTAAATTTCTTTTTCTTTCAGTTCTAATCGATTTTGACGAAACATCTCTTGGTACTTATCAATATCTGATTGTTGAAGGTCTACCCAGTATTTCTCATCAATTGATTTTTCATGTTTCATAACAATGTTCATTGCTTGTTCGTTCATAGAGAACATGATTTCGCGAGATTTCTGTCGAGTAGCCGCATCAAAAGTATCGGTATTCGTTAATAATTGAATCGTAAGTTGGGCTAGAGGATAGCGAATAATGCCACCGTTATCTTTTAAGCCGTGATATAACTCATAGGCATTAAAGGCAAAGGCGGGTGAGTAACATATGTCGACAGAGCCATTGTTAAACTTACCACCAAAGTTAGTGATGTCGGAAGGTATAACCGTAGATTTAATATAATTCACCATATGAATTGCATCTTTCTGATAATTTAACGTTGCAATTCTTTTACCCGCAAGTTCTTCCACGGTATCTAGCTCACTATTGTTAACAAATAAGTAGCCCGCGCCTATAGGAAATATCCCTATAATAGAAAACTTATCACCGTCTAAGTACTTAGCCGCTTTTTTACGGGATAACGTTTTTAGAACGGTATTAAGTTCTTTATACGATGGGACGGCACCCAGGGCACTCACGGTACCTGAGAATTTGTTGTATTGACGAATTCTTAAGTCGTGTGCTGCGACGACATCGCACTTTTTAGATAAGAAATCCGCCATAGCAACACTTTCATCAGTGTAGGGTTTGACGTCGAAATCAATGCCAGTGGCTTTCATATTAATAGCATAATCTTTTAGTATGTTATAGCTATCACCCGCTGCCCCAAGGGGATCAAATACACAAAGAGTTTTAGTCTCCGCAAATGCTTCTATTGCAAAGGCGCTTGAGAGTGAAAAGAGAGCTATTTTTATTATGTTCATAATACTGTCCTGTTTTCCAATTTATAATAGTGAGTCGAGTTCTTCAGAGTTGTCTTTAGCTTCGGTAATGGTCGGTGGCAAATTACCTAGCTGTCCAAAAGGTGTGCGTGAGCCAACTTCTGATGTCCATAGTACATTTGAAATATCGTGAATAATTCCTATACTAATCGTGTCAACTAACGTATAGCTGCCTTTGTTAAAGGCTTCATCTCCAGCTGTCTCCTTGTATAGCGTAAGTGCTTTATACAGTTCTGTTCTATTTCCTGCGATTTCAGCAGCAGCGACGTGCAGCGCACTGCCTAAGTGAAAGCCTACTGTTATAGAGCTACGGCTCGCATATTCTAAGATTTCCCAGTTATTCTTTTTGATATCAGAAGGTTTTTTGTTAGGTAATAGTATCCATAAAGTAGCTTGTAAGGCTTGTGGCGCTCCTCCCCATTTTTCATTGTCTACGCAATTTGCAGCTTTCAGTATTGTTGATGCAATGCTTCTAGAGACACCGGCTGCCATTCCTGATTCTGCATCATTTTTAATCGCTAAAGCACCCATAGTGAGAGATAATAAAAAAGTTATCTCATCCAGTTCTTCATCAAAATTAGGGCATTCGTAAGAAGAGCGTATTGGCTTGAAATCATAAATCTGCATGCCAAGATCAAATGACTTTGAGCGACGTTGCGCTGTTTTTGTTAACCACTGTTTTTGGAGTTGTCTTGCATCTTTGGCACCTTCGATATCTCCTTTTCTTAATGCACGGATAGAGCGAAGCTCAGCTTCTCGAGCGTGGTACTCACTGCAAACCGAAGAGAGTAAAGGCATCATGGCAAGGTAACCATTTTTCAGATCGGTCATCTCGTTAACTGAATCCAGAAAAAATTCAAATGTCCTACCCAAATTACAGGCGATGTCAGTATCACCTTGGGCTATGACGTAGGGGTAAATTTCATTTTCAACAATGCCCTCTACGACAATTCCGGTGGTATAAGAAATAGGGTTGTGAGAGCAGCCTGTCATGGTCGTTAATAAGGCAGTTAAACTGAGTAGAAAAATATTTATTTTTGTTTTTAGGATATTAGTCATTAGACAGTCCCATGAAAATCTATAGAAATAATCATACTGGAATGCTGAACGTGCTTCGAATGTTTTTGCATATTATTATTCTTCTTTTATGTTGTTATTATATTTTTTATTTGTGCTGTTCTGTATGACGGCTTTGCATTGTTCCTAATGCTAGTTCGGCTTAAAAGCAGTGAATAAGCTGTTTTTTTACAACGCACCAGGCAGCAATTGAACTGAAAATCTAAGTCACTGTATAACAATTAGGATTGACTTTCAAATTATTTTCATGAGACCTCTGGACAACTACGTATTTTTAAGCTTCGCGTAATTTCATTGCAAAGTTTCAAAAAAACAGCACTTAACGCCGACTGTTTTCCTCATATTGCTATTTTATAAACAACATAAGTAAGATTTCGACTTACAGTCCGCATTGAACTGACTACTCCCGCGACATCTAGTTGGGAAGTCCATAAAGTCCTAAAAACACAGCACCTTTTTTAATGTTCGCGGCCATCGCAGCTAAGCCAAATAATGTCGTATTTTTTGCCAGCCCCATTAATCGCGTTCGAGCCAATTTAAAGTGCCATTTATAGGTGGCAAAAGGACGCTCTCCTCCGCCTCGTGTCACCGCTATTTCAGCGTTGCGTATTTTATCCGCCTCAGAAAGTGGGTTATTTCGATAGCCTTTTCGTTGAACCTGATCGCCTATCCCATGCTCTTTTAATTTATCTCTCGTATCTTGAGAGCTATAGGCAGCGTCGGCATAGAGTGCACTTTCATCTCTTAATAATAGATGATCGCGTTCTTGGCTATCGCGTACGTTACCTGGCGTGACTGTTTGGCTATGTATAAATCCATCCTCATCAACTCCCGTATGCACAGAGTGTGCCATACGTTAATTTTTGGCGACATCTACTATCTTTCTTAACATTCCAGCCTGCTTCAGGGTCTTTTTTTGCTCGCCATTTTTCCCTTTCCCGAGACTGATTGAGCGGCTTCTATCGGCGTAGCGTCAATAATATTAATTCGACCTTTGGTCATGATAATATTTTTTTCTTCAAGTTGGTTGTTGATCTCGCCTAAAAGTTTATCCCACAAGCCATGTTCAATTAGCTTATTGCGAAAGCGGCCTAATGTTGAAGCTTCTGGCACTGTCGCAGTTAATTCGAGATGGCAAAATTTCTAAAGAGAAGGTCTCGATATAGGCTTTGGGCTAGTTGAACATCAGAAAGTGAATACCAAATTCCGAGAACTAAGCTTCGATAAAGGGTCAGTAAGGGATAGCTGGGGCGGCCTGTTGAAGCGTTATAAACTGAAGAAAGAATGCTTTCAATTTTAGACCAGTCCAATAGAGCTTCGGTATCATCTAAGCTATGAAGAATAGAATGATCGAGGTCAGACGCTAATAGGAATGATTCGGGTTGAGTATTAAATGTTTTTTGCATTGCTCATTATATCAAATAACGGTTAGAAGTTTCGGGTTATGCTGAGGTCTCATGTTAATAATCCTAGATTAGCAAGGGTATTTTAGACCATTAAGCAATCCAGGATTATTAAGCCACTATAATTAAACATTTGCAGCTTTCTAAGAGCATAGCGACCCTGCTAACATTTATTACTCAGTACTTTATCCTCCATTTTTTTGTAATCGGTATTGAGAGGGAGAAGTTCCCTGCCAACGTCTAAATGCTCTACTAAAATTCCGATCGTCTTCGTAACCTAAAAAATAAGCAATTTCTTTTATAGTCAAATCTGTATTGGTTAGGTAGGAAATAGCCAGTGCTTGTTTAACTTCGTCTAATATTCTTCGATAAGAACTGCCTTCTTCTATCAATCTTCGATGCAGCGTTCTGGAGGTCATATTAAACCAAGAGGCCATGACGGCTTGGGTTGGGAAGTTCTCACTGTTCTCGAGTATTTTCTGTTTTACTTTATTCTTATAAGTGCTTTCCTGACTAAGGGTCGCTAATTCTTTTGCGCATAATATTTCCGCTTCTTTATAGGCCGCTAGGTTTGCGAGCGGTATTTTATTTTGCATTAAGCCTTTTGGTATGCTGATACTCGCTGTCGGTGAGTTAAAGATTAAGTGACAGTCTTTTAAACTTTCGTAAGAAATTCTATGGCCCGGAGAGCGTGGTAAGTAGAGGGTAATGTTTTTCTTTAATTGAGGTATTAACTGGTCTAGAGCTGACTTTATTGTGACAAGTATTGCTTCAAGTAGAGGGATACGTATTTCGTTTAATGGAAACGTCTCGTTGAGTTCAATAATGAATGTGCTGCCATTGTATTGGCTGGATACCTGCACTAGTGGAAAGCGCAATGCGATGTATTGTTCTAATAGTTTGGCGGCGGCTTCTAAGTTTTCACAGTTCATTAAGGCATAGCCTAAAATACCGTGAGATTGTAGAGAGAGTCTATGGCCGACGAGAATACCGAGGGTTTGGTTTTTTGATAGTTCAATAGCTTTCAAGAGTAATTGCTTTAGGTCTTTGAAGCTTACTGTTTCGTCTATTAGTGTGCCGTCGATGCTTTTATAGGCGCTGTCTTTTAACCATACTTGTTGATCGATACCAAAGTCTGTCATGCACTCTGACAGTGTATATAGGTAAACTCCTGGAATTCTGGCGTGATTATGATTCATGATGCTGGCCATAGAGTTATTTATTGTTATTTGTCAGCTTAGCTTCTTACAGTCTAGTTACACTGTCAAATTATGACTGCTCATTGTCATAAAATGCCCCTTTAGTGTCAAAAAATGACACCTCTGATTTGTTATCTAAGCCTTAAACTTGGTTAGATAATAAAAAAGGGAGTAAATATAATGTTTTCATTTTTCAGAAGCAGCCCACCAGAGAGTATGCAGGTCAATGAAATTGCCATTTCTTTAGAGAATAAAGAAACCATATTGGCCGCCGCGTTACGTAACGGCATTAATTTTCCCTATAGCTGTAAAGTTGGAGGTTGTGCTGAGTGTAAGTGTAGGTTAACTAGAGGAAAAATTAAGGCACTTACTGATGCGAGTTATCTACTATCAGCGGAAGAGGTACAGACAGGTTATATCCTTGCTTGCCAAAGTGTGCCTAAAACGGCGGATGTTACCATCGAGGTTGATTTAAGCCGAGCGCGTAATCGTTTAGTGCGTGGCAAAGTAATCGCACAAGAAAAATTAACCCATGACATTGTGTCAATAGACTTGGAATTGGATGAAACGGTTATTTTTAAAGCGGGTCAGTATGCAAAGTTAAGCTTAGAAAACTTGCCTAATGTAACTCGTGCTTATTCGTTTGCGTCTAAGCCCAGTGCTGATAGCTCTAAGGTTAGGTTCTTTATTCGGCATGTTCCTGGAGGTATCTTTTCAACACATATTTATGAAGAAGATTTACTGGATGTTGGTGTGGAGGTTGAAGCACCCTTTGGAGAGTTTTATTTACGTGATTCCAATAAACCTATGTTGTTAATCGCCGGTGGCAGTGGTCTGGCGCCGATTATTTCTATTTTAGAGCAGGCGAAAGAGGATCGCTGTGAGCGGCCTGTGACAGTGCTATTGGGCGCTCGCGCTCAAGCTGATATTTATTGCCAGCAAGAAATACAAAAAATTGCTCAAGATTGGCCAGCAGCGTTTGAATTCAAGCAGATACTATCTGAAGAGTCCAATGAAACATCGTGGCAGGGGTTGAGAGGATATATTGGGGATCATTTGCAAACCTTTGCTACTGATAATCATCAAGTATATCTCTGTGGACCTCCATTGATGATAGATAACTGTATTGAAAAGTTATCATTGATAGGTATTTCAGCGGCTGAAATGTTTGCTGATCGCTTTGTTAGCAATTCACAATAATTAGGAGTTTTTTATGTTTTTTCATTATTTAAAATATTTTTTATTTCATTTTATCGCCTTATTAGCATTATTTAGTATTCTATTGGGCGGAAGTTATATTTCGATGGGGGTGGGGGCTATTCTAATGGCCTACATTGTAGGTGATGCATTGGGCGGAGATGATATTTCAACTCCTGACTTTAAGGCCCCCTCTATTCTAACGGTGCAATTATGGTTGGCATTACCTTTATTATCTTTAATTGTGTTTGCTTCTATTTGGAGTGTTAGCTCGAGTGATATATTCGGCTTTGGACAATATTTTACGACGTTGACGGGATATGATTTATTGGCTGCGCGTGATGCGGCATCGTGGGTGCATAAGTTCTCTACCTTTATTGTTGTGGGTCTTATGATTGGTATGACAGGAACAATTACGGCACATGAATTAACCCACCGTACTTGGGATCCTGTGTCAATGTTGATTGGTCGGTGGTTGCTAGCGTTTAGCTTCGATACTATATTTTCTATCGAACATGTTTATGGTCATCATCGTTATGTTTCTACTATTAATGATCCGGCAACAGCACCTAGAGGGCGTAATGTATATTTCCATATATTAGCCTCAACAATTAAAGGTAATGTTAGTGCTTGGCATTTAGAATGCGAGCGTTTGGCTAAATTTGGTAGAGGTCCATTTTCGTTGAGAAATGGTGTGATTCGTGGCCATTTGATGAGCGTTTTATTAGTTGTGTTCGCGTATTTAATTGGTGGCTTAGAGGGTGGTCTGTTCTTTATTGCTTGTGCGATTTTTGGTAAGTCGTTATTAGAGATTGTTAATTTCATGGAGCATTACGGCATGGTCAGAAATCCGAAAGTACCTGTTCAGCCACGTCATTCTTGGAATACAAATAAACGCATTAGTTCTTGGGCGATGTTTAATTTGACTCGTCACTCTCATCATCATGCTGATGGCAATGTGCCGTATCAAGATCTGCGTCCATACGCTGACGCTCCGATGATGATAAATGGTTATTTGACGACTATTTTAGTGGCCTTAATTCCGCCTCTGTGGAATTATTTAATGGTGCCTAAAGTATTAGCTTGGGATGAAAAATACGCCTCTAAAGAAGAATTGATATTGGCTAAGAAAGCCAATTTAAATAGTGGTATTCCTGCGTTTGTTAAAGCCACTGAGAAACCACTTTATAACTGAGATATCGCTGGTGTTTGGCTTAATATGTTTTATATATATTGAGTGTGTTAACTATTTATAGCCCCAGACGAGAAAACAATAGTTCGTATGGGGCTTTTAAAAACGAAATAATCGCTGTGATTACCCTTTCTACACCCAGTTAGTGATGGATTTATGGCTTAAAGCACTGTAATTCATCCAGGTGTAATCAGAAACCCCCATCTCACTGGGAATATGATGTTGTCTAAACATTACTTCTTCTGGGCCATGCTTAGCTCGCCAGCGCTTCATTCGTCGCTGCAAAGTTTAGGTGTGAGTGATCAAATAATCATGGAGTGTGGTGCTCAAGTGCATTTAGTAAAATAATGCGCTGAAGGCCTGACTTGTCTTCTAGTAGAGGGATGATTATTTACTCAAAAAGGCCATTGAATGGGTCTTTTCTGGTGCCATAGTTTTTTTTGAGCTTTAGCTGCCTGAAGCTTACCAAAACCAGACAAGCCATCTGTGCGCATTGCTTCACTAAAATTCACACCACTAACGTACTATTGCCTCATCTAAAATCACACTACTTTAATGATAATTAAGGGGAGTTTTAGATGATTCGCACGATGAACCTAAAAACACGAAGAGAGATACTGAGTAATATTCACAATCAATACCAAGAGTCTAACTGGCTAGGTAAAGCCAAGCTTCTGTATGGGTTTATAGCTGCTAGCGGATATGATAGAAAATACACGATCAAGCTGTTGAACAGTACTGAGGTAATAAAAAAATACCACAGACACACCAGGCTAGAAGCAAATATGACGAGCAAGTTAAGCAGGCGCTAATTACCCTCTGGTACGCTGCAAACCAGGTTTGCAGTAATTATGAAAACGGTTATACCGGCTAGATAGGAACCCGGCATAAAAAACAGTCATTAAGACTAAGGGCTTTTTAGGGCTATCTAGCGCTGATGCTCATCGTGGAGCGGAAAATTAAGCCTTCCCAATGAAGACTCCGAATACATTAGCGCAAAAACACCTCATCATTGCAAAAGTTACTTGCAACAACGAGGGGATCCATGCATTTTTATACCTGTGTACTTAATGTTTAATTCTATCAATTTAGGGTATTGTCGATGAGCTATACTTTTTAATCGCTCTAGGAATCACCATAACTCATGCCAGAAACTGCTGATGGCCATATTGAAGAAATAAACAGTGAGTGGGAACAACACAGCCATACGCACCACCAGCTTATTCTTGGTCTCAGTGGGCAAATTCGCGTGCAGCTTAACCAACAGCAAACGATCACGTTAGAGAGTAACCATGCGTGTTTAATTCCTGGCGGCTGCTTTCATTCATTTAAAGGCATGAGTAAAAACCGCGTATTAGTGATTGATATTGATCCTAGTGACGCAAGTATTGATCGCTCTTTGATGCAGTCGCTTTTTCAACAGGCGCAATTTATCTTATTGGATAATCAAGTTGTTAAGCTCATATCAGCGCTCAGCGATGAGCTAGCCTTACAAAATAATGCCGCGCTGCAGCCTCATGTTATCGGTTTAATATTATTCAGTTTACAGCACCGAATGCAGCAGCCCGAACCTCAAACGACGCAAGGTTCGCGCTTGGATATTAAAGGGCTTGATGAATATATTTCACAAAATCTTGCTGAAAAAATAACCGTCGATGCTCTAGCCACTTTTTGCCACATGAGCAGCAGTCAATTTCATTTACGCTTTCGCCAATTAAAAGGTGTCACACCGCACCAATATTTATTGCAACAACGCACCGAAAAAGCCATTTGGTTATTGCGCAATTCCGACTTAAGCATTGTTCAAATTGCCGCAGATAGCGGTTTTACTAATCAAAGCGCATTAAACCATGTCGTTAAAGCCAAGCTGAATACCTCCCCCGGACAAATCCGAAAAGAACGTCATAGCCTGTCAATTCAGAGTTTTTAACAAAAACTCGGGATCTTCTTACAATTAAATTTCTAATAAGCCCTCTATAGTAAATCTCAATAGCCAAAATCACCGACAATTATAACAACGCAATCGTGATTTTTTTCTTATGGCTAAACCCGAGTAGGAGCAGCGAATGAATAGCTTTGATGCCAGTAAAATGCTTTTAGAAAGTGAACAAACAATTTCCAGCAGCCAGTGGTTTGAACGCATCGTTAATCATTACGCCGTTGATGAAGATGTGCTGATGCCTGAGTTGTGCCTACTGGCTGAACCTAATCAAGAAATTCGCTATAAAACCGAAAATCGCGCGCGTGTATTAATTGATAACATTCGTAGCCAAGGTGATATTGCACATGCGGTTGATAAACTGCTGCAAGAATACAGCTTAGATAATGAAGAAGGCGTGATTTTAATGTGCTTGGCAGAAGCCTTGATGCGCATTCCTGATGACGATACCGCCGATGCATTAATTCGCGATAAATTATCCGAAGCCGAATGGGATGAACATTTAGGCAAGTCAGAATCATTACTCGTCAACGCTTCAACTTGGGGCCTGATGCTCACCGGTAAAGTGATTGGTGTTGGCGGTAAAAAGAAAACCCCAGCCAATTTATTAGCACGTTTAATTAAACGCGCCGGTGAACCGGTTATTCGCAGCGCCATGCATCAAGCGATGCGCATTATGGGCAAGCAGTTTGTACTCGGGCGTACCATTGATGAAGCGATTAAGCAGAGTAAAAGTTATCGCGCCAAAGGCTACACCTATTCGTTTGATATGCTCGGCGAAGCCGCGTTTACCGATGTTGATGCTGAAGGTTATTTTGAATCGTATTTAAGTGCGATTCGCAGTCTGGCTAAAAGCCATGACGTATGGCGGGAAGATCGTCCACAGCCTAGCATTTCGATTAAACTTTCTGCGCTATTCCCACGCTATGAAGAAGCTCATGCAGCGGCGGTGATGGATGAACTTTATCAGCGCGTTTTAACCCTGATTACAGAAGCCCGCCAGCTGAACATCGCGATCACTATTGATGCCGAAGAAGCCGACCGTTTAGAATTATCACTGCGTTTATTCAGCAAACTTTATCACAACCCCGACGTTCAAGGCTGGGGCTTATTTGGCTTAGTCGTTCAAGCCTATTCGAAACGCGCCCTTCCCGTGTTGGGTTATCTTGCCAGTCTTGCCCGCGCGCAAGGTGACGAAATCCCCATTCGCTTAGTCAAAGGCGCGTACTGGGATACCGAAATAAAACACGCGCAACAGCTCGGTTTAGCCGACTATCCCGTATTCACTCGCAAAGAAAATACCGACGTTTCTTACATGGCGTGCGCGCGCTATTTATTGAGCAGTGCGACGGACGGATGTATTTATCCACAATTTGCCAGCCATAATGCTCATACTGTTGCGGCAGTCACTGAAATGGCCGCCGACAATCCTACACGCCTATTTGAATTTCAGCGTTTACACGGCATGGGGGATGCACTTTACGATACCTTGCTCAGCGAAAGTACGGTCAACGTGCGCATCTATGCACCGGTCGGCGCGCATAAAGATTTGCTGCCTTATTTGGTTCGCCGCTTATTAGAGAACGGTGCTAACTCTTCTTTTGTGCATCGTCTAGTGGATGCGAATACACCGGTTACCGATTTAATTACCTCGCCGATTGAACAAGCGCAGCGTCATGGAATTTATCGCAATATAAAAATTCCGCGTCCCGGAGAATTGTTTACCCCGATCGAAAATGGGCAGCGTCGAAATTCTCAAGGTTATAACCTAGCGGTTGAATTTGAGCGTGAGCCACTGCTTGCGGACGTGCAGCAATTTTCAAAAACTCACTGGTCTTTTGAACCCATTATTAATGGTAAAAAAGTGAAGGAGGCGACGCAAGAAACTCATATTATTCATAGCCCTTACGATCATGAACAAGTGGTGGGTGAGCTGCATTGGGCGACGGCGGAACATGCTAAACAAGCATTAGAGTGCGCAGATCAAGCTTGGTTCGAGTGGAATCAAACCCCGGTGATTGAACGCGCAGCTTGTTTAGACCGCACTGCCGATTTATTAGAACAGCATACCGCCGAGCTCATTGCTCTGTGTACTCGCGAAGCGGGTAAAACTCTGCAAGATGGTATTGACGAAATACGTGAAGCCGTCGATTTTTGTCGTTATTACGCGCAACAAGCGCGTCAAGATATGACCAGCCCTACGCAGTTACCTGGGCCAACCGGTGAAAGTAACGAACATTATTATGCCGGTCGTGGCACCTTCTTATGTATCAGTCCGTGGAACTTCCCACTGGCCATTTTCTTAGGCCAAGTCAGCGCTGCTTTGGTGGCAGGAAACTGCGTATTAGCCAAACCTGCGGAACAAACCTCCTTGATTGCTGGACGCACTGTCGAGCTGATGCATGAAGCAGGCATTCCCAGCAATGTGCTGCACTTTTTACCCGGTGCAGGGGCGACCATCGGTGATGCCTTGTTAAGCGATGAACGCCTCGTAGGTATTGTATTTACCGGATCAACCGCCACCGCCAAACACATCAATATGACTCTGGCTCAACGCGATGGTGCAATTCCAACCTTTATCGCAGAGACAGGGGGTCAAAATGCCATGATTGTGGACTCAACGTCGTTACCTGAACAAGTCGTTGCCGATGTCATGGATTCAGCCTTTTCCAGCGCTGGGCAACGATGCTCAGCATTGAGAGTTTTATACGTACAAGATGACATTGCTGACCGCGTGATAGAGCTGATTACTGGTGCTTTACAGCGTTTTGTTGTGGGAAATCCAGAACTCTACGCGACTGATTGCGGCCCAGTGATTGATAGTCGAGCGCAGCAAGGTTTATTAACCCATTGCGAACATTGGCAAGCCCAAGGCAAGCTCTTAGCACAAGCGCTCAATCATGATGACTTAGCCAAAGGCTTTTATGTCTTGCCGACAATGATTGCGATCGATTCGATTAGCGAACTTAAAAAAGAAGAGTTTGGTCCTATTTTACATATCTGCCGCTTTGAGGCTGATGAACTGGATCAAGTAATTAATGACATAAATCAAACGGGTTATGGCCTAACGCTGGGGATTCATAGTCGCAACGAAGTCACCGCGGCTTACATTGAATCTCGAGTGAGAGTCGGTAATTGCTACGTTAACCGCAACCAAGTTGGCGCAGTAGTAGGCGTGCAACCTTTTGGTGGCCAAGGCTTATCGGGAACGGGCCCTAAAGCCGGTGGCCCGAATTATCTCAAGCGTTTCGCGACTGAGCGTGTACGTACGATTAACACGACCGCGGTTGGGGGGAACGCAAGTTTGCTTTCACAATAACACTTATTGATAAGCGCTCATTCTCAATAAGAATGAGCGTAAAGATCATCATCCCAAGCCTCTTTTGAGAGGGTGATCTATCCTTACATAATAACAATGAAAGAAAGGAACATATTATGAGCGCATCATACTCGGTCGCCATCACATTTTTTATATACCTCGGCCTTATGCTGTGGATTGGCCTTTGGGCTTATAAAAAAACCAACAACTTATCTGACTATATTTTAGGTGGACGTTCATTAGGGCCTTGGCCTTCTGCACTCTCTGCGGGGGCTTCCGATATGTCGGGCTGGCTCTTACTCGGCATGCCTGGTTATGCGTACATCGCAGGCTGGGAAGCATCTTGGTTAGGGCTCGGTTTATTTTTAGGGACTTATTTAAACTGGTTGATCGTTGCGCCACGCTTACGTGTGTATTCGCAGCTGGCTGGTGACAGTCTTACACTGCCACAATATTTTAGTAATCGCTTTAACGACAAGGTAGCAATTCGTGTTATTTCCGCCTTCTTTATTTTGTTGTTCTTCTTGTTTTATACCAGTTCTGGCTTAGTGGCTGGCGGTAAACTATTTGAATCGGTATTCGGCATAGATTACACCCTCGCAGTTACCATCGGCACACTTGCAGTCGTTTCATATACTTTTGTAGGGGGTTTCTTAGCGGTTTCTTGGACTGATTTAATACAGGGTTTATTAATGGCTGCTGCATTAATTCTTGTTCCCGTTGCTGCCTTTATGGAACTTGGCGATAGTCCAAGTACTATTTTAGCGGCGTCGAATACTGAACTGTTAGATCCTTTTACGAAAGCAACAGGGGAAGCATTAGGCTGGATTAGTATTGTTTCTTTACTAGCTTGGGGTCTAGGTTATTTTGGTCAGCCACATATTCTTGCGCGCTTTAAAGCGATTAGAAGCAAAGATGATATTAAAGCTGCTCGTCGCATTGCGGTCTCTTGGACACTCATCGGTTTAGTGGGCGCATTCTTTGTGGGTATTGCAGGTATTGGTTATTTTGAGACGCCTTTAGCCGATTCAGAAACGGTGTTTATTGCTTTAGTTCAGGCACTTTTTCATCCGCTAGTTGCTGGGATTTTATTAGCAGCCATTTTAGCCGCAATCATGTCAACGGCTGATTCCCAACTATTGGTATCTTCTGCTGCGCTTACCGAAGATTTCTATAAGTCGCTCTTTAATAAAGATGCATCTCCTGAGTCTTTGGTAAAAATCAGTCGTATTGCAGTTGTCGCCATCGCCTTTATTGCTTGGCTTCTTGCCCTTGACCCTGAAAGCTCTGTATTGGGCTTAGTATCCTATGCTTGGGCAGGATTTGGCGCTGCTTTTGGCCCTGCGGTTATTTTGTCGCTTTTCTGGTCACGCATGAATCGCCAAGGTTGCCTAGCCGGAATCTTAGTCGGTGGTATTACCGTTGTGATTTGGAAGCAGCTTAGCGGTGGTTTATTTGATATTTATGAAATTGTTCCAGGATTTATTTTAGCCAGCATAGCAATCATTGCGGTTAGCTTATTAACACCTGAACCAGAAAAAGAAATACAAGATATGTTTACTGAAGCTGAAAATAGCTAGAATGTATAGTTAAGCTTTATAAGCCTAATTGCACGATGTGCAATTAGGCGACTTTTCTACACTCTATTTTACCCAATGAAATCTTTTGTTTTTGTCCGTGCAATGCTTTCTAATAGCGACTTATTTTTAAAGTGCTATCAAAGTGTTGTTTATGGATATTATTCAGTTTGTCAAAACTCTATGTTTAATCATTTCTATACTCTTTTTCACAATCAATACTCACGCAGCACAAACCTGCCACCCTTTTTCAGTTTTCACTTGCACACTGCCCTTTCCTAGTAACTTTTATACCCACGCTGACTCCACCTCAAGCACGGGGAAATTCGTCGATTTAAAAGGCAGCTTATTACCGCAAAATGTCGAAAATGAATTTTCTAATTTCTCATCTCGCAGTGCTTATAAAAATGCTAATGGCTTTTCGGCCGCAGGGCCAATTATGTTTGAACTTGCCGATGATTTTGATGAAAATAGTTTACCCATCGATGGCGGTAATGCGGTTTTAGTATTCGATCAAGGTAGCGGTTTAGCAATACCTATTCGAACAAAAAAATACCATTACGCCGAAAACAATCGCTTTGATCAAGCGGCCCATATTATTGAAATATTTCCTCGTTCACGCTTTCAGTTTGGCCATACCTATACCGCCGTAATTACGACAAGCTTATTAGATTTAAAGGGCGAATTTGTTCCTTCGCTGCCGGTTATTAATGAATTAATTAACCGAACAGCTCGTTGGAATGGCGCATCATCGATGCAAAAAACGCTGCAACAGCTTGAGGAATTTGGTATCAAAGAAGATCAAGTTGTCAGCTTTATTGAGTTCACTGTGGGGGATGAAAAAACAAATAACGAGCCCCTCTTTGCCTTGATCGAAAATCTAAGTCAGCAAGAGCACCCAGTCCGTAACTTAAAAACCACGCAGATTAATATTTGGCCTTACGCCGCCTCTGTGACAGGCCAAGTTAAATTAAGTGACTTTCGCAATACGAATGGTCAGGTTAACTTTTCAGCCGATGCAGAAAGCAAAGCGGAGTGGGTTAATTTCTTAATGATGCTGCCCACCAGCTCTAAGCATGGAAAATCACCCATCGCGATTTATGGTCACGGTGTTGGGGTCATTAAAGAGACTATGTTATTAACAGTGGCGTTCTCTAACGCACGAAGAGGCATTGCCAGTATCGCCATCGACCAACCGAATCATGGCTCACGTTCGAAACGAGATGGCGGTACGATTTTTGAAATTTTAACCCCTAAAAAATTCACTCGCCTATCAGGCATGGCTGCCCAGTCAACGCTGGATATGACCTCACTATTATTGGCGATTCAAACGTCACTGTCCGACCTAGACGTTGCACCTTCAGGCAATGCTTGGTGGCATCAACTTTGGTATTCCGGTGGCATCGACACTCCTGATCTGGATATTGAGCGCATTCATTACCAAGGCACCTCTATGGGAGGGGTCTTGGGCACTAGCTTTATCGCCAGTGCCCAAGACTTAAAAAGCGCTTTCTTACAAGTCTCAGGAGTTGGCATCAGTAATATTCTGACGCATTCAATTTTGTTTAAAACCTTTGGTTTTGAAAACTTAATTCCCGACAATGCCAGTGCAGGCGAAGCCGCTTTATTTATGCAATTATTACAGCAAGAATTTGATAAAGGCGATGCGATTAATTTTGTCCATTACATCAAACACCCAATCCATGGCCGAAGCCCTAGAAAGTTAGTTTTACAATATGGAATCGGAGATGAGGTTGTGTATAACCCAGCGTCAGAGGCCTTAGCGGAAATTGCTGATTTACCGTTAATCATACCCAGCCTAATCGACATTGCTTATCTTAGAACCAGCGACGACTACGAAGATGGTTTTGGCTTAGTGCAAAACAAACCGTTATTACCCACCAATGGTGTGTTAGATAATATATTCGGGCACGTCAGCTTTATCCGCCCCAACGCCTTCACAGCACTTAAACTTTGGATAGAAGAAGTGGTTAACTAATACACTATCTGCTGGATAATTCCCTTAAAATGCAGTAGAATCGCGCGACTTTTAACCTTAAAAGCGCGCTCTTTACTATGCATTGTCCATTCTGCTGTGAACACGATACAAAAGTTATCGATTCTCGCCTTGTCGCTGACGGCCAACAAACTCGCCGTCGCCGCGAATGTCAGGCCTGTGGTGAACGTTTCACTACCTTTGAAAGTGCCGAGTTGGTCATGCCGCGAATCGTCAAACAAGACGGTACGCGTGAGCCTTTTAATGAAGATAAACTTATTGCCGGTATTCACCGCGCACTCGAAAAACGACCTGTTAGTATCGATAAGGTCGAACATTCTGTAAACCAAATTACCCATAAATTACGTACCCTAGGTGAGCGCGAAGTAAAAAGCCTCGTGATTGGTGAATTCGTAATGAATGAATTAAGACAACTCGATAAAGTCGCTTACGTTCGTTTTGCATCGGTTTACCGCAGCTTTCAAGATGTTGATGAATTTCGCCAAGAGATTGAGCGTATCTCAACCCAAGTGGCCGAAAAAACTCAAGAAGAAGAGTGATATGGCAAGCGATCAAGAATACATGGCCCTAGCCATTCAACTCGCGAAACGCGGCTTATATACCACCAGTCCTAATCCAAGAGTCGGCTGTGTACTGGTGAAGAACGATGAAATTATTGGCCAAGGCTTTCATATAAAAGCAGGCGAAGGTCATGCTGAAGTCAATGCCATTGCCGACGCAAAGCTACGTGGTAATGATACCCAAGACGCAACAGCGTATGTAACGCTAGAACCGTGTAGTCACTTTGGCCGTACGCCACCTTGTTCACAAGGTTTAATTGATGCCCAGGTCGCACGAGTTGTGGGCGCAATGACCGACCCGAACCCACAGGTAGCAGGTAACGGTTTTAATAGGTTACGCGCAGCGGGTATTGAAGTTGTGGATAACTGCTTAGCGGCCGAGTCCGCTAAGTTAAATCCTGGTTTTATTAAGCGCATGAGCATGGCCGCCGATACTGCCCTACCCTATGTGCGCTTAAAGATGGCCACCAGTTTAGATGGCCGTACCGCAATGCAAAGCGGTGAGAGCCAGTGGATTACTGGTCCAGAAGCCCGAGCCGACGTTCAACGACTTCGTGCTCAGAGCTGCGCTATTATTTGTGGTGCCGATTCGGTATTAATTGATGATCCGTCGATGAATGTACGCATTCAAACGGAGGCTGCTGATGGCGCTTTCCAAGAAACCCGTCAGCCATTACGAGTGATTATTGATAGCCAGCATCGCGTAACAGCGAATGCCAAAATATTTACCCACCCCGGCAAGGTGATGATCGTAAGCCCTGTTGCACCAGAATCCACGATTCATAGTGATGTGTGTTCTGTGAGTTATTTGCAAACCGCTACGAACGAAAATAGTGACCGACAACAAGTCGACCTTAAGGGCTTACTAGTAACATTAGCCCGTCAAGGCATTAACGAAATACTGGTCGAAAGCGGTGCTAAATTAGCAGGGGCTTTTATAGAACATGATTTGGTTGATGAGCTGGTGCTGTTTACCGCTCCGACGTTATTAGGCAGTGACGCACGACCTGCGTTCAACCTGCCCTTCGCTAAAATGGAACAGCAAATACGCTGGTCTTGGCACGATGTGCGAATGGTAGGGAATGACCTAAAATTAATATTGAAAAGAAAGTTTTAAAGAGAAACAGCTGATGTTCACAGGAATTATTGAAGCGGTTGGTAAAGTCGTTGCAAGCCAAAGTAAGCAAGGTGACATCCGTTTACGTATTAATACCGGCAAGCTGGATTTAAGCGATGTAAAACTCGGCGATAGCATCGCGACTAACGGTGTATGTTTGACCGTCGTTGAGTTACCAGGTGATGGTTTTTGGGCCGATGTTTCAAAAGAATCCATTACGCATACCAACATTATGGATTGGAAAAACGGCAAGTCCGTAAACCTAGAACAGGCGCTAACCTTAGCGACACGTTTGGGGGGCCACATGGTCACTGGCCATGTCGATGGTGTCGGAACCATCATGAGCCGCAATGAAGATGCGCGTTCGGTACGCTTTAAAATTAAAGCCTCCGCTGAGCTTTCTAAATACATTGCCGCTAAAGGTTCGATCACTGTCGATGGTGTTAGCCTAACGGTAAATGACATTGAAGATGCGACGACGGGTGCCACAATTTTTGATTTAAATATTGTGCCCCATACCGTGCAAGAAACGATTATTAAAGACTACCAAGTAGGACACAGTGTTCACTTAGAAGTGGATGTTATTGCACGCTATTTAGAGCGTATGATGCAGCAGAATAACGATCAACCAAAACCTGGTATCAGCCAAGCGTTTCTGGCACAGAATGGGTTTTGGAAATAAAACAAACTGCCTGAATAGCGTAGGCAATTTTGATGAAAGATTAGGAAGAGTTTAAATGGCTTTAAATAAGATTGAAGAAATTATTGATGATATGCGTCGCGGTAAAATGGTTATCCTTATGGATGATGAAGACCGTGAAAACGAAGGCGATATTATTGTTGCTGCCGAAAAAATAACGCCAGAAATCATTAACTTTATGGCGACTGAAGCCCGTGGTTTAATTTGCTTAACGCTAACCGGTAGTCGTTGTGACTTTTTAGGTTTGCCAGCAATGGTTGCAGGTAACGGCGCTAAGTTTGCCACGCCTTTTACAGTATCAATTGAAGCCGCTGAAGGGGTAACGACGGGGATTTCTGCTGCTGACCGTGCGAAAACAATTCGCGTGGCTGTTGATGCAAACTCTAAAGCTGAAGACATTGTTCAGCCGGGTCACATTTTTCCATTACGTGCTCGCCCTGGCGGTGTATTAAGTCGTGCAGGTCATACCGAAGCGGGTTGTGACTTGGCGCGTCTTGCAGGTTTAACACCGTCTTCTGCGATTGTTGAAATCATGAATGCCGATGGCACGATGGCACGTCGCCCTGATTTAGAAATTTTTGCTGAAAAGCACGACATCAAAATTGGCACCATCGCGGATTTGATTCACTACCGCATGGCCAATGAGAAGACCGTTGATGCAGTCGCTGGCGAAACCATCAATACTGAATTTGGTGAATTCCAGCTGCACAAATTTGTCGATACGATTCAAGGCGAAACTCATATTGCTTTAACCAAAGGCACGATCAAAGGTGATGTTCCTTGTCTCGTTCGTGTTCAAACCGGTGATTTTTTACGTGATATTTTGGGCGCGGTTAAACCCGATGCTCAATCTTGGTCTAGCCAAGCAGCACTAAAGAAGATTGCTGAAGAAGGTACTGGCGCATTGGTTATATTGTCTGCAGGCCAGCCTGAAGATGTTGCCTCTAGCTTAGATCTTTATTTTGGTAACTCAAAACCGGTTAAAAACCCGAACGTTGATAGTTCAGGTACTTTCTTAACGATTGGTACTGGCTCTCAAATTTTGCGTGAAATCGGCGTTAAAAAAATGCGCTTATTAAGCTCACCTGTTAAGTATGCGGGTATTTCAGGATTTGACTTAGAAGTCGTGGAATATATTCCTTACGCTGAATAATTAAAACGAAATTATTCTCAGCGCTACAACGCTGAGAACGCTCAATAGAAATTAGATTAAATAGAAGAGAAAAGAAGATGACTGTAGAAATTATTGAAGGCGACTTAACCCCTAACGATGGTAAGTACGCCATTGTTGTTGGCCGTTGGAATGCGTTTGTTGTTGAAAGCCTATTAGAAGGCGCAGTTGACTCGTTGACTCGTCATGGCGTTGAACCAGAAAACATTACGGTTGTTCGCTGCCCAGGCGCGATGGAAATTCCATTGGTTGCACAGAAAGTTGCTCAAAGCGGTAAGTACGACGCGATCATCACTTTAGGTGCTGTGATCCGCGGTGGTACACCACACTTTGAATACGTTTCTAGCGAATGCACTAAAGGCCTTGGCCAAGTTGCTATGCAGTTCGGTATTCCAGTTTCTTTCGGTGTTTTAACCGTAGATTCAATCGAGCAAGCGATCGAACGTTCTGGCACTAAAGCTGGAAACAAAGGTGAAGAAGCGGCTATGTCTGCTTTCGAAATGGTTAACCTTCTTAACGCATTAGAGGCATAAGTTATGTCTCGTCCTACAGGCACTCAAAAAGCCAGCCCAGCGGCTCGTCGCAAAGCACGTAGCTTTGCCCTGCAAGCCATTTACCAATGGCACATGGCGGGCGCAGATTTAGCAAAAATTGAAGCTGAATTTCGCGCAGATAACGACATGAGCAAAGTGGATCTAGAATACTTCCACGAAATACTGCATGGAGTGCCACGTGAATTATCAGCGCTGGATAACATTATTTCACCGCTGCTAGATCGCAATACCGAAGAACTTACACCTGTAGAGCTTTCTATTCTTCGATTAGCAACCTATGAAATGTTGCATCGCATTGATGTACCATACAAGGTTGTTATCAACGAAGCCGTAGAACTTGCTAAATCATTTGGTGCAACAGACGGACACAAATACGTTAACGGCGTTGTGGATAAAGTAGCGCAGCAAGTTCGTACGGTTGAAGTAAAGCAACCTAATGCGAATAGTAAGCCTAAACATGCAACTCAAAAAACGACTAAGCCTGTATTCAAAGTACCTTCAGCACGAATCAGAGCAAAAGGCGGTAAGACTAGCGAAAGTAAAAATACACTTTCGATTAAAAAGTCTTAATTATTTTTACAGTTAACTTTAGGTAACGATTGTGCTGACAGAGTTTGAATTAATTAAACACTGTTTTAACTGGCCGCAAAATAATGAAACCATTATTTGTGCGGTCGGTGACGATGCTTCAATCGTTGAAGTGCCTCGCGGTTATCAACTAGTACAGAGTATCGATACGCAAGTTGCCGATATTCACTTCCCCGCGACAGCACCTGCCCAACTGATTGCACAGCGCGCTTTGCGTTGTGCCATTAGTGACTTAGCGGCAATGGGGGCAAAACCCCAAGCGTTTCATCTTGCATTAAGCTTACCCAAAAACACGTCTCAAGCTTGGCTAGAATCTTTTAGCTTAGGTTTGCGTGCGTGCGCTGAAGAATTCAATATCAGCCTCATTGGCGGCGATACAACCTCTAGCCCAGCCCTTGTTGTCACATTGCAAGTACAGGGCTTAGTCTCTGCCGGTAAAGCACTCACACGTGACAAAGCTCAAGTAGGCGATGATATTTGGCTAAGTGGAGAAATTGGTCGCTCTGCTGCCGCTCTTGAAGGCGTATTAGCGAGCCCTGAAACGTTCGTCGAAAAAGATTCAGGGTTGGCCTCAGACTATTTTTATCCGCAAGCTCAAATTAATTTAGGTCAAAAACTTGTCGGCCTAGCGCATAGCGCTCTGGATATTTCCGACGGTTTATTACAAGACGCAAGTCACATCGCCAAAGCCTCAAACGTTTGCTTAAACTTTAGCGCTGCTCACATCCCAACCAGCGAACTTGCAATCGCCCTGTGCGGACAGGCTGAAGCCTTACAATTAGCTCTAACGGGGGGCGATGATTATCAACTGTTATTTACTGCGCCCCAGCAGGCGCACAATGAGTTGAAAGATCTAAACTGTTATCACGTCGGACAAGTTGAAGAAAGAAAGGCTCATTCAGAGTGGGTTTTATTAGATGGTCAAACCGTTAGCCACAAAAGCATGGGCTACCAACACTTTTAACGTAATTTTTTACAATACTTCTCTCTGTAACTTTTATTAAATTTCCAACTCACTTTTTACCAAACTCTTTGCTACACTGCTGATTAAAATTTAATTAAGCAGTTATTCACAGGATATAAAATGGCCAAATTAGAATCCAATATCGAACTAGAAGCCGCAGCATTTCGTCGTTTATTAGCACACCTAGATGAACGTAAAGACGCACAAAACATCGACCTCATGAACCTAGCAGGCTTTTGCCGTAACTGTTTATCAAAGTGGTACAAAGCCGCAGGTGAAGAACAAGGGATTGAGATTGAATACGAAGATGCCCGTGAACTCGTTTACGGCATGCCGTATTCCGAATGGAAAGAAAAGTACCAACAAAAAGCGACTGCGGAACAACTAGCTCGTTTTAATGAAAAAGAAACTGATAGCCAAAAGGCTAAAGAAGGAAATGCAGAGTGAGCCAGCAGCCAAATATACAAAAAGGTCTATACCGTCATTATAAGGGCGCGGAATATCAAGTGATTGATGTCGCTCGTCATAGTGAAACCGAGGAATGGTTTGTTGTTTACGAAACGCGCTATGCTGACGAAGCGCCTTCAACTTGGATTCGCCCTGCTGATATGTTTTCAGAAACCGTAGAGATTGGGGGTGAGGTTATTGCACGCTTTCAGTTTATCGATTAACGTTAGCTGAAGCTCATAAATTTAAAGGCTGTAATATGGATATTCGTTCTTTAGTCACACTGGCCGTGCTGATCACCACCAGTATTAGCTCTGCTGTGCTATCCCCTCTTAGCTTTGCTGACGATATGGATAGCGAAGATAAGTTTTGGATTAATCGCACCCATAAAAATTTAAGCAAAGTTGATAACTTTCAAGCAATAACAGAAAAAACTCTGTCGCATAAAAAC
>Ga0209305_1000274_pt1 | contig 38551 bp, 65 predicted proteins | sample COGITO_mtgs_1103_FD_184792 | JGI IMG/M metagenome (GOLD analysis project Ga0209305, IMG submission 184792) | Pelagic marine microbial communities from North Sea - COGITO_mtgs_110321 (SPAdes) (version 2) | ecosystem: Environmental > Aquatic > Marine > Epipelagic ...
ACCACTGGAATGTGGCAATTCAATTGCTGCATTACTATCAGAATTTGGAGAAATGATAGTAAATGTTCCTAAACCTTCGGAATTTCCTACAATTTTAAGTTTAGACATTTATAATACTCCTACACATATGTATTTATACTGGCAATGTTAGAGTTGTAGTCGCCTTTTTCACGTTTAAACCATCAGTTGCTGTGATTGTCAAATCAAAACTACCACCAAGAGTAGTGTCTGAATTTGGAGTAATTATAAAGGTATTTTCCGGCCCTGTGCCTGATGGATTAGTAAATCCAGCTGTGGTATTTAACGCAACATAATCGAAATCTGTTGTGATTGGGGTTGCAGTGCCGACATTATCAAGAGATTCCATTTTGAATGACCTTGGTCTATTTGTATTGCCAAAGAGTCTGCGTACTACTGCAATACTGGAAATTGTTGCAACATCCATTGTAAAATCAGATGTGCTTTCTCTGCCCAAATCTGCATCTGCAATTGTTATTGTGTCTCCTACAGTATGACCGGCTCCAAGATTAACGACTGTCACATCTGTTGTTGCACCAGATGAATCTTTAGTAATATCAAATGTCCCAACCGTACCAGTACCACTAGATGTTCCAGTTACACCAGTATAAGTTTGAGCTAACGGAATGAGGTCACTTGCTTGGACTTGATAAGTCAAATCAGCTGCGCCGCTGTTTCCTAGATCTGCATCAGAGAATGTTATGATATCGCCTACAGAATATCCAGAACCACCAGCACCATCATATCCAGAACCACTTTCAAATAACATAAAGGTATGGATTGGTCCATCAGTAAATCCGCCAGATCCGTCAGGAGATCCTACTCCAAATTTAAATGTTGCGCCCGTACCAGTACCATTAGATGTTCCAGTTACATCGTCGTAGAACCCAACAGGTCTTGTGACCTGTGCATTGGTGAAGTCGCCGCTACTAATTCCGGTAAGTCTTCCATTGGAGGTAAAGGAACTAAAATTATTCATTGTGCTATTATCAACCGGCGTCCAGTTTCCTGATGAAAATTCACTTATTTCATCAGTTTGCGATTTACTGATATCAAATGGTGTTGCATGTCTTTTCTCTGTTACTGTTCCACCAGTAGCATTTGAAGTTTCAAATGACCACCAGATTTCATTTTCTGTTGGATCTGATACCCTAACAGTAATTGCGGTTGAAGTGCCATCATTATTTAAATTATAAGTCGCATCGAGTCCGGTGATCTCTCCTAGTGTATTTACTGTATCCTCTGTCCATATCTCAACTCGACCAGAGTTATTATTTGTTTCCAAAGATTTATGTCCAGATACTATAGTTTTTCCATCTGCTGAAATTTTGGGACGACCCATTAAAGATCCATTGGATGATTGTTCATATGGTAATATTGTTTCTCTTTTTACCTGTTTCCAAGTTCCAGGCGCGGTTCCATCCGCTCCATTTAACTCAAACATATATACAGCACCTGTCTTATCAACAGATACATTTGTATTATTATCTATGGTAAATTTACTTGTATCTTCATTTATAGCACCGACAGTAAGTATTTGTCCGTTTAAATTTAAATCTACACTATTACCAAACGCATCTTGTGAACTTCCGATAAGATTAAAAAGAGTTTCAGTATACGTCCAAGTCCCTGCAACATCCTTATACATATGGACAGCACCACCAGAAAAGGGATGTGAAGATAATTTTATACTGCTAGCTAATTGATTTTCAATTGCTGATCCACTATCTCCTACAGCAATTGTTTTTCCATCTCCTGAGATACTAATAGAATTGTCTCCAAAGTGACCACGTTTATGTTGAGCATTTATTCCAGTATTTGTTGTAACATTAAATGTAAAGTCATCGGCGTTATTTCCACCTAGATCAGTATCAGAAATTGTTATTGTATCACCTACAACATTACCTGTTCCAAGGTTTACTGGAACGACAGAAGAAACTTCTCCGCCGGCAATTACGGTAATATTGAATGTACCAACAGTTGCAGAGCTATTAGAGGATGTGCCGGTGACAGAAGAATATGTTCCCGCTAACCGATCAACATGCGGTGGACCAAAAGAATCCACATATTTGTGTTGACCGAAAAATGTTCCAGAATTGTCTATGATATTTGTAGGAGGTCTTAAAGTTGCAACTTGAGTCCAAGTTCCAGCAGTAGTTGTACTATCAAATACGGTAACATATCCACCAATTGCAGATGTAGTTAGATTATTGATATCCGCTGTCCCTCTGGGAGCACTTGCAATCGCAATAGTACCATCATCAGACAAATCTACAGCTGCGCCCAAAGTATCGACGATATTTACACCAGTAATTTTCTTTGTCAATCCCCATTCAGAATTTGTTGAATTCCATAAAGGCGTTCCAGTGTTAGTTCCCGTTCCAGTTTTTTCAAAAATATACATTGCACCAAAGTTTACATGGCCATCATCAAGAGCTGCATATTGCGTTACACCAGAACCATCAGTGTAAGATATAACTTCAACATCTATAAAATCACTAACTACTCCCCCCGCTCTTGGAATCTCGGCATCCCCTATTGCGGATACTGTAGCTGTAATACTTGTTTGGCCTCCTACTACAATATCAATAGTATCTCCTACTTTATATCCAGACCCACCATCGTGGAGATCGTGACCTAATCCCTCAGCAGATCCAAAAGTACCACCAGCATATGAATAAACTCTTAGGTTATTTTCTGGCGGATCATCAACAGTTATTAAACCGGATTGGTTGACACTAAAGGCAAACTCTACTTTATTATCACCATCTCCATTTGTTATTCCAGTATTTCCAACATATGAACCAGTATTTCTAGTATTAGTATCTGCATGTGTAACAGCTGTCACTTTTCCGACACTCGCACTTGCTGCAGGTCCAAATAGAGGAAAAGTGAGGGTGCTATCGTAATGAGTTGTTCTTGGATCTGTATAACTCCATAATGCTCCCTTTGCCCCTTCCATACCATATCCTAGTATACACGTATTTCCATCTGCTGATATTGCAATCTTTGGTAAAGGTCCTAATATTACTGTATCTTTATAACTCTGATCGGACTCTGATGCCGATGGATCGTTTTGTCCTACGGTTCCTGCTGGATTGCCAAGATATATTCCAGATGTAGCAGATATGCCTGAGAATTGACCAGACTCGTCAGTTGGGATTAAATAATCTCCGGCAACATATGTATTAGTAGAATTATCAAAATAAAAAGTTGCAACACTAGTGTGAGCACCATTGCCCTTTAGTGCAATGATATTTTTTCCATTAGATGATAACGCAATTTGATTTCCGATATGTAAAGGATTTCCAGCACCTCTGTCACCAGAAAATCCACCTACGTTTAAATAATCAACCCGTCTACCATCAGATCCGGTAATAATCGATGTTGTGTTTGGAGCATGAGCAGAAGAATCTATAGGATCAAATAATATTTGATTATTTTTTGTCCATGTAGAAATTCCACCAGTAACGGTTTTATTATAAATGTGGATTGCGCCGTTTTCACTAATACCTGTTGTGGGAGCAGAATTATACCATATATCAGCATAAGGCCTTGCATAATATGGGTCAGAAACAATTATAGTATCTCCCCTGGCATCAATGTCAACACTCTGTCCAAAAAATGATGAAGATACTCCATTCATTGAGTTACTATCTGCCGCACTAAAATCAAGATTTGATATTTCTGAATGCCAGTTTGCATTAACGGATCTGTGTATGTTATATTTCCAATCTGGTAAAGGAATATCTAGTGTAAATGCACCTATAGCATCTGTTGTATCTAATGAATCATCCGATACACTAAATGTTATGCTAAAAGAACTAGTATCTGACGGATAAATGCCTGGCGTAATAGTAAATTCGTTAGATGTGTCAGTAGGTGTTACAATATCACGTTGTACTACTGTTGTATTAACAGTTTTCGATCCGGTAGTTACTGCCCACGACCATGTAAGAGGCATCTGTTCTGGATCGACTGCAGCAGTTGTCACTACGATTGATTTTCCCAAATCATCTAATACATATGTCGGGTCCACTCCGGTTACATCAACAGGTTTTGCATTTGACATTGATATATCTGCAATTGCATACCATCCAGAAACCGCATGTCTCCAATTTGAGTTCGGATTTGAACCTGTATACATATAGATCCTATTTAATTCAGTTACTAATGCTTTATGGCCAGGAGATAAATTTGTCAAAGCAATCAATTCTGTTGTGGTTGCGACAACCCATGGCATTGCATTTGGTGACGGAGTCCAATTGTTGTTGGTATTGTCCCATGCTAATACTTGTTTGTCTGTTGGAGGTATTGTTACAGTATCAACATCTGCAAAATCTGAAAATTCGAGAATAGAATCTTTGGCTGTGAAAACACCTTTAGGTTCAATAGTTGCAACATTGAGTGATAGATCCGGTGATCCGCCATTTCCAAGAACAGCATCTGAGATTGATATTACATCTCCAACAAAATTTCCATCTCCATCATTATTAGGAGTTACTGAAGTTATATTTCCTGAAGAATCTATAATAATATCAAATGTGCCTGCTGTGCCGCTAGCAGATGAATTGCCTGCGACTCCAGTATATGTGGCAGGCTGTCTACCGTCTATTGTAGCGACTTGCATAGTGAAATCAGCGGCGCCTCCAGCACCCAAATCTGCATCTGCAATTGTTATTATATCCCCTACCGAATGACCAGAACCTTGTGAAACTATCGAAACATTTGTAATGTTGGTAGAATCGCTATATATTCCGTTGGCATTAATTGTAAATGTAATGTCTTGGGTCGCATCAAATGTACTGCCTTGAAGCGAATACAAAACAGATGCGGCCGCACCGCTTGGATGATTGGTAGTGCCATAGATTGTAATTGTATCTCCACTGGCATATCCAGAACCACCATTAGAATAAGTCTGAGCACGAGGAGGTACGGTCGCTTCTACATCGTTGACGTAAAAAAACATTTGAAATTGACCAACACCATTCGCGCTTTCATCAAAATCTGCGCTTTCATATGCATTTCCAGCACCGTCATATTTCCAAATGCTCATTTCAAAGGTAGCGCCTGTTCCAGATCCGGATGTAGTATAATGCTGTGGTAAAATTGTCCGATTGCTCATCAAAAGGCCTGGCGCAGCGCCATTTGTTACCATACCGCCAGTAGATGTTATCGTGAAAGATGTATTGTGTGTTCCACTATTTCTATAATTCGGTGTGGGGTGGGTGGCGGTGCCGGCATCGGCATCTTTATTATATGGAGCAGCAACTATTGCTCCATTTTGGACTCCATCATCAGCCGACTGATCATAAACAGAAATGTCGAAAGTTCCAACAGTTCCACTACCACTAGAAGTTCCTGTCACTCCCAAATAATCACCAGCTGGTCGAGCATCTGGCAAAGTAGAAATGGGGTCGTTAAAGTTATCGACTGTTAGGTGGTAGCCGACAGATGCAACATTATTATTAATGGTTACAGTTGAAATTGATCCAAAATCATGTTCGATAAATCCTAAAATTTGATTATTTGTCGCCGGCGTAGTAAGATCAACATCACTTAGGTCATTCAATACTTGTGGGACATTTACGGTAGGAACCGCCGCACCTGTTGAACTGGTTCCTGTTTGTTCGAGTTTTCCATCATCAGAGGCAGCTAGTTTTACCGCCGATGTTCCCGTTCCAATTGTCAATTCTGGCAAAACAATACCTGATGGACTTGCAGAAATAGATATACCACCAATGTTAATAGTACTTCCACTTAAATATAAATCTTTCCATTTTTTTGTCGGACTGCCTAAATTAAACACTTCATTTTGAGATGGGACCAAATCCTGCGAAGATGTTAAAAGTGTTCCAGACGCATCTGGTAAAGTAATTGTATTATTTGAATCAGTATTCGGAGAAATAATGGTAAATGTACCCATTCCGCCGGCGTCACCTTGAATTTTAATCTTTGACATTTATTGTCTCCTAAAATATTAAACCAATGCCCATGTCGAACCGCTGGGGATTTCGATTGATGAGTTAGTATCTATTGTTATTGTTCCTGCTGCAACAGCATTGTTGTTATCTTCTATTACATAATTTTCTGTAAGGATTTGATTATGTTCCCACAAAACTTGTCCAGTAGTATTGCCACCACCTACTAATCCCCACTCTGCGCCATCATATATTTCTGCATTTCCTAATTCAGTATTCCATCTAAAAAATCCGGTAGAAGGAGAAGAATCTCTTTGAGATATATCTCCGGTAGGTATTTGTGCAGATCCGTTTGCACCTGATTTTTCTACTGATAAAGATTGAATTTGACTTAAAATAGTATCATCGACGTATGTTTTTACTGATCTTTGTGTTGGTACTTTGGTTTGTGTATTTGAGTTCAAGTCATTTTCATCAATGACAAATCCATATGAGCTAACAGAAACCGAATATGACATAACGGCTCCCTGTTGAGCAGCATTCAACGGATTTAACCCAAGTAATTTAGCTTTGTCAGCTGAAGTATAATTATTCTGAGTTTTTACAAAATTACTACCATTTGATATATTATCCATATTGCCCGGCAGAGTTGCAAGACTAATACTTGCAACCGATGTCAATTTGTCATCAACATATTGTTTGACAGATCTTTGTGTCGGTACTCTTGTACTGAGATTTGATGACATAGATCCTTCATCTATAACAAAACTCATTTGCGAAGTTGATGTGTCAGACTCCATAACTGCGCCCTGTGATTCGGCGTCTATTTGAGCTGCCGGATACCAAAAACCATCGAAATAAGTTAGAACATAACCATTTACTCCAGATGATATAGAAACATTTCCAATGTTATTTAATGTTTTTGTTTCCAACCAACTATCTGCTGTTGTATCAAAATCGGTAGTATTTAATTTTCCAGTGACCGATGTTGTTATAGATGAAACAAAATTAGGATCATCGCCTATTGCGGCCGCAATTTCATTCAATGTATTTAAAGTTTCGGGGGAAGAATCTACTAGATTGGCGATTGCTGTGTCTACATAACCAGTAGTAGCATTTCCGCCACCGTCGAGTTGGTGTCCTGTAAGTTGTATCCAAGAGGTCGCCCCCTCGTTCCACATATACAATCTACCTGTCGTATCTGTATCAAACCAAAGTTGACCGTTGTAGGGTACTGCCGGCGGGTCAAATCTCGCTGTCGGGTTTAGTGTAGCCTTTTCCCATTTGCCTGTAGCAGTAGAAAAAACAAATTTGTTTTCTCCGATAATATGTATAGCACCATCTTGCGGAGATAGTGTTGAAATATCTGGAAATGCCATAATTAATATTTTTCCTTTAAGATGAGATCTGTACCCATGTATTTATATTCCACATATACAATTTTCCAGAGATAGCATCATCAAACCATAATTGTCCATTAATAGGAGAACTTGGTTCTGGACCTATCGATGGTACGGCTGTCTGAGCGTTTATCCATTTATCCCCATCATATTGTAAAACTTGTCCTGCTGCAAGGTCTCCCGATCCGGCACCGAGACTTACATCTGTTACTTGATTAAGTGCTATAACCACATTATCTGTCCCTATTTTTAATGTCACAGGAAAAGTTTGTGCTTCTATCCCATGATTTATTTTTAAATCTGATATTTCTACTTCTGCCAATGCCCGATTTGATGAAATTCTAATATGAGAATTGGACATATTCAGTCCATCTTCTAAAAATTGTCCATCGCTGGTGCTCATAGATCTCTGTAAAATATGAGATGGTAAAATAATAAATGCACTAACAGTAAAATTATTTATCTCACTTGCCAGCGCCTCAGATACACCATAAAATTTATATATTGTACTTGTTCTTGTAACTGTTGTATCTATTATAGTTTCTGTAACATCTGGCAATTGTCTTTGTACATTATAAACATTATATCCGGCTGGATGAATTCTCTTTTGTTGCATTCTGGTATATGTTCTTCCAAGAACGTCTACATAAAATGATCGTCCATTTAAATCTGTTCCATATGTTGTTTCATCTTGAGCTACTACTATTCCATTCCAAATGACTCCATATTTTCCTGTTGCCGGGCTTGCAATATTATTTGCACCATTTCCGTTCCAATATGGATTTACCTCGCCGGGCGTCGGAGAATCATTGTATTCAATCCAAGCAGTAGTTTCCTGTCCCAATAGTCCTATTATATGTCCTAAAGTACCACCGGCCGGTGATGGTTCAATCTCGCCAGGAGATGTTGTAGTGGTAGTAGTTGAGTCAGTGTCTTCCTTAAAATAAACCTTTTCTTGCAAAAAATCTTCTAATCTATATTCGCCCCCTATAGATGTTGGATATGGCACAGTGCTTGCCGCTGGTGTCAATCCTTGACCGATCAATTGACCATTTATAACTAAAGACCATGTGTCACGATTATTTGCTATAGACGATAAAGATGCTGGTACGCCACTATTCGCTGAGGATGCATCAGGATTTGTAGATTCTACACTATGATATATCCAAGCAGTCTGAAAATTCTCAGCAGATGAAAAATCTGTTATAATTGTTGGCATACGATTTCCATTTATTTTCTTATATTTATAAAAGATATTGACAGGTAGATTCTGGTGTGTTACAATTGATATGTTGAATGTTTAAGGGATGATTCTAAATGAAATGGTTATTTATACTGATAGCTGTAAATCAACATGGAAATGTTGATATTATAGAACAACAATCATATTTGAGTATGGTAGATTGTTACAAAGTCAAAAATTATGTGTTGGAATCTATGGGAGAACCTTTTAATTATCAAGCGACTTGCATACCCACAACCAATAAAAAAGAAAAGGAATAAATTATGGTCAGACTTGGCAACTTTAAAGAATTGATTGTTATAGACGAATCAACAGATCATACATGGGATAATATAGAAACTGTATTTTTATCGGTTGATGGCGATACTGTAAAAATTTATGTAAACCCCGATGAGTCGGAATTTGAGGAAGAAATAGTATGAGAATTGAAAACGATATAAAATTAGATTATAAGAATGTATTAATAAGGCCGAAACGAAGCACTTTAGAAAGTCGATCTGAAGTTGATTTGGATAGAAAGTTTAAGTTTGTAAATTATAGGCCAAGTTATCCGGCATCCACTTCTCCGCACGACTATGAGGGTATTCCTATTATTGCTGCAAATATGGATGGTGTTGGTACATTTAAAATGGCAGATGTTCTTGCAGAGCAGGAAATTATGACATGTCTTGTCAAAACATATGATGTAATGGAATTGGTGGATTTCTTTGATGTGGATGATCACAATACAAACTGGCGAACAGAACATGTTGCCATGAGTATTGGTATCACCGAAAAGGATATAAATAAGTTTAGAAGTGTTTATGAAATGACAGACGGAAAACTGAAATATGTTTGTATCGATGTTGCAAATGGATATACTGAAAGATTTGTAGATTTTGTAAAAGATTTTCGCAATAACTATCCAAGAATTGTTATTATTGCTGGTAATGTTGTAACTGCCGACCAGACACAGGAATTGATACTAAACGGCGCTGATATTGTTAAAGTAGGTATTGGGCCCGGCTCTGTCTGTACCACTCGCATTAAAACTGGTGTGGGGTATCCGCAACTTTCGGCAGTTATCGAATGTGCCGATGCTGCTCACGGTCTTGGTGGTCATATCATTGCTGATGGGGGGTGTACTACTTCTGGTGATGTTGTAAAGGCCTTTGCTGGGGGTGCAGATTTTGTTATGCTAGGTGGTATGCTTGCCGGACATATGCAAGGTGGTGGTGAAGTAATTACCAAACATTATTTTACAAATGAAGTATTTGAAGAACCTAATACGCCAAAGATTGAAGAGAAACAATTTGTTCAGTTTTATGGTATGAGTAGTGATGCTGCAAACAAAAAACATTTTGGTGGACTAAAAAATTATAGATCGAGTGAAGGACGAGAAGTCTTAATACCATATCGCGGAAATGTCGGCCCTACAATACAAGATATTTTGGGCGGAATAAGATCTGCCTGTACTTATGTAGGCGCAAGTGAATTAAAACAATTAAGTAAATGTACAACCTTTGTCATGTGTCACGATACCCATAATAGGGTTTACGAATAAAAAGGATAGGGAATGCATGAATTAACACATAAACTTGCAAAAATGTCAGGCATGGCATACTTGCCACCCAATATTGCAAAACACGAATTTAATCAGATAGGATATCCTCACTGTCAGTTTGTCAATAAAGAAGGAGCTCAATGTTACATTGTATGGAATTCTAAAGAATTAGTATTGGTATTTAGAGGTACTGAAGCTAATAAATGGAATGACATTAAGGCAGATATTAACGCTTGGTTTACTCCGCAAAAAGTCGGTTGGTGTCATATGGGGTTTGATAAAGAATTACGAAAACTATGGTATCAGATAGAATGGCATGTCGAGGCCCAAGCTGAGAACAAAAAACTCTATATAACAGGACATTCTCTTGGTGGTGCAATGGCTACAATCTGCGCCTCCAAGATAGAGTTTTATCAAGTCGATTTTCTATGCACATTTGGATCGCCCAGAGTCGGTAATAGAAAATTTGTAAAAAACATTCCTGTCGAACACCATAGATATGTCAATAATAATGATATTGTCACTTCTGTGCCACCCGCACTAATGACATATAAACATCATGGTAAAATGAAATATATCAATCATTATGGAAAAATTAGATATATGACAGTCTGGCAAAGATTGAAGGATCAACTACGAGGTAGATGGGCTGCATTTAAGAAAAAAGTTCCATTTGATGGCGCTTACGACCATAGTATAAAATATTATATTCGATATACGGGAGAAAAAAATGATTGACATACTGCAAGAAATGTGGGATAATAACATATGGATTTACACATCGATAGCTGGTGCTTTGTTAGGTGCTGCGTTTCTTGCGTACTTTCGAACTACGATTGCCGGAATATATCTGTATCAACAATTCGATGAATTTTTAGATAAAATTATTGATAGATATGGATGGACTTGGTTTACACAGAAACAGTCTCAGACTGAAAAGAAACTTATTGAACTTGAAAAGAGAATAGAGGATTTAGAAAACAAATGAGTGATTATTTTAAAATGGATGTATCTTATGATGACATCGAAATAGCTTTTGCGAATACATTAGTCGAACGACTCGAAGACTTCAAGGAAGAATTGCGAAAAATTGACACTGGCGAAAAACATTTTAGAATGTTTTCGGACGACCCTGCTATCGAAGAAAAAATGATTAAAGATTATGGAAAACACTTTCTTTATACTCTTTCATGGTTTACCACAGAAAAAGTTCTTGATGATCCAAGATATGATGAGTTTTTATAGTCAGGGGGCTTGACATTGGGCTCAGAATATGGTAGAACAGTGGTATAGAAAGAATCACTAGTCACTGAAAGGACTACCAAATGCAAGTCGCAGTTATCCATACCGCTTTCGAAGATACACCAACAGTTGTTGCTTATGTCGATACATCTACAATGCTCATAAACACTGCAAGTAAAGAAGAGGCTCTAACCGCCGCATATCACTTTACTCAAAACATTTTTGGTTCATGGTCGATGGGTAGTGAATTACCAGATGGTTCTGTAAATGAAGATTTTAATCGCAATGTTTTGGTAATGTCCGAACTACCTGTAGTAAATGGAAAAACATTTGGACTTCGCTCTACCTCGATGGGCGACCAAATGATAATCGGAACTACTAAATATAATGTGGACATGATGGGATTTTCTGAAATAGAAGGGTAAATAAAATGATTTACAAACATACTGCTCGCAAGGGAAAAGACAAAAATGAGACTGTATATGCAATAGGGCGCGCTGAGAGACTGCATGGTCAACCACCCGAAGAAGGCGGTTACATTGTGTGGGTTCGCAGAGCTAACTACAGTGGCACCGTTAGTGGGGGTCTGGCGTATACTTGGCGGTATGTTAAAAAAGATCTGGGATATGTCGAGGCAGTAAAGTTATTCAATAAACGACTCAAAAGAAAAGAGTTTATCGAAAAACTTCCCGAAAAATAATGCTTGACATTCTTGCCAGAATATGGTAGAAGTATAGTGTAGAAAGAATCAGTGAAAGGATTCATTATGACTTACAACTTTGACACTCAAACCCTCTCCTGCTATCACAAAGAGGCCTACGGTTTTCGCCCTCTTTCTTCTTATTATGCAGCATGGGAAGCCATGTCAGATGCCGAGAAGCAGTCCGAATGGGACTCTCTAGGTCGCGAAGTCGAAGCGCGTTGGCAACGTGAGTCCGACCGTGAGGCAGAAAATCAACTTGCCTTTGAATCTCGACTCGATTCTATCATTGAGTTGATGGAACTAAGTCGTGCAAACGACGACGATGCAATCCGGTGGATGCTGGAGGCCGAAGGTTTCTCCCACCATGACTATATGTATGGTGCGTCCTATTGCGCCTATCATTTTGGCCTCTCATATGACAACGACTTCAAAGACAACTTTGAACGTGTCTGTGCCGCAGCAGTAAAAGTTGCTGCGTAGTGAGTGCGCCTGTGGTGAAATTGGTAGACACGCTAGATTTAGGTTCTAGTGCTTTACGGCGTGGGGGTTCAAGTCCCTTCAGGCGCACCAAATAAAATATTGGAATGTAGCATAATGGTAATGCCCCTGTTTTTGGTACAGGTGATTGTAGGTTCGAGTCCTACCGTTCCAGCCAAGTTTTCGGTTGACAAACCCACTACTATATGATACTGTTAAGTATAACACAAAGAAAGGTGATTCGTTATGATTGATGTGATGCAAGACGTGGAAGTGCTAGAAAATGCCCTTATCGCTTTAGATGAAGGCGCTAGCGACGAGAAACGCTCTGCGATTTATTCCCTACAGGCAATGTTACAACGCAAACAAGTCGAGGTTGCGGAATACGAAGAATGGATAGAAGAACAGGCTGCAATGCAGTCTTGGATGGAAGGAAACCAAATATGATTGATATGAATACACCACAACCCGCTACAGACGATTTAAACTGGAATGATATTCGATGGGAGGAACATGACCGTGTTAATCCCAAAACTGCTCAGGGTGAGCAGTCCACTATGATGCAACTAGATTTTGCAAAATGGTCAAAGGCCAATGGAACTTGGGCAACAGTATCCTCTTACCACGAAAACGTAAAGATGTGGTATGAAGATGTGTATAATGTTATCTTTATTGGAAATTATCGGTATGAAGAACCCATATATCATACTGAATATAACGGTTTTGAGATTGCATTAGGACGAGAACTTTTAGTGCATACAAGGGAAGGCCATGTTCACTAATGAGTTTGAATTTGATTCGACTATAACAACGGTAATGGATGAATTGGGAGAACACGAAGATGTTCAACTTATTATTGGTGATGATGTTGTGTATATCAGGCAGTTTAATGATGATAAACGCGAGACAACATATGATCTTATTGCCATGTCGCCGAAAATGTTCGCCGACATGCAAAATGCCCTCAACTTTACAGAGGGAATGTTTAAATTAGAGCAAAAGAAAACTACTTAGGTAAAGCAGAACCGCCAGGTAGTTTATCTTTTCTTGGGCCTAGTAAATCTTCTGGTTTCTTTTGGTGTCGATCTGCCGGAACGCCTGTCAAATCATCAAACAATTCATTCTGTTTTGCCCTGACAAGTTTTGCAAATTCTTCTGGTCCAGCTTGAATTACTGTATCCGGTTGTTTGGTAAATGACAGATAATCTTTATATGTTCTTTTCTCTATCATTAAATAGTGGTGCAAATCATTTGTATTGGTAATTACCATATAATTTTCTCTATCGGTATATTGAGCAATAGTCATATATAATTGCGCTCGAAAACCATTTGCTGCGAAGTAATACATTTGTTGCACTCCCGTAAATTGTCCAGAATAATAAATTTCTTCTAAAACAGTTTCGGGATCATATTTTGGTAGATACGGCGAGTGAAATGCCAATATTCCGCCAACTATATACTTCCAACCTCCGACAAATGCTAAGGCACATGCAGAAACACATATCTGACCCTTGGGGACCATGACAATTAAGTTGTAATCCGACATTGCACTTCCGAGTTTATATCCCTCATCGAGACTGCCGCCTGGCGATGACATTGTTACTGCTTTGACATCGGGATGTAATATTAATGCTCGAATAAAGTTTTCAGTTAAACCTTTTACAAATGTTCCTTTAAAACTTAGCAATGGGCCAAGTGGTGTTTCGGGTACATACTCTATTTTATAAGGAAGTTCTTGACTTTTTGCAAAGACAGGCGAGACAATAAGTAACATAGATAATAATACTAATTTAAACATAATAGACCTTTCTTGAAATATCATATAACTATTTAGGTATAAATAGTAGGATAATATAATAAAGGAAAATAACATGGTATTTTGGAAATGGTGGACGACAGTAGTTATAATGGCCGTTATGGCATCAACATTGGAATATTATATTGGAGTGACGAGTTTTATTTGGGAAAAAGACCCTACAAAAATTAGCGTAGGAATATTGTCTATATTTTCTATCGTGACGGCAATTATAGGATTTCATGCATATCAAATTCAATTCAACAATAAAAAAGTTTCAGAAAATAAATTACAACCATTATGGTATTTCTCTGAAACAGTAATGTCAATCGGTATGGTTGGCACGTTAATAGGTTTTTTAGTGGTACTGACAACAACTTTTGTTGACATAGATACTACATCGACACAAGAAATGAAAAGAGTGATTGGCACATTGGCATCCGGTATGGGGATTGCCCTACTAACGTCTTTATGTGGATTGGTCTCTTCTATTCTATTGAAATTCGAATTAGTTCTATTGGATGCAGAAAATGAGAAAGTATAGTTCAAATCTGGCCTTTGTAGATTTGTTGTTTAATTTGTTAGTAGGTTTTACAAGTTTACTCTTACTTGCATTTTTAATGATAAATCCCATTGCAGACAAGGGCAAAATAGATCCGATATCGGAATTTTTAATTACTATATCTTGGCCCCAAGAATCACATGCAGACATAGATGTTTGGTTGCGCGATCCAAATGGGGGGTTGACCAGTTTTAGACGTAAAGATGGTAATTGGATAGTTTTAGAACGAGACGATCTAGGATCATCAAACGATTGGTATGAGATCAATGGAAAACCAACATTATTGTTAAGAAATCTGGAAACCATCAGCATTAATGCAGTGGTGCCAGGCGAATATGTTTTAAATATTCACAACTACTCTTTTAAACGGGATGTGGATGAAACTATAGAAGAATATCCTACACCTGTTGAAGTTGAAATGCATAAAATGCGACCTTATCGTGTGGCATTTAATTTATCTGATACTTTAGAATTTAGACAGGAAAGGACGATAGCAACTTGGGTAATAACACCCGAAGGTGAAATCACTGACCTAAGAACTGATATTAAAATACCACTTTTTTATAAAGGCCCAAGCGAATCGAGTTCTGGTAGAATCCGCGATGATACCGTAAATTTAATGGAAAACACAGAAGATCTAGGAGTGCAGGGAGGAATGACAAATGACGGATGGGATTGAACTATTACTGGTGATGAGTGTCATATTGTGTACTCTGGTTGCAATACTAACATATTATTCGAGGGCTGCATTTATATTTAAACTGATAACAATGCCGTTCGCTGTTGCGGCAAGCGCGGCTGCGATATGGACTATCATATATCTGTCAGGCGCACCCATAAATAGAATGCCTGCCAACACTTGGGTATATGTCGGACACCAACTAATTGACAAAGGTGAAAATATTGTCATGTGGATTTGGAGTGATGATTTAGGTGATTTTAGATTGCATAAATTTCCCTATGACAGAGAAACCCAAAAAAAATTAGAAGAGGCCCGACAACAAACTGAAGGCGGGAATATGCAAGAGGGAAGATTTGACGAAGATACTACAAATGGTGATGCCGTTTTAAAAATGCGGGGGTATCAGCCGGTTAATACGGAAAATAATGTTAAACAATAGAAAGGATACGATATGTGGAAGTTTTTCACAAGCAAGGCATGGGCCATTTGGGCATATGTGGGTTCTTTCGTAATTTTAACATCGCTCTGGTTACAAGTCCAGATAGATGTTCAAATCAATCAGTGGTTTGGTGGATTTTACGATATGATACAGAAAGCATTGGGTACACCTAATGCAGTGACTATAGAAGAATATTGGGGGTCTCTCGCTAGTTTTGGATACCTTGCTGGAATGTGGATTGTGTTGGGATTAGCGACTAGTTATCTAACATCTCATTTTCTATTTAGGTGGCGTACATCGATGGTAGAATGGTATCACTCTGTCTATGATCGGGCCCGTACAATAGAAGGTGCCTCTCAGCGGGTACAAGAAGATACAATCAAATTTTCAAGAATTATGGAAACCTTAGGCACAAGTCTCATTGAGAGCATTATGGTCTTGATAGAGTTTTTCCCATTATTGATGGGATTGAGTGTTGGTATTCCGATTATGTTCTTTGGAGATTGGTCATACGGTCTTGTAAGTGGTGCTCTGATATGGGCTGTAGGGGGTACGATACTGATGATTGTACTCGCATGGATTTTGAGACTAGTCGGTATAGAATACGACTTACAGAAACGAGAGGCGGCATATAGGAAAATTCTTGTAGTCGCAGAAGATGATGGAACGACACGTCCAAAAAGTTTAGATGAAATGTTTGAAGGAGTACGACAAATTCACTTCAAAAGTTATCTATACTATTTGTATTTTAATGTCGGGAGACTCGCTTACCTACAGGCAAATGTCTTAGTTGCATATATATTCCTCGCACCCGCAATTGTTGCCGGTGTAATGACACTAGGTGTAATGCAACAAATTATTCGTGCATTTGGTAGGGTTGAAGGTTCGCTCCAATATCTATTTAAATCATGGCCAACCATTATTGAGTTGGCAAGTGTATATAAACGGTTAAGAGAATTTGAAAGATTGATAAATGACAAAGAAAAATAAAAAGAACAAAGAAGTGATTGAAGAAGTCGAAGTGGTAGAGGAAAAGACAAGTCTTATCCCCGCACCAATTACACAAATGCCACCTCAAGAACCTATGCCAAGGGATCTCACATTTGAGAAACCGCCTGGCACAGTTCTTAAAGAGAATGGTATTCTGTTTATGGACAAAAAATTCGATCAAGAAAATTGTATGCCCTTGGTTAAAATGATTATGGAATACAATTTAATGCCTGCTGCAAAAGCTCCAGATGTTATTCGATTATATATCAACTCGCCTGGCGGAGAGGTGGCCTCTGCGTTTCACTTGATTGATGTTATCAAACAGTCAAGGATTCCTGTATACACATATGGTATGGGGTCTATCGCGTCGTGTGGTGTCCTGTTAATGATGTCGGGGGAGAGTGGACATAGATATCTAACTCAAAACACTAGCATTATGTCACACCAATATTCGTGGGGCTCGGGTGGAAAAGAACACGAACTATTTGCAAAAATTAAACAGTTTGAAATCTCATCTGAAAAACTTATGGATCACTATAAAAAGTGTACTGGTAAGAGTAGAAAATATATTCGCAAACATTTGTTGCCCGAGTCTGATATGTGGTTGACACCAGATGAAGCAGTAACACATGGAATTGCAGATAAAGTTGTAGAAACCTATTGACACAAGGCGAATCATGTGGTATTGTAGTAGTATACTGATATAGGAAACTGATATGCAAGAGCACGAAACACAAGAAAATTATTGGGACTATATGGGTAGAAGATTGAAAGAAGAAAAAACTCATACCGTTACTGTAGAGGCAGACGATAACGGTGAACTATTTCTACCAATTCCGGTAGAGCTCCTGAACCAGATGGGTTGGGATTTTGGTGATACTTTAATATGGGAAGAAAACTTTGACAGGACACAAAACACTTATACAATTCGTAAGAAAGACCCTTAACGCAGGCACAATTATACTTGGATTATCCAGTAGTGTCGCATATGCTGAAAATTGGAAAACTAGTGAACTAGAATGTTTATCAAGAAACATATATTTCGAAAGTCTTAATCAATCGGTTATGGGCCAAATGGCAGTCGCTCATGTAACCTTAAATCGAGTGAAACTAAACAGGTATCCTGACAGTTTGTGCGGGGTAGTTACAGATTCTAAGAAAAACGACAAAGGCGAGGTCAAAAAACACGCATGTCAATTCTCTTGGTATTGTGATGGCAAAGATGACACACCAAAAAATATGTCATTATATGAGGATGCAGTTACAGTAGCGAAGGTATCTATTCAGATATTTTATACTTTCGGTGACATTACTGGTGGTGCGACTCACTATCACGCAGACTATGTGACTCCTTCATGGGCTAAAACCATGCAAAGAGTTGCAAAGGTTGATGATCATATCTTTTATGATTATCGACGTAAAATTTATAAATAAAGGTAAAGGGTGTCGCAATGCTTATGCAAATTCAACTAGACAGAGTTCCGAAAAAATATCACGGCATATTGGATGAGTTATGGAAACTTACATCATCTGCTGAATTGGAATTATATTTGTTTACTTGTTCTGAAAGAAAACGGACTATCGTAGAAAGTCTAGTTGAATTGTTGCAATTGGAAATGTTGGATGTTCAATTCGAAAAATCTAAGGCTGTTTATCTCGATGACGATTTTGACAGATATATGAAAGAAACCCTGTTTAAACAAAAGAAAGATAAGACGGACTGATGGATCTAATCGAAGAATGTCGTGTCATGGCAGAACATAGAATTGCAATGGTAGAATTAGATTCCAAAGTCTCTGCTATTCGGTTGAGAATATCTGCATACAAAAGAGAATATCTTTCAGATTCCCCCAATAAAAATCAGGGTTCGCGCGGGCAAAAAATTGCGACCCCCAAGCCATCTGCCGCAGAAATAATGAAAAATAAACTGCGAGGATAATTCTTATAAATACTATTAAAAGTATTTCGGAGTTACGATGAAAACATTCTATCAATATATTCAATTGGACGAACTCTATGGACAGGAAAGCATGTCCAAAGAACTTTTCAATCTTCCAAAGGCGGGTAAAGATGGTGATATCATGTCATTTAAAATACCTATGGGTGATGCAAACATAAAAAGAGTGATTCCAAAAGAAATTAGAGGCCCTGTCTTTCATGTTACAAGTGAAAGCAATCATAATAGATTAGTTGCTGGTCAAAACAAAAAGTCTGGACTGTCTGGATTTAGAAATATGAAACCACGCAGTATGGAGTATGGTATAGCGTCTGGTGGTGGATTTATCTATGAATTAGACGCAAATCTTTTGGGTTCATTTGAAACAGATGTGCGCTCAGGTGTAGATAAGACCGGTAGAAGATGGGTAACATTGCAATCATTATTAGACACTGGATTCCATAACACTTCCGATTTCCCACATATCAACGATTTGCACAGACCACTTGAGAAAAATGACTTAGGTAGTTTACCCAAAGACATAGAAAAATATGTAAGTAAGGTAATTAAAAAATATGGGGTAATTGAATATCATTATGAAGCTGGGCGTAAATTGTCTGGAAATCTTATATCTAGTTGGAAAGCATTACCAGAATTTATAGAAACTGTCGCATATGGTTCACCAAATCCTAGTGTTTGGGCAAAGAAATCTGGCGACAAAGAATATGGCAAAATTATGTCATCAATAATCAAGGGTTATATTGATACAGTCAACAAATCTTATTCCAAAAATGCAAAGAAAATTGCGGTTGCTCTGAAAAAACAATATGTCGATCAATTAGACAAATCTAGTTGGGACGAAATAATTGTTAATCAGTATAAAGTTAAAAAGTTGCATGTGTTGCTCTCTGCGCCACAATTTGCAAATGGGTTGTGGTCAGATGTTACAAATGCAATGGAAGATGCCGAAAGTAAAGGTATAGAGGTTGTCGAGTGGTCTGGTCCAATGGGTTTACAAAAACATATATCATCGACAATGGGAAAGATCAAATGAAAACCTTCTATCAATATATCGAAGAGGCATTTGATACTAAAATCAAATGGACTCTAAAAACCGACATCAAGACAAGAGAACAATCAGTTAAAGTATATCGTGGTAAGGTGGAAACTCGCGACCCAGAGTGGAAACGATACGATATAGAACTGAGATTTGCATCTGGTCTCTCTGCTGATAAACCACTGGGCCAGATGGTTGATATATCATTTACTGTAAATGGTTCGACTCAAGTTACTGGTAAGGGCAGTCAAATGCAAATCTTTGGTGCGGTCATAAATCAGATCAAAACTTACGTTAAAGAAAATCCCGATATTGACGAAATTAGTTTCTCAGCATCAAAACCAGACGACTTTGCTGGACGTCCAAACCCCAGCAGATCTAAATTATACAGTAGATTATTAAAAAAATTCGCCTCTAAAATGGGATTTAATTTCAAAGAAATCGACATTGATATCATGGTCGTTTACGAATTAAAAAGGAAAAGGAAATGAAAACCTTTTATCAGTACCTAACTGAAGTTCAATGGCAGGGTAGTCTATCAGAAAAATTATTTAATCCTGCTGGTAATGTGGCCGGCGGTGTTTGGATACCTCTATCTAATGCACAATTGAAAAAGATACAACCGAAACAAATTCGTACCAAAGTCTTTCATGTAACAGGATATGGTGAGAATGTGAAAAAGATTGTAAAATTGCAAGGTAGTAAAAAATCAATATCTGCATTTACTTCGATGAATAACCTAGCACTTAAAACGGGTATACAAGGCGGAGGCGGTGTCATTTTTGAACTTGATGCAAATGTTTTGGGATCTTTTGCAGAGGATATTATGAGCAAACCTGACAAATCTGGCCGCAGATGGACTGCTCTGTTTAATCTAGTATTACAATCGGAAGATGCGGAGGTTGGTACTGTAGAAGATGATATGGATAATCTGATATTTAATCTGTCTAAAAAATACAAATCAACTTTTACACAAGAACAATGGTCGGAAAGATACAACAAAAAAATTGCTGAGTATGATTTTAAAAACCGCGACCCAGAGAAAATGATTGAATTATGGATTGCTCTTGGTCAGATGTTTGCCCATCATTCCAATTCTAAACCCGTACTGAAAAATCTTATCAAAGAGTATTTCGACGGTGTAGACAAGACATATAAGAAAAACTCTAAAATTTTACAAAAAGTGTTATTTAATCATCTTGGAGACCGCAATCGTGCTGAGCCGCAGTATTGGGACGAATTGATTGTAAATGACTTTAAAGTAGATCTTGTTCACGTCTTTGAAGATGAGTATATGGAAAATGATTATGAAGGTTTTACGAAGACACTTGGTAAGATTCCCTTTATGTCGTGGCATTCTATGGATCTTTTTGCTTTGCGGGATCATATTAAAGATGTTGCAGATAAAGAAAGAAAGAAATTTAAATGAAAAGTTTTTTATCACACTTAAATGAGAGCATGGTCGACGATCTTCTGTCTAAACAAGTGCGGAAAGTTATCAAAAGTGCTGGTGGAAAAATGTATCAAATCGGTGGTGTGGTGCGCGACGAATTGTTGGGTAAAATATCAAAAGACTTGGACTTGCTGGTAGTTGGTGTAGAATTAGATGATCTTGCAAAAGTCTTGAAACCGTTTGGCAAAGTCAACATGGTCGGAAAGTCGTTTGGAATACTTAAATTTGTACCTACAGGATCAACAGAGGACGAGGACATTGATATATCAGTCCCACGCATTGATTCTAAGAGCACAGGCGCAGGCCATAAAGACTTTGAGGTGCAACTAGGTAAAGGTATCACACTGCAACAGGATCAGCTGCGTAGGGACTTCTGGATCAATCAACTCGCCAAGGACGTGGATACTGGTGAAATAGTAGACACTGATGGCAAGGGTATAAAGGATATCAAGAACAAACAAATTCGCATGATTAGTCCGACATCGTTTGAGGACGATCCATTGCGTATGTTGCGAGCGGTACAGTTTGCAGCTCGGTTTGAGTTTAAGATAGAGAAAGAGACTTACAAACAGATGAAACAACAGGCTAGTACCGTGACTACTGTATCGCCTGATCGTTTCAAAGAAGAATTCAAGAAACTTTTTACCAAGTCAAAATCGCCAAGTCATGGAATTAAGATCTTATTTGCATCTGGATTAATGAAAAATATTTTCCCAAAGGCTAAATTGACAAATGTAAACATGAATGCAATTGACAAACTGGATAAGGGTGCGTTTTCCGTATTCATGGGGATGTTATTGTTAGACTATGGAAATGATGCAGAAAAAATATCCAAGGCCACTGTTAGACTGTCCAATTCTGAAGCAAAAGATGCTCAATCAATAGTCGATTGGAATAATAACTCTGCAAAATTGAATAGTGACAAACTTGAAATGGTCAAATTTTCTCAGAAATATGACAAATCTATGATTGATAAATACTTAGAAGCAACAGGCAAAACTACTCTCACATCACGATTGAAAAAATTGAAAGTTACCTCGATAAAAGACCTTCCTATCAACGGAAAAGACTTGACACAACTAGGATTTCGTGGTAAGATAATAGGTGATGCAATGAATTTTGCATTGTCCTATGCAGTTAATAACAACACTAACAACAAAGACAAAATCTTATCAGCCGTACAGGATAAATTCAAATGAAAACTTTTATGACATTCATAACAGAATTGACTAAAAATCAACGCAAAAAGAAAGAATCTTATGCGTTGACTTACATAAGACAAGGTAAAATGGGTATATTGAGAATACGTCCACTGCCTGGCAGTAAATGGATTGAAGTTCGTGGCAAAGAAGGTTTTGAGTACGCATATGATGACAACGAATTTTTACACAGGACCATGACTCTTATAGGTAAGGGTGTAAACGTATCTGAGTTTGTAAACGGCGAAGAAGTTGTATTATATGACAGAGGCGACCCTGTCGCAAGAAAGGCCCTGAGAGCAATCCGCGCTATCGTAAAATATCCTGACGCACAACACTGGTAGAAAAAAATGAAAACATTTATCGAATTTACAGAAGAAAAAGACCCTAGACTGAAACGAGCAGGGGTCGAAGGATTCAATAAAGCAAAACGCACACCAGGCCACCCTAAAAAGTCACACATTGTAGTTGCTAAAGAGGGTGATAAAGTTAAAACCATTAGATTTGGCGAACAGGGTGCGTCTACTGCTGGAGACCCCAAAAAAGGGGAATCTGATAAAATGAAGGCGAAACGCAAATCATTCAAAGCGCGTCATGGTAAGAATATTGCCAAAGGTAAGATGAGTGCCGCATATTGGGCCGACAAGGAAAAGTGGTAAGACAACACAACTAGAAAGTTTTTCGATGAAAAACCCAATATTATTAACTACATTAGTAATTCTATTTTGGGTGGGATGTTGGTCCTTTCGTTACGAAAATGAGCATGAAAGACAAATAGATTCTTTGAATCAGTATATAATAGACATGGTGAGATAATATGGGCCACGGCCACAATTCAAATCACAAAAAATTTCACTATAGAAATAGATATGCAAATATTCTATCTAATTTGCAGCGCAATATAGAAATTGCAGATAGACAATTCTTATTGACCGGAGATAGGGGTACGCTCTGGCAATATCACAGACTAATAGAAGAAATGATTAAACTAAAAACCCACATAAAAGAGAAAGAAGAAACTAATGAGTATTACTAAAAATCAATCTAAATATGATGAAATAAGCGAACAACAGGAAACCGATAATGCAGTAGCAGAATTTTTGAAAAACGGTGGTACTGTTACAAAGATTGAAACAGGAGCTGTAACTGACCCTGATGATATTGTATATAAATTCAAAAGATCGAGAGGCCCAAGAGCAAAAAATGCAAAGGTTTAAAAACGATATTGAAAGATATTATCACGAACAACGCAAAGATGCCTATAATCAATATAAAGAAAAAATCAAAAACCGATCTGAACCGTCCTTTCCAGATGTGTTTCAACAGTGTAATTTTAAATCTCACGCTGGTTTGGACCTCACATGGAAAATAGAATGTGATAATATTTCTGATTCTGAGTGGGATTGTTTTGCAAGAATGATATCTGAAGTAGAAAGTCGTCAGTTCTCTGAAGTGATTGGTATTCCTAGAGGCGGAATCAAACTACAAAACGCCCTATCCAATTATACGTCTGGACATTGTGCAGATCCAATTCTTATTGTTGACGATGTATGGACAACAGGTACAAGCTTTAAAGAATTTTCTGAAATAGGTCTTATCGAAACTCTGACTAAAGACAAAGGGTGGTTTGGTTGGTGCATTTTTGCAAGGACGCCCACAAGAAATCCGGTACGCGCATTATTTGATATGGCTGTGCCAGACTCATATTACGATATATAGAGGAATATACAATGAATAGATTTATTGCAGCAATGGACCACAGCGGCGGTAGTACAGGTGGTGTGTTGGAAAGATATGAACAAGAATATACAGAAGAAAATAAAATGAAATTGGTTAATGATATGCGATTGCGTATGATTAATAGTCCAAAATTTACCAGCACATATATCTGGGCAGCAATTCTTTACAAAGACAGTGTATCCAGAGGACTTGCTCATCACTTAAATGCAAAAGGCATTAAACCATTTCTCAAGATAGACAGTGGATGTGAAGATAATGGTTATTTGAAATATTTCAGAGTGGACGACATGATTACATATGCCCATGAGCATAAATGTGCCGGTACAAAAATGCGATCAATCGTAAAAACTGCTTTGATTATGCCCATGATACTTACACAACAATTTGCTCTTGCAGAGAAAATCAGTAAATCTGGACTCATTCCTATTGTCGAACCAGAAATTCCTATCGATCATCCAAACAAAGCCGACTTAGAAACCCAATTGTATCATATGTTAGACGATCATCTAAAGGAATTTGATGGCAAGTGTATATTCAAACTAACATTACCAGAAACCCCAAACCTATATAAAAGCTTTACCAATCATCCGAAAGTGGAAAAGGTGGTCGGACTATCCGGTGGATATAGTACACTTCAAGCATGTGACCGACTAGGACAACAGGACAATGTTAGTGCCAGTTTCAGTCGGGCTTTGAGTGAGGGACTTTATGCTCATCAAACAGACGATGAGTTTACCGCAAAAATAAGTGACAATATTAAGAGAATATCAAACGCAAGTTAAAGGCAAATATAATGAAACAGAGTGAAGAAGTAGTACGACAAGAAGCACAACAACAAGCAGAAGATGCATTTAATGGGTTTATGTACTGGATGAAGAAGGGTACAATTATTTCCTGTATATTCTTGGCAGTGGTTGTCGTGGGGTGCAATTCTGGTGTCGAGGATGGACAATACCCTGCCTACAATGGCGAACAATATGATCCTACTAATATGGACATAAGAAAATGAGATTGACTGAAAATGACATAAAGTTATTCATGGAAATGTTTCCGACCTGTCCATCTCCCGCCAACTATCCCAATACCGTTTTATTTTACACGAAAATGTATTTAATGCACAAAGAGTCGCAGGCCTCAGGGGGTTAGGATTCTTTGGATGGATAAATAAAATCATATAATTCTTCATATCCGCCCACATAGTTTTCATCTACCCAGATCTGGGGGACCGTTTTGGGAATGAATCCCAACTTTTCGCATTCGTCTTTTAACATTGTCTTCCAAGATTCACGATATTCTATATTAAATTCTACTACTTCTATTTTATGTTGTTCTAACAACTCTTTTGCTTTAACACACCATCCACAATCGTTTTTAGAATAAATTTTTGCTCTCATCATAATCTCCATTTCACCATTTATTTATGCACAAGGAAATCCCCCATGCCAAAAGTAAACGTATATTTTAACGGTTCTCTAACAGAACCGATTCGTATCCCATGTCCATTAGTCGAAGTCACGGTTAATGATTTTGGCCAACCTGTCGGTAAGGTTGAAAGTCCATTCGGCCACGGTGGAAATTTGCGCGTAGAATACACCAAAGGCCTTTGGGTTTGTGATATAGATTAAAAATCTATTGACTCATTGACTGCTTTGTGATATACTAATCCTATCATAAAAGGATATATCAATGGCAAATCAAATAGAAGCGGAATGTCTGGTCGTAGCATCAGAAGAATGTGCAGAGCTTACCAAAGTTTGCATGAAAATTTTGCGATTCGGAATTGACGATGAAAAAAAATCAAACCTAATATCAGAAATGGGAGATGTTCAGTGTATGATTGACCTATTGGGAGATCACCTAGATATTTCCAGCGATCAAATATTGGAAGCATCAACGGCAAAACGCGAAAAACTAAAAAAATGGAGCAATCTGATAAAATGAGCGATGTAACAAATAGAATGCTAGAGTTGATGAGACCGATAGAACAACAGATTATGATGTGCGATTCGCGGGAAGATGTTTTAATGCTTGCGTGTGCAATGTTAGACAAGGCAAAAACTATTCTGGACTCACAGATCGGTGTAGAAGGCCGTAAAACAATCATAAAGGAAGCAAACGAAAAATGACTAATGATTTTAAATATGCCCCATATACAAATTCATCCAATCCAGACATTAAACTCTGGAAAATTGTCTGTGGTAAACAGATCACCACGATTTGCAAGTCTGAAGAATATGCAATCGAATTGACAGAAAACCTCAATAAAGACAAATACTTTTTATTGAGAGGACAAACGCAGAAAGATAGGGCTAAATCCTTTGCCTTCAGATAAGACATATACCAATTGGAGAGAAGTCACTGGAAAGGCAAAAAACTCTTATATGGCGTCCAAACTCAAAGAATCTGCTGGTGATAGATATAAATCTATGTGTGTTGATTCTGTTGAGTGGGAGGCTGCGGAATATATCAACAAATTGGAATTGCGACTGTCAGAACAGAAAGATGTAGAAGAAAACTTGTGGAAAAGTCTTGACAGAATGACTAAAATGCGAGATAATGCTGATAAGGCACATCTGCTGATACACAATGAAAACGAATTTCTCAAATCACTGATACGCAAGTATCACTTAGAGAATGACGCATTTACCGGAAAGGGTAATATAGAATGAGTATGCATTTAGTAGGTCCGCACATGACCACCACAAACTATAGTAAACGTAAGTCAAAGAAAATGTCCAAGAAAATGCAAGAAGCACATGCAAAACATCAACAGTTTCTTGACAGTATGGGTGTAGGTAAGAGAACAGAATTGAAAGGTGTCGATGTAGTAGATAATACATATCGCCGCAAACAAAAACTATCAAATGTCATATGTTCGAATGGTGTCAAGAAGGAGACCCCCACATACACTGGAAATGAAATTGCCGGAATTGTAACGACACACAAATCAAATCTAATGCCCATTCGTAAAGATAACAAACAGGCCGCAGTAGATGCTGCGAATATGCGACGATGAGTTGTTGTAGTAGACAGATTGTCGAAGTTTTGCCCAATAATATATTTTCTGTGGCGTGTTCTGGTTGTAATAAAATTGTATATGGTTTGATAGATGAAAACAACCGGCAAATAATATTGAAAGACAACTCGCAGGGTGTAGACAATGAAATGGTATGATTTTGTATTAATTGCAATTCTATCTGTAATGATATGGCCGTTTGCAATGATGATTTTGATGGCAAATTTCAATGGAATATTGCCATTGTGGGTATTCTATGAATTTTGGAACATGTATTGTGATTGGAGAGTACGCAATGGATAGATTCAAACTTTTTGTGCTTTGGTATAAACATTTGCGTTCACGCAGAAAGGAGTTTGAATTTTCATGGTATTACCATACCAGTTATAATATGTGGAATTGTTTTAGATGGGCTTGGGAAAACTCAGGTACACACAATATAGACGGTAGTTATATAAAGAAAGGAAAATCGGATGGGACTAGAAGATAATCCAGACAAAAACGGAATAATGAATCATATTGGGGATAAGTATCGAATACAAATCCTCGAGGAAGAGATTGCATATTATGAACAACTCATAGGGCCTCAGGATTGTGGACATATTCATACAACGATTGGATTCCTAAAAGAAAGAATTAAAAATCTTGCAGGCGGACCCAGAGAATGGCCATTCATATGAGATATATTATAGACATTGACGGCACAATATGCCATGAAAAATATATGCCGGATGGTATTAAGAAAGACTACGAAAACCATGTACCAATTCCAGAACGAATTGCAAAGGTAAATGCATTATACGATGCAGGTCATACAATTAAATATATGACTGCTCGAGGCATTACAAGTGGTGTTGATTATGAACCGCTTACGCGCAGACAGCTAATGGCATGGGGCGCCAAGTATCATGAACTGAGTGTGGGTAAGAAAGAACATTACGACATTTGGATAGACGATAAGGCGGTTAATTCTGAGTCTTATTTTATTGATTGTAAGGGCGAGACTTATGAATAGGTCTATCAAACTCAAACAAAATCCTAGACACGATGGAGAAGGACATTGGCAAGTCACCGAATATAAAGATGATCTTGTCACTGGATCCCATCTGTTTGATTCTATAGAACTTGCATTTGACCATATACATGATTACTTGATTAGAGATTGATATAAATAGTCAAAACTATATGGGACACCACACATGGCAAATTATTCAGATATAAAATATCAACCAGCAGGGTCTGCAACCACAACTTATTCGGATATGGCTGCATTGATTGCAGCAACAGGTATGAGTGCCGGTGACCAAGCATTAGTTACTGCATTGAATAAAGTTTTCATGTATACCGGAACGGCGTGGTATGTGGTGGCCACAATGACAAATGATAGTCCCACTGCGATCACTGGCGTTAATGGAACTTATCAACTCGCAACAGATGGAACCGCTACTACAGTCACAGCAGTTTCTTCAGACCCAGAAGGATTTCCTCTCACATGGTCTTATGCAGTCACAACAGGTTCTTTGGGTAGTACCGCTACTGTATCACAAGCAGACAATGTATTTACTATCACGCCTAGTACAAATTCTGCTCACGAAGGAGGTTTCAGTATAACCTTTAGTGTGACAGACGGCGCGACAGGCGCAGTGAATGCAGTTAGCGCATTTACATTGGCATTTATACCAACTGCAAATTACCTTGTAATCGGTGGAGGCGGTTCGGGTGGTAGTAGACACGGCGGCGGCGGTGGTGCTGGAGAATATAGAATAGGAGACCTTACTCCATCAACAGGTGTTACCTATCAAGTGGTTATTGGCGCTGGTGGGGGAACGCCCGGTTCTAGTTCTGCCGGAAATAATGGTAGTCTAAGTTCTGTAATAGGAACAGGATTTAATGCTTCTGCAAATGGGGGCGGTGGCGGCGGCACATATGCTGGTACTCCTCCTAGTGGTACTTTGGGTTCTAGTGGCGGATCCGCTTCTGCAAATACTCAAGCCGCTTCGAATAGTGGTTCTGCTGACGGCACACCATATTCTAATATTGGTGGAACGGGTAACAACGATTCTTCTGGTGGTGGCGGTGGTGCTGGACAAGTTGGTGCGGTCTACAGTGGCAGCACTGGTGGTGCTGGTGGTGATGGTCTCACTTGGTTGGATGGAGTTACACGCGCCGGTGGTGGTGGTGGCGGTAGTTCGGGAAACAACATATCATCGGGAGGCGCCGGCGGCGGTGGTGATGGAGTAAGATCTTTTGGTGCTACTGTAGGCACAGCGAATACTGGATCTGGAGGTGGTGCTTCTAGGTCTTATTCTACTGGTTCGGCTGGTGCTGCTGGAGGTAGTGGTGTTGTTATTTTCAGAATACCAGAGACATCTGTAGCACCTAGTACCACTGGTTCTCCCATAATTACCACCTCTAGTGGATTTAAATATTTTCAATTTAATTCTAATGGTTCCTTTACATGGAATTAATTCTGTAACATAAAAGACACACAATTAAATAACTGAACAGAGGGGGTCGACAACGGCCCCCTTTTTGTGTATGATGTAGGTATAAAGAGAATCACTGAAAGGATCTGTGAATGACTGAAGAACTAATGATGGCAAGGTTGGAATCCTTAATGGAGAGGGTCGAAGAACTGACCGAAACTGTTAGTGCATTGGAAGAAAGGCTCCATGAGGCTGAGGTTGAATTGATCACACTTTCTCCTGCTGCTGAATACTGAATAAAAGTGTTCAAGCCCTTTTTAGGGGCTTGACATTGCTGCCGCCATATGGTAGAACAATAGTATAGAAAGAATCACTAGTCACTGAAAGGACTAAAAAATGGCTTATATGTCTCAAGAAAACAAAAAAACTCTCGCTCCCGCAATCAAGGCTGTCTTGAAAGAGTATGGCATGAAGGGTTCGATTGGAGTTGATAATCATTCGACATTAGTAGTCAACCTCAAAGAAGGACACATTGATTTCGGTTCCACGAATGATAGTGTAAACACCTATTGGATCGACAAGCACTATACAGGAATTGCACAACAATTCTTGAATGAACTGAAAGATGCCATGATGGTTGGAAACTACAACAACTCTGACATTATGACTGACTACTTTGATGTTGGTTGGTATATTGATATCAATGTCGGAAAATGGAACAAACCTTACATTTTAACTGCGTAGGGGCTTGACATTGCCGCTGCCATATGTTAGAACAGTAGTATAGAAAGAATCACTTGTCACAGAAAGGACAAAAGATGTCGAATGTCTCTTATATCTCCGCCCATAATGGTGGTATTCAAATGTTCTCCGACGACGAAATCGGTATTGTCGGTTTCGGCAAGACTCCTGAGTCAGTCGCCTATGTGTTGAACACGAAAGGCATCGCTCATACAGTCTTTCAAAGTTCGTCAATGGACTTCGCTTCTGAATATGGTTTCGAAAACGATCAGGATGCGTCCCACCTCTTTAAAAAAGCATTGGAGTTAGTGTAATGCAAAATTCGATATTCAAAGTTTCTATCTCTGGTTTCCTACCATACGAAACCAATAATTTCGCCACTGTATCAGAGGTGAAGAATTATGCCTTTGGTGAATTGGTTGCCGCAGTCGGTTGGATGAAGGCCCAGACACTAGAAATTAATGTGGAGGCAGTATAATGCAAGGCCTCTTGACAAAATCGCCTGAATATGGTATAATGGCGATATAGAAAGAATCACTAGAAAGGACTAAAAATGAGAGTAGTTAGAGTAGCAGCAAGTAGAGATTACGAAGGTATCGCTTGGACATCATTGTTCAGTAGTGTAGAACGTGCTGTGGAATTTTTGCGGCATGGTGATGCTGACGAATTTGGCGGTATTAATGATATCGATGTTGCATGGGTTGGTGTTGATTCCGATGATGTATATGAACGTATATTGTCTTTTGAGGTGAATTATTATTGGGATGAAGAAGAGTCCGTGTTGTTCAATGGACTTGACCGAGAAGTATTTAATTATAATTCTTGACAGAATCGCCGTCATATGGTATAATGACGATATAGAAAGAATCACTAGTCACTGAAAGGACTAAAAAATGAATGCAATGCAAATCAAAGGCGCCATGTTAGAATTGTCGCAAAATGATTTAAATGATGTGATGGAATATGCGAGATCTCTCGCTTCAATCGCCGCTCATTCCGCCTTCTCTGTAGGGCAAAAAGTCATGGTGATACAGAAAACCAAATCAACATATGGCACGATAGTGAAAGTAAATCGCTCACGCGCTGTAGTAAAAATGAACTATAGAGGACGCGGTTTGACAGAAGTAAACGTGCCCTTCTCAATGATGAAAGCAGCATAAAATGAGTAAAAGGCCTAATATGAAAACGACCAAAAAACAAATTGTTGATTGGGGAATGAAAAATATTAATGAGTGTGGATATGGTGTTGATGCATCTGAAATGGATACTCATTGTTGGAGATGTGGATATGAAAGACATACAGAAAAATGTCATGTAGTTCCACATTCTTTAGGAGGCGAAGATAAACCTTACAATTATAGATTGTTTTGCCATGATTGTCATTTAGAACAACCAAATGTAAACGATTACAAAGCAACAGATGAATGGGTGAGAAGGACTTGTGTTGGAACTTACAATACTTTTTGGAAACATAGAGAAAACTTCTGGCGCACTTACTTGAAAACTACTTCTCATTGGGGAGAAAAAATCAATCAAGAAACCGCAAAATGGATTAAGGACAAGTTTATAGAAGATAACCAAATGGATCTTTTTTTGACTGACATGAATCAAGTTTTTAATTGTGTTTTGTCGATGAACAAACCGCCACAGTGGATGTTAAAGAAATTATATGAAGAAAATGAGATCTAATGATGCAGAACTGGATAGACGCAGAATACCTCGTAGATACAAAATCTCGCAAAGAACGAATGAAACATTGTGATTTATCTACAGAATGTATTGTCGAGACTACAAAAAAACGAGAATATCCTGACGTATACAGAAACGCATTGGCTGAATATACAAAAACTACATTACCTTCTGGAAATGAATATCATGCCTGTCATGCTTGTAATAACGGCAAATGTAAAAATCCAAAACATATTTATTGGGGAACTCCCAAAGAAAATCAAGAAGATCTTTTAAGTTATTACAATCAATTAATTCCAGAAAAAGTTGGTAAGTTGGTAAATCGTCGTGAAATGATGAAGGCCATAACTTTAATGGAATTTGATGATAAGGTAAAACGTGGTCAAATTCAGATTATGCACGATATGTCAGAAAATCAAATTGAATATCAAGACCATGCAGTTATTTGTGAAACTATAACAGTCGAAAAACCAAAGGGAAAAAACACATTTCATGCACTCTATAAACTAAAAAGAAAAAGACATAGACTAGCAAAACTGAGAGATTTTAAAACAAATCTAAGAGAAACAGATTCTTTTCATATTGCATGTGTATATGCTATTATTATGCACTACGCAAATCATTGGAAATATGAAAGAGGAATGGTTCCAAGTGAGTTGGCAGAAAAATGGGTTCGTATGTGGAATTCTGGAAAACTGAAAACTAAAGAAGATCTCTATGCGGTGTATGATGAATGGATGCCGAATAATATTATGAAAATATAGTGAATGATAGAAAGGAACACAATGAACAATTGGACAGAGATCGCAAAAGACGAATGGAAACGAAATGCCACTGCTTTCGTGACATTGATGAGACTTCGTGACGAATCTTGGATGCTCCATCTACCATTCGAATCACATCCCGTCAGCTCCTTTTCGGAGGGTGCTGACCTTTATGAAGAATTGAGAGGATAATAAAATGACAAAAGAAATAGATTGGAACAACATCGACTGGCAACCATTTTTCGATTTAGTACACGGAACCGATCTTGGTGATCACAAAGAAGAAGGTAGCGTATTATTCAATAAGGCATTCTTCCTTGAGCTCAATGTGCCTCAAATTACAGATGATCGACTTACATATGTAAACGAAAAAGGTTATGATTTTGTAGGAGTTGATGGACTTCTATATGAAATGAAATGCATGAAAAATCTTTGTGGAAAAGGAATGTCGGGTGTTCCGGTAACTCCGGTTACATTGAAAAACAAACGTGGTAGTTGTCAAAATGTAGAAAAAACTTTTGATTATATGATTGCGATTGATACGACAAAAAACCTTTTGTTTAAGTGCTCTTGGGAAGATTTAGACATACTACCATCTAAAAGTAAAGATTCGGAAGTTAAGGCAAAATTACCAAAACGCGATCCGATTGCTGTCGGTGTCACCAATCCGACAAATAAATTTAAAATCATGGAAGGAATGGAAGAATACTTTATCGGATTGGGTAAAATAGCAATCAACGACCATAAAAACAATCGTGCCAAAGAGTTATCATTGTTAGAACAGGCCTTGGTTTAAGATGGGTTATCGCAACGATCAGATCAATGAGTGGGGGTCATACGAGGACCGCAAGAATTCATATGACGATGATCAAGACCTCAAAATCTTCATCGAAATGGTGAAGACAAATGGCGCCCTGAGATCATATATCAAGAGACACACTGATCTCGACCAATTCACCGACCAAGCCGCGCTAAAGACAAAACCAAATGGACTCTATGGTGTTGACATGGGCGTGTATGATGAAAGAAAGAATCACATTGCCAATCTTGATGTAGAACGATGGGACAAGTGGGATGACGATTGGCCTGCTTTCTATAGACACATATCATTCCTCACAAGAAAGCTCAAGTTCGTAGAGGAAGATAAACAATTCTTTATGGCATATCTAAATAGATCACGCAACAAAGTATTGATGATTACAAAAGAATCCTTTCCATTTCACGATAATAAAGTAGTATATTTTAAGAACGGATTTAAAGAGAACAAGAAAGAAATACCTTTTGATTATGGAACGATCTTTGGAGAGAACATAACAGAGAAAGAAAAGGAATTATTTTCATGGTAGAACATATAGACGATTTACATGATGAGAGGATAAAACAATTAGATAAACAGCTGTTAGACATAGAATATGATATAGAACTACAAAGAGATATTATAGAGAAGCAAAGACAAGAGATAAAAGAACATATAAAAAGAAAAGAAATTCTCAAGAAACGTGCCAGACTTAGAGTTGTGAAATGATTCGCCGCAATAAAAAAAGAAACACTTATTCTGTATATGATAAGAGAGGTATGGTGATTGTCATTACACATAATGCAAAGATAGCATGCCAGATGCTATATACAAGGACGGGACAGTGGATTGATTGGAAGACTCACAGAATCCTATCAGAAAATGGTTAGAAAATGGGTGCTGGTGGGATAATATGGGAAACGATTCTTGGGAATCCTGTGCAGATTCGATATTTTCAGCGGTTGAATAAATCTCGCCGAAGATTTTCTCGGAGATGATTCGGAGGTCGACCCAATTTTTCAGAAAAAAATCGGATATAATCGGGTATAATCGGGTAAAAAGAGAATAATATTCCTATAACCCCCGATGATCTAAGAATAATAATCTCAAAATATTGCTTGACAATGGCCCCCGATTATGTTATATTATCAGTATAGAGAGAATCACTAGAAAGGATCTCAAAAAATGTCAAATTTATCCGCCTGCGATACCTTTTTTAATTTCCAACTGTATACCAATGTACATACTGTTGTTGACGTCTACACCGCCACAGGTATCGAACAGTATTGTGTGGCCATGCAAGAGGGTGATGGATGGTTACTGATGTATGAATTAGATAGTCCTGTCTATTGTGATTCGTTTGGTGACGTTGTTGATGCCGCTTGGAGTGCGATGGTAGACCACCTTGGAATGGACGAAGTAAACGCCATTGATCGGAATTGGACCGCCCAAGGGTGTGCCGGTGCTACTGATTCGATGCGGGCATATGAGATGCGGACCGCAGCGGTCGGTTGGGTCGCCTAAAGTTTCAAAGATGGATGGTTTCCTTTTCCTTTGTCCATCCATTAGCCTTGTAGGGATTTTCGTTGATTGATTTCCGAATCCCTGCATTTTTTTACACAATCAACCGAAGAAAGATAAATATATGATAGAAGTGCAATATAATGATGTAAATTATACCTCGAAAAAAAACCGAGAGATAGTTTTCAACAGTATCAATGATAATATACTACGCGATTTCTTAGATAATGATATGGATCTCCCATGTGAGTCGTGCGAATTGTCAATTGAATGTGAGAACACAGGAAAAGAATGTATGGCTTTTAGAAATTGGAGTAGTAATGGACGATATGAATTGGATACCATACAAAAACACATGAGAATGCCCCGAAAAGAGTAGACCACTATATGTTGATTCAATATCTATAGAACCCCGAGGATTTTGCTATGATTTTATTATGGACATACAACATGTAGTGGTCTACTAAAAGGAAAAATTTATGAAAATACCGACAGAATGTAAGAATAAGGATATTTTTGAGATGATTCTAACATGTCTCAAAAAAGATTATCCACCAGAGAAAACATTGGAAGCTGTAAAATGGAAATTTGAAGATGCCGATCTGGATAAAATTGTTAAATTTGTGGCGGAAGTTTATGATGTAACACCAAAAATATAGGAGAATTTTCAGAAAATCTTTCAGAAACCTTTCAGAGAAATCTGGAAGGTTTTTTTGATCCAGCCAGGATGGAAATGGATGTTTCCTGGCGAATTGATTACAGAAATTGTATCGGCGTGCTTTTCGGCGTGATTCGGAGGTGGCCGGGGCCGAAAACTGGGATGACACTTTATTCTAACGGGTCCCATTTTGGGAATGTGTCAGGTGCTATAGCAACACCACCTCCGAATCACTTTCTGATTCGTTTCGCCAATTGGTTTTCCAGCTGGGACCTCCGATTCGTTTTTCATAGTTTTAAAAAAAAATTTTTTTTTGGGCCCCCCCCCGAATTACCTAAGTATCAAGTGAGGGGAATTAACCCCTCATAGTTTCGAAGGAGAATTTCAGATGGCATTCAGATCTCACTTAGAATATATTAATCATATCACATGTCAAGATTGTAATTACTATTGGACATATGCAACGATGGATCCAAAGTTTCAGATAGATCGCGGAGAATGGTTCTGTCCCAATTGCGGATCAAAAGGCGCAGTCCACCCAGAAGATTACAGAATTTCTATAGATAATTCAGAGACTTCTACGAATTGGTTTCCGAGTCTGCCGATGGTAAAGAAGAGCGTTGCACCGCCGCCACAACTGGAATTGGACCTTTGCCTTTGCGAAGATTCTCCGAAAGGCAAGGTCTGCGATTGTGGCGATTTATGATCTCTAAGTCATAAACTCGATTTATGATATCTAAGTCATACGCAGTGTGCGATTAGCATAGGATTGCAAATCCTATATAATCCATTCCTCGACATGTTGTTTTGCAAACATGTATGCAACAATTCCCAATGGGTCATCGTATGCACTTGGCAAACACTCGACTGTCAACGAGCAACGCTCGTCTTCTTCATCGTAGAAACTAAAATATTCTCCTCCGTGCCAGATGCAGTAGATATCTCCAAAGTCTGCATAATATTCATCTATCAAAGGTTTTGCTTCATATGCATCCAAGCAGCCAGTATCGTTTTGGACAGCTTCGTGGCTCCAGTACACATCTGGGTTGCATGATACTTCGTTCGTTGTACAAGTCATATCGAATTCCTTTTCTTTCTTGGTACACGAACATTATAACAGAAACCACTTGAAGTTTCGATGTAGAAAATCATCAATTTTCTTTTTCGGTATCCCTAACGAATCTCGACGGGAGTTTCGTGCAGCGTTCGAGTCATGTAGGAGATGATCGAATCAACCTCAGAGGCAGACAGAAAACCTTGAACTGATTCGTTCGAATTTGTGACTCCCTCGAGAACTGTCATGTTTCCGGTTCGAGCTTCCCATACAGCGATTTCGTAGAGACCTTGTTCGGCGCCCATGCCGTTGTTGATCACTGACAGGACATATTGATTTCCGAATTTCAGTTTCCATTGATAGGCGTCTGGAATGTTCTTCCAGCCATCGGAGACTGCCCTTCCTGTATACTCAGATAAAAATTGCATTCATCGATTCCTTTCTTTTTGAATTTGAATTGATTTTTCTTGTAGGTCTTTGAGTCTTTCTTCAAAATCGTCTGTCCATTTGACATTGTGTTGAAAGATGCTTCCGAGATATCCGAGAGTATAAGAATCACCGTGTACCTCTTGTAGAAGATTTACAAGTTCCCAATGTTTTGATCGTTTTATCATTTTTTCCTTTCTTCTATGTTCCGGCAAGTGCTGTGGTTATCCACACTGTTAATAGAATCGCGGTTCCGATCCATCCGAGAATGTCAACCCAAATCATCGATTGATTCAATCACTTCGATGGCATGCTCTATCAAGTTTTTTCCATAGATTTCCTCGACAAGCATCAGAATGTCATCAGTGGACACATTGGCGCTTTCATAGTCAATGTCGGTGGCGTCATAAAGATCGGCGTGGCTCAGGATTTTTCCTGCGCCGTCAAAATGACTTTGAATGAAATCGGTGACTTCTAAGTGTTCCATGTTCATTGTATCCTATCTTGTTTCTTTGTAAATTTGCACCGATTTCACATTTCGATGTGTCTTATACATTTCCTGTAAAATTGTTGCATGACGATGCGAGAGACCGTCTGCACTGGCAATGACATTGCCCGCAGCATCTGTCGCGGTTAGATTGTAAAGTTCAGTTTGCATTTTCTCTCCTTATGCAAATGCAGTTTCAGTGACAATAATACGGCGGCCGAGGTTCTGCATCACGCAGTTTTCGGTGTAGGTTTTCACCGCACCATCTGAAAACAACACATCAATCAATGTGGTGCCATCGGCATCTTCGGAAACCGATGTGATTTCTCCGGTAGTCGATGCATGGCGAACCATAAATCCCATTCCAACTTCAAACATTTCGAATCACCTTTCTCTTGATTACAACTTATAATACCACAACGAAGCGTGTGTGTCAAGAAGAATCGAAAAAAATAGCGTTCAGCGCGGAAACGCTTCGCGTTTCTTCTGCTGCATCAAATTGTCACAAAAGTTTCACAAAAAAACCTGTGAATTTGTAATTTTACTGTGTCGTTTTTCTATAGATACATGAGT